>ERZ773187.2073-NODE-2073-length-13600-cov-3.456995_pt1 | contig 13600 bp, 8 predicted proteins | sample MGYA00511242_ERZ773187 | MGnify/ENA primary metagenome ERZ773187 (study PRJEB29015, sample SAMEA2737744) | human gut metagenome | biome: human gut; feature: human-associated habitat; material: faeces | place: China | collected 2012 ... | reverse complement strand
CCCGAATGACGTACCTGACGGAAGAACTGCGTGAGATCCGTCCGCCTTTTATGATAAACCCATGCCGAAGGAAATAGCCGGGTCCGATAACCAGCCTCCATGATCCGTATGCTAAAATCAATGTCCTCACCATATCGCATGCCGGAAAAACCGCCCAGACACTCATATACATCCCGCCTTATTCCCATATTAAAACTACGGGGATAAAATTTATCCAACTTTTTCTTCCCGCCGCGGATACCACCGGTCGTCAGGAATGAGGTCATGGCGTAATTGATCGCCTTCTGGATCGGGGAAAACGAGGCATGCGCCTTATCCGGGCCACCGAACGCATCCACCGGATAATGATTCAACGAGTCGTGTATATGCTCAAGCCACGTGGAGGGTAGTACCACGTCAGAATCCAGTATGAGCAGATACTCGCCACGCGCTTGCCTAGCGCCATGATTACGCGCCATACCCGGGCCGGAGTTCGAGATCACATAATAATGAAGATCCAATCGCCCTTGGTATCGCCCAACAATCTCTTTCGCCGGTATCTCCGAACCATCCTCCACCACGATAACCTCAAAATGGACATAGGTTTGCTTGCAAAGGCTTGATAACAGATCATCAAGCTCATCCGGCCTGTTATAAACAGGAATTATAATGGAGTATAATCGCATATCTTTTGTATAAAAAAGATTGAGGATACCCTCAACAGACAGTATCACTCAATCTTATCAAAAAAACTATAGCTTCAATAGAAATAAATATTATTGTACCAATAGCATACGTTTCGTTGAGATCAACTGTCCGTCTACTACCAAAGAATACATATACATACCTGCGACACCTAGATCAGAAAAGCTTACCATTATACTACCTTCTCCCCGGGTAGCGATATCGAATTTCTTAACTTGAGTTCCTTGCAAATTGCAAATAGAGATAAAAGCGGAACGTGCGGATGTAGGGATCGTAAAGGATATATTCGTGGTAGAATTAAACGGATTCGGCGTATTTTGATTCATTACCGCATTCGAGAGCAAAGACTTACTCGTCAAATTCTTGTTATTCTGCAAATCAGACAAATTAGCTTTTTCATCCAATTGCAATTCCAGTTGTTGGATAGTAGCGTCCAATTCTTTTACAGCCTGTACTAAAACGGGTATAACAGCCGTGTAATCCACCAAGCTATCACCTGTGGAACTTAACGTCACAATCTCTGGCATAACCTCAGCTACCTCCTGTGCCAAGAAACCAAAAGCTTTAGAAGGTACGGCTTCTGCTGATCTCAATTGCGATGTCTCACTTTTCCAATTGTAAGATACCGGTTTTAACCCCAATATGGTTCCTAATCCACTATTTAAGGGAGTGATATTGGTTTTCAACCGAGCATCCGAAGATTGATAAACCCCCTTTACTTCTATATAATTATACTGGGAGCTTTCTGAATCATAGAAAACGACCTTTCCTCCTGTTCCTGAGATACGAGGATTAGCGACCGCAACTTTTAATTTCAAAAATGTACCCGGATAATCACTCCCGTTATAATACAATTTTTGTCCCCACGTCTGTATGTTCGTGTACTGGGCTTGGACACTAAACGATACGAATAGGCATAGTATGCCTAATAAAGATACAGATCTTTTCATGATTTAAAGATTTAAGTTGATAATATCTATTTTAACACATCAAAATATCCAACCAAATAATTATTTCCTTTTGAGATAAATATCTTATAATCACCATTCAGCAAAAAATCTATAGAAATAGGATATTCTATCTCAGAAGAAACAGTTATGATGTCATTATAAAGTACATTTCCTTTTATATTTATAATTTACACATTAAGTCCATCCAATAATTTATTAGAATGGATGTAAATATTATTTTCATCTATTGATAATGTAGGAGAAGATATTATAGAACGATCTTCCTCTTCTTCCCAAGATTGTTCAGTATCCTTCACTCTATTCGGATACACAACTGAAGAAACAAACATCAGAAATACTAATCCCAATATAAAACTTCTCTTTTTCATTATCTATTTTTATAAACAAAAATAGTCTCTATGAGAAATCTATAAGCAAAATAGGATTTACTTCTTATTTACTTTTTGTTTACAGCGATTAAGTTATTATAAATCAGCGATAAATTTATCCATCATTTCTGCGGTACCTTCTGTTCCATGAATCTTTTTATAGAGACGAATCCGGGATGCTGTTATTGCAGGAGTCGAGCGTCCAACTAACCTTGCAATGTCCTTCACGGGCATGGATATTTTTATCAAATAACAAATATGGAGTTCTAACTCTGAGATTTGCGGGTATAAAGCATATAATTGAGCGGTGAAATTTGAATAGGTTGTATCAATCTCTTTTCTCAACTCCTTCCAATCCTTATTCTGAATTTCCGTATCAGTATTATTACTTGTTTCATGAAATAACCGATAGACTTCGGATTTTCGAAAAGCTATTTCAAGCAAACTTTTTTCATTTTGAGAAGTAAGAATCTTTCGGTTTGATAGTTCTAATAATTCCTTTTGAGATTGCACAAGTTGCTTTTTAAAATTATCTCTTTGACACTCCGATTGCTGCAAAAGTTCCTCTAGATATGAAATTTTCTTATTATTATATTCAATACAATCCAAACTTTCCGCATATTGATTCTCTTTCAATAGACGTATTTTTTTCTCCTTTTCAATCGCTGCTTTTTTCTTCTTTTCTAACACATATATATAACATAGACTAAAGAAAATAATTAAAACAACAAATAATGCAAATTGATAATTGCGAATTTTTCTTTTTTCATTATCTATTTTCAATTGAACATTCTCCTTTTCTGTATGCTGATACTTATATAATGAGTTAACTTTTGCTACAGCTTCCGTTTTTGTTTGATTCTTAATTGAATCAGACAGTTCTATACATTTATACGCATAATTCAAGGCTAATTTACGGTCTCCTTCTTGGTTTTTTATTTTGGATAAGATTCTATACGTATTTTTTTTCATATAGATATTCCCATACTCATTTGCTTTCTCAAAATAATATAGAGCTGAATCTATTTGCTTATAACTTTCATATATACAACCTAATCCAAAATATATATTTGCTTGATTCTTCATACTTGAAACCTTACTGAACAAATCTTTAGCCAAATCATATTTTCCCATATCTATATAGATGCTACTCAATTCCCTTAGTACATTATCTATTCTCGATTGATCATTTAATAACAATGCCTTCTCATAAGCAGATTGATAGTAGTATATAGCACTGTCTGTATCTTGCTTGGCGTTATAGATCCGAGCAATATTCCTCAATGCGATCACCTCTCCTTTTCCTTTATCATACATCTTGTATTCATACGATTTCCTATAAGCTTCGAGAGCCTCATCATACAAACCTTGATATGCCAGTCGATATCCCATCTGCTCATAAACCCGTCCTAATATATCATATCGCTTACTATCTTTCCCTATGTCCGCAGCATCTTGAAAAGCTCTCACCGCTCTTGGGGCATCTCCCATATCCCGGTATGTACTTCCTAGATAATAATATGCCTCCATTAATTGATCTGGAGTCCCATAGTCCTCATAATACTGAACTATTGATTTAATCAAAGAGTCTGATTCATGAGGAATATACAGCTTATCTTTAGCTTTAATCTTAAGCAAAGCATGGTACATACGTATATTTTCCGGCTCATTCATGATTGAGCTATCCAAAGAGGAAAGACAGAGTAATGCGCTATCCGGATGCTCCCACATAACAGATTCCGCACGAGATAGTTCCGCAGGTAATGGTTTTTCTTGGCGCATACAAGAAAAAAGGGTAGCGAAAAGTAGCAAAGTCAGTCCTAGTGTTCTCTTCATTTAGATTACAGTTTACAACTTAAACGCAAGTTATAAAATTTATTTTATAAATACCACTAAAATATTTGTTTTTCAATAGTGATTTTGAGATACGATCAGCCAGCAAGGAGACGCAGCACACTACGTATCTACTAGTTGTATTATGTATTTAAAATATTAGCATATAAGCATTTGCAGTTTTTATGGTAAAAAACAAAAGTTTATCAAGCAGAAAACTTTTGTTTCCCTATATAGAAACTAAAGTTTCTTCAGCACGAAACTTTTGTTTTCCCTAATAGAAACTACTTTTACATATATAGGCACTACGACACACGAACCTAAACGATAATTTGGTTTCTTGCGTTTTCTATCAAAACATGGTAGATAAAGAATGATAATTGTAGATATTTTCTATCTACAACCACTATATAAGATGTTTATTTATAAGGCATATAAGAAGGAATTGTAGATGTGGTAGATATTAAGTGTTTTTTATTAACTGGTAATTTATGGAACTCGATTATATAATCCAACAAGTTCTTGTAACTTTGCAGCCATTTTAATTGAAATCCCGATTGAATATGAAGAACAAATACGAGGCTAGGCTAGGTACGGAACGTATGCTACCGCTGGTTTTCAAAATGGCGCTTCCGGCGGTAGCGGCCCAATTTGTCAACCTACTTTACAATATCGTAGATCGTATCTATATCGGGCATATTCCCGAGATCGGGACAAACGCTTTGGCTGGTATAGGGGTGACCACCTCCATCGTGATCTTGATCTCTTCTTTCTCCGCTATCGTGGGAGCGGGAGGTTCGCCGTTAGCGGCTATCGCTCTCGGGCAGGGCGACCGGGAACGGGCCGGAAAAATAGTGGGAAATGGATTTATATTGCTTATCCTATTTACTATATTCACTTCCCTCATCACCTATACCTTCATGGAACCGATCCTGCTTTTTACAGGAGCATCAAAATATACGTTAGGATATGCGGTGGATTATCTCTCTATTTATTTACTGGGCACTCTGTTTGTCGAGATATCCACGGGCTTGAATGCCTTTATCAACGCACAAGGGCGTCCGTCTATCGCTATGTGCTCGGTTTTGATCGGGGCTTTATTGAATATCGTATTAGACCCTATCTTCATTTTCTGGTTGGATATGGGGGTAAAAGGCGCCGCGCTCGCCACGATCCTATCACAAGCTTGCAGTGCCATATGGGTATTGAGCTTCCTTTTCTCAAGACGTGCCTCCTTGCCTTTGGAAAGGCGGTATATGAGACTGGACCGAAGAATCGTACTCTCGATGTTCGCTTTGGGAATTTCTCCGTTCATCATGGCCAGCACGGAGAGTCTGGTCGGTTTCGTCTTGAATAGTAGTTTGAAAAATTTTGGCGATATCTATGTGAGCGCATTGGCTATCTTACAGAGTGCCATGCAATTCGCTAGCGTACCGCTGACCGGTTTCGCCCAAGGATTCGTACCGATCATAAGCTATAATTACGGACATGGAGACAAACAGCGGGTGAAAGATTGTTTTCGTATCGTGCTAATCGTTATGTTCTCTTTCAACTTGATACTCATGCTATTCATGATCTTATTCCCCTCAACCGTAGCCTCCGCTTTTACAAGCGACGAGGAGTTGATCGATACCGTCCGTTGGGTCATGCCCATCTTCTTGGCGGGTATGACGATTTTTGGCTTACAACGAGCTTGCCAGAATATGTTCGTAGCGTTGGGACAAGCTAAGATATCTATCTTTATCGCCTTGCTTCGTAAAGTAATCCTCTTGATTCCTTTGGCATTACTATTACCTCATTTTATGGGGGTAACCGGCGTATATGCGGCAGAAGCCGTATCGGATGCCACGGCCGCTATTTGCTGTACGTTGTTATTTATATGGAAATTCCCGAAGATACTAGGGAAAATCAAGCAAAAAGAAGAAAGGGCTGCCCAATAACGGACAGCCCCCTGATAAAGCCTTAAAGATTAAAATGAATCGTATTAATATCCCGGATTCTGTGTCAAGTTAGGATTCAGGCTAAGGATATCGGCATAGATGGAGAATACCGTTGTATATCCCGTCTTATCCTCTTGATAATCCAGCGAGCTGGCGGAATGTTTCACGCCTACATAGCGGTCTACCGTAGCCTCGGTAAACTTGCCGAAACGGATCAAATCCTGCCGGCGTACGCCTTCCCAAGCTAATTCAAGCATACGCTCGTCTAATAGCGTATCCAGCGTTACGTTTTGTAGCGGTTTGGCGCCTACACGGTTACGAACTTGGTTCACCTCATCGTCTCCATTCTGTCCCAGACGAATCTTGGCTTCCGCCTTCATCAGCAACGCGTCGGCGAAACGGAAGATCACGCAGTCATTTCCATGCAAGTTTCCACCATCCTGAGCATTCTGGTCGAACTCATATTTAGCCATACGAGCTCCGGCGGTCTTCACCAACAAACCATCGGAGGCATCCATATATACCTTCGGGGCGTTCGGCTCATATTTCAAAGGCACTTTCTGTCCGTCCCATTCCGTATAGATCGTCTTTCCATCCGGGCCGGTCACCTCGCCCGTAAAATAAGTAAGCTTACAACGAGGATCCTCATCCGCCGTACCGAACTTAAATACGTTCATCGCCTTCACCGTAGCGCAAGCGCCATTCCATCCGGATTGGCCGTAAGCCGTAGCATGATCATAATGGCGGGTACGTACCACGTTATAGTCCTTAGCGTCCGGATAAGCGACCGGGTCCATAGGAACCGTGAAAATATTCTCAACCGAGGTCTCGTTCGCTACGGCGAAATTCTCCGAGAAGTTTCCCTGCAACTTATAGCCCAAAGCCTCCAACTTATCCACATAGGCGATCGTTGCTTCCCAAGCGTTCATCTCTTTACCGTCAACGGTAAACTTGATGTTCTTTCCAGCCGGACGATTGCCGTCCGTCCAATTGTCGTCCGCATAAACCTCCGCGTTCAACGCCAACTTAGCCAAGATCATATAAGCCACCGGCTTGGTAATACGCCCGTAATACTCGCCCTTTTGGTTGCTGCGGTTATCCGAAAGATAAGGCAACGCCTCCTCCAGCTCCGAACGGACAAAGTTAAATACAACGCTACGCTCAGATTGCTTTACCTCAGACATCGGTGTCGTAGAGGAAGTTACCAACGGAACACGAGCGAACAAATCCAACAACTCATAATAGAAAAACGCACGGACCGCACGGACCTCTTCCAGATAAACCTTGAAATATTCCACGTCCGGTTGTTCCTCGGCAAAGGCTTGCAACTTATCAACACTCTGGTTGCATTTTCCGATCTGCTCATACAAGAAATCCCAAGAGTTCTTGGTCAAATCATTCATCGTGCCCCAACGGTGTAAGAAAATATTCTGCCATAAACCGCCATCTTCCCAGTCGCCGATACGGCAAGGAAGCATAGCCTCATCGCTGGAGAAGGTATTCAAGTCATATACATGACGGTCGTTACCCATGATCTTGAACATATTATTGTACAGGCTCGCAACCGTGTTTACATAGACCAACGTAGGGCTTTGAAACGCCGTCTCCTCATCAAACGCGTCTGTAGGACGCTCTTCCAAAAAATTAGAACAGGAAGAAAATGCCGCGGCGGCAGCGGCTATCATAAAGCTATATATAAATTTCTTTTTCATGACTCTTTAAATGGATTTAGAAGTTAACACTCAAACCTAATGAATACGTACGGGATAACGGATAGAAACGTTTGTTATCCATACCTAGATCCTTATTATCTTTATCGACCGTCGTACTGTTAATCATCGGAGATAAGCCGGAGTAACCCGTGATCGTAGCCACGTTGTTCACCGAGAATGTCACACGGATATTCTTCACGTATTTCTCGATCTTCTTGCAATCGATGTTGTAACCCAACGTAATATAATCGATATTCAAATAATTGCCCTTTTCCAACCAATAATCAGAGATCGACTGGTCGTAGATCTTGCTTTCCGGAGCCTTAGCCAACGCGTTGTATGTAGGGAACTGGCTCAAGTTCATATAAGCTAGCGATGTACCGTTGAAGATCTTATGACCGAAAGCGCCGTTCATCTGCGTCATCAGGTCAAAGCGTTTGTAGCGGAAGCTGAAGTTCATTCCCAGATAATATTTCGGCATGGCTTGGCCGGCGATATAACGGTCGCCACCATCATTGGTATCCAAACCCTCTTTTCCATCGATCGTCTGGTCCAAGTTATAGATATAGCGGCCTTCAATAGCGTTTCCATTCTCATCCAAAGCCGGAGTCAAGCCCAAGCAACGAGGAATGTAGAACACTCCGACAGGCTGGCCTACCATCTGATAAACCACACGGTTGTTTCCTACGAAACCGGCACCACTCATACTGGACAGATCCATATATTGTTTCGCCTGCAACTCTTGTCCCATATAAGAACCGCTCAAGGAGTTCAATTTATTCTTCTGGTAAGAGAAATTCACGCCCATGTTGAAATCGAAGTCCTTTGTCTTCACGATACCACCGCTTACAGCCAATTCCACGCCGGAGTTGGTCATCTCTCCCAAGTTCGCCAATAATTCCGGATATACGAACGGAGGAACCGGAACCGCGTATTTATACAACAGATCCGTAGTCTTGGAAGTATACCAATCGGCAGTCAACGTAAAGCGGCCATCGAGGATACCAGCGTCCACACCCACATCGAATGTCTTTTTCACCTCCCAACGCAAGTCCGGGTTCGAGTTACGTGTAAAGCCATAGGTAGCGGTAGAATTTCCATTGACGGAAGTCACACCGTTCGGGCTCATCAAAGCCAACGAGTTATAAGCCTCGATAGCATCTTGGTTACCGGTCAGACCATAACCCGCACGTAGTTTCAACTGGCTCAGCCAATCCACGTCTTTCAAGAAAGCCTCCTCATTCAACACCCAAGCGGCGGAAGCGGAAGGGAAGAAGCCCCATTTATTATTCATACCCAATTTAGAGGAACCGTCCGCACGTAAGTTCACGGTGGCGATAAAACGGTTGTCATACATATAATTGAAACGACCCATGAATGAGGCCAGACGATTCTCGTTTTGGAAAGAAGTCACGTCTCCGTATTTCACCGTACCACCCGCTTTCAGATTGTTATAACCGAAGTAATCCGTCTCAAAGCCACGGGCACCGGCGCTAAATCCCGTATAATGATATTTTTGTCCCTCTACCAAGGCCAAAGCGTCGATATGATGTTTCTCATTCAAATCCTTATTATAGGATAACTGGATATTACCCATCAAGATATTCTGCTTATTATCCGCACGGTAACCATGAGCGTCGGAAGTTTGCGTAATCGCCTTCAAATCTTTCGGGATATACTTCATGTTCTCCTTCACGTTATACGTATAAGAGCCGAATGCGCTCAGTTTCAACCCGTCCAGAATCGTCCAAGTCAATTTACCGTGTACGTTCACGTAAGCGTTCTTCTCACGATCCTGTATCTCAAGGCGTCCCAGCGGGTTCTGGATCTCGTTCGCATAGGGATCCTCATCCCATTTGCCATCCTCATTCTTATGCGTAGGGAAGGTCGGGTTGTAAGTGGCGGCCGAATAGAAAGTTTTCTCATAATCGTTCGTATAATCCACTTGTTTCAAGGAACCGAACATACCGAACTCGATTTTCAACTTATTGTTGAACATATTCTGTGAAGCGTCCAGTTTAGCCGTATAATTCTTCATACCGCTATTCTTGATAATACCCTGTTGATCGATCACGCCTACAGAAGCACGATAATTCGAATCGTCGTTACCCGCGCCGAAAGAGATGTTATGGTTCTGCGTATAACCCAACTGCTCGATCTCGTCGAAGAAATTCGTATTACCTCCCATATCCAGCGGAGTCATGCCTAACGCCTTCGCCGTAGAGCGGAACTCATCGGCGGATAACATCTTCAAGTTCTTATAAACATTACTGATACCGAAGTTGCCGTTATAACTCAACGTCTTCATACCGTTCTTACCTTTCACCGTAGTCACTACGATTACACCGGCGGCACCACGTGAGCCGTACTGAGCGGTCTCGGAAGCGTCCTTCAAGATCGTGAACGTCTCGATGTCGGCGGGAGCGATTGCGTCCAACATGCTCAAATCACCGAATACGCCATCGATAATCACCAAGGGATCATTACCACCAGACAAAGAGGTCGTACCACGTACACGGATAGAAGGCTTAGAGGCAGGGTCGCCACCCGTCTTGGAGATTACCACACCGGCAACCTTACCTTTCAAGGATTCCAACGGCGTATTCACCACACCTTGGTTCATATCCTCTTTCTTGATACGCTCTACCGCACCGGAGATCGTACGCTTGCTACCGGTAGCGTAACCTACTACTACCACCTCGTCCAACGCCTCTACATCCTCGTCCAGAATGATATTCAGGTTCTGCTGTCCATTTACCGGGATCTCTTGTGATTTATAACCGATATAAGAGATGGTCAGAGTCCCGTCTTTCGGAGCTGCCAACGTGAAATTTCCGTCCATATCGGAAATCGTACCATTCGTTGTTCCTTTCACAAGGACACTAGCTCCAATAATCGGATCACCGAATTTAGAGTCTTTCACTACACCTTTTACGGTAATGTCTTGAGCATAACTGCTAAAGGAAAGAAAAAGTCCCAAAAGAAGTAGGAACAGACCTCTTTCCCGCAAAGAGAAGAAATGCTTTTTCATGCTTTACAATTTAAGATTACTAAATTAATTTTATTTATTTCGTTTGCTTGATAAAACAACCAAGAGGGGGAATCCCCCCCTTCTCGGACATAAAATAATCTTACAGGAATAAAGGGCGGGTAAAAGCGGGCCTAGTTGTTATATAATAAATTGATTTGATCATAAAATAGAATACTTTTGTTACATTTGCCTCAATCTTTTATCTAAAGTGGTATGTGTGAGCAATTGTATCTAACGGATGATCGTCTTCTTTTCGATAAGATCAGAGGGGGCAACGCAAAGGCGTTCGAATACGCTTTTCGCAAGTTCTCTCCCCGTTTAGAGGCATTTGCCCAGAAATACACCAACGATACAAACGAGGCGGAGGATATCGTACAGGATGTATTCTTGAAACTATGGGAAAGAAGGGAGTTGCTGGATAACATCTCGCTGGCCTCTTTTCTTTTCATGATGGTAAGGAATAGTTGTCTAAACTATTTAAAACACCGTCAGATAGCCGATTCGGTACAGCAACGGATACCGGATACCGAGACTGCCGAGCGATTATACGCAGCGGATTTCGTACCCGACCCTTCCTCCTTGCTGATCCAAAAGGAACTGTCCGACTCGATCGATCAGATTATGGAGGAACTACCGCCCAAATGCAAGGAAGCGTTCGTTCTCAGCCGTCTGAATGGCTTGAAAAACCGGGAGATAGCGGAACATATGGCTATTACGGAGAAAGTGGTGGAGAAACACATTACCCGTGCCTTGAAACGATTCCGGGATGGATTAAGGCGTTATGCCTTATTACTGGGAACGCTCCTTAGTCTTTGGAAATGGTAATAAAGATTTAGTAAAACAGGAAAATGGAGAATAAACGATTCGAACATATAATTACACGGTATCTGAAAGGCAAGGCGACCCCGGAGGAAGAAGCGGAGTTGCTTCAAGCCATCCATGCCTCCAAGGAATGGGAGGCCGCTTTCCGGAAGCGAACCGCCGAATGGAATCCTTTGGAAGAGACTGAAGCCGATCCGGAAACGGACCGGAAATGGAATCGGATCGCTTCGATCATCACGCCCTCGGAATCTCAATCGCAAACCGAAGAGGCACCGGTTATTTCCTTGGTCTCAACTTCTTCCCGAAGAATATGGTTCTCGATAGCAGCGGTGGTCTTACTATTGCTTGTATCCGGAGTTACCGTCTATTTCTTGAATCAAGGCGGAAAAGCGGGAACAGGAAATGCCGAATGGCAAACGATTATAGCTGAGCAAGAGGATCGTTCGATCCTTTTACCCGATGGTAGTTCCGTTTATTTGAGAGAGAATTCCGAGCTAAGCTATCCGGAGGTATTCGCCTCTTCCGTACGAGAAGTGAAAATCAGAGGAGAAGCCTTCTTTGAGGTCACTCCCAATAGCGAGCAGCCTTTTATAGTTGATGCTTCCGGCTTATCGGTCAAGGTACTGGGAACCTCTTTCAGCGTACAGACCTCCGATCAAGGAAACGAGATCTCCGTGATCTTGGTAGAAGGAAAGGTGAGCCTGAATAACGCGCATGAGAAAGAATTGGTACAGTTGCATCCGAACCAAAAAGCCGATTATTTCGTGAATGACGAACATTATACGGTAACGGAAGTTGATAGTGAACGGCTTACCTCGTGGAGAAAAGGGATCATCTTTTATGATAACGCTTCCTTAGATGAAATCGTACGCTTGATCGAACAAACCTATAAGGTCTCACTCATGTACACACGTCCGGAAAACGATGATCAACGTTTCTCCGGCGCTTTTCTAAAGACACAAAAATTAGAAACCGTATTACAACAAACCAATAAACTCACGGGTACGAACTTGATTCTTATTCAATGAAGAGATACGCGCCACTGCTGTTAACCTTTCTTTTTCTCCCGCTGCTCTTCTCCTGCTTCGATCTGGAAGAAGACCTATACGACCAGCTGGAGAAAGAGGATTATTATACGGATTATGAATCCTTAATGGCCTCCGTACTCCGTCCTTATGAGCATGCGAAATGGGCGGAGACTAATTTCTCTTTCTGGCTGCAAGAGTTATCGGCGGATCAACTCGTGATCACCCAAAAACGAGAGCATTGGGAAGACGGGGGCGTATGGCGTATGATCCACCAACATACATGGGACACGTACGAGAAAAACAGTGAGCAAATGTGGAACGCTTGCTACGGAGGTATCGGATATTGTAATAATACATTGGCGGATATCCAAGAGTTATCATATGATAACTTCGGACTCTGCGAGTCCGACAAGCGGCAGCATATCGCCGAGCTTACCGCTTTACGGGCTTATTTCCAACTTTTACTTCTGGATGCGTTCCGCATCCCCGCGATCTCCCTCACGACAGAGGAAGAGGTCGGTTCGGCTACCCCACAAGAAAATTTCCACTTTATAGAAGAGAGCTTATTAAACGCCATCCCCGATTTACCCAAAGCACCCTCTAAGAATTACGAGGGACGTATCACCCAAGGAGCGGCGGCCGTATTATTGATGAGGCTCTATTTTAACGCGTCTTGGTATATCAATATACCGATGTGGGAACAGACCGGAGCGCTTTGCGAACGGATTATCAACGGAGAGTTCGGCACTTACTCTCTCACCTCGGAATGGACTGATTTATGGAACGCAGGCAATCAAGATTGTCCGGAACTAATCTGGTCTTATCCCCAGTCCCGGCAAGTAGGGTATGATGATTTTTACTATCTGTTTTTTATGCACTACCAAGCGCCCGAACGATTCGGCTGTGGCAAGGATTTGCCGGCGGCCTATAATGGTTGTCACCTCAGTCCCTCTTACGATCCATCCGGCAAGCCCTACCCTTATACGTTAGGACGCACGTTTTCCAAATTTCCTGATACGGATCTCCGGAAGAAGAACTTCAAGGTACTCTCACAAGGCATTTACGAGGGATTATTCCTCTTCGGACCCCAACAGATATACAATAGCGACCAGCTTCAGTATGGCGCCGAGGAATGGGGAAACTACCCCCTCATTTTCATAGATCAAGTAGCACGTTATTCCGACCATCTATCCGATACGGAAAAGAAAGCA
>ERZ773187.2072-NODE-2072-length-13601-cov-2.589178_pt1 | contig 13601 bp, 11 predicted proteins | sample MGYA00511242_ERZ773187 | MGnify/ENA primary metagenome ERZ773187 (study PRJEB29015, sample SAMEA2737744) | human gut metagenome | biome: human gut; feature: human-associated habitat; material: faeces | place: China | collected 2012 ... | reverse complement strand
CCCTTATCGGCAGCAAACCCACGCCCCACGCCAGGCAGGTTGACGACGTGCGCGGTTTGCGGCGCGGCCTCCATCAGCGCGGTCAGGCTGCGCTCGGCCTTGGCTTGAGCGTATTCCTCAATGGCCTCGCCGGACGTGATCATCAGCGTCACCGCCCAACTTGCCCAGTATTCGGCGACGGCCACGGTGGAGAGGATCGCGACCACGGCCAGCACATCGACTCCAACCTGCCCATGACGCAAATCGTCAATCATGCCGCGCACAGTGTCAATCACGATAATCAGCACCAGTGCGATAACCAGCCACTGGCCGAAGCCCGGATTGCCGAGTACCGGAATCGCCATCGCATTGCCCCACGGACGCCAATCGCCTAGTAAAGCCAACGGAATTGCGGCGATGACGACGACCGGAAGCATCGGCACAAGCTTGCAGATGTCGAGAATTTTGGTGAAGAATCTGATGAGTCTGCTCATCATTGCTCCTTACGCTCGTATACGGAGTCGATTGCGGTACGGCAAGCGTGGCCCGCGCAATCGGCGCTACGGTCACGCCTTGTTAACCCACCGGCGGCTTTGCCTGGGGCTTCGCTTTGCTCGGCTCCCGCGCAACCTTCCGATACACGGCGTAAAGAAATGTATTCAGTTTTGTATTGAATTATGCGCTGTGTTCAGGACGTCGCCCGAACTCAGTGCTTGGCCTACCCTATCAACGAGCGTTGCGCGACATGCCGGATATCGAAACTGCGTTGGCGGCATGGGCGCGGGGCACAATCGCGCATACGAAAGGCCCGTGGCAGGAGTTTGCTCACTGTCACGGGCCTTTGCTTGTCCGACACGGTGTTCAGCGGTTACCGCTCAACACCGTGTGACGTTGTCGAGTCGGCTTTACCACAGGCCGAACGGGTCGGAGAAGCCGCCGCCGTCACCGGTGCCGCCATCGCTGTTGCCATTGCCATTACCGTAACCGTTCTGGCCATTGCCGTTCTGGTTGTTCTGGTTATTCTGGCTGTTGCCGTTGGAATCGGAGCCGGACGAACCGTTCACCGACGACTCCTCCTGATCGAGCGTCACGTCCACATTCATGGTCTTGCCGTCGCGCACGATGGTCAGCGTCACCTTGTCTCCCAAAGCCGCGGCACGAACGTAACCAAGCAGCGAGTAGTTGTTGTTCACGGCGTTGCCGTTGAAGGCCACGATGGTGTCGCCCTCCTTAAGGCCGGCCTTGTCGGCCGGGCCGCCGGAGACGACCGCGCTGCCGGTGGCGCTGGACTTGGTGATGGTCGCGCCGCCGCGGGTCACGCCGTCGGCTTCAACCGTGTCGGACTTGATGACCACGCCGAGGGCAACGTGCTTGACCTTGCCGTCCTTGATGATTTCGTCGGCCACACGCTTGACGAGGTTGGACGGGATGGCGAAGCCGATGCCGATGGAGCCGGCGGAGTCGGAGGAGGTGGCGGTGGAGGCGATCGAGGAGTTGATGCCGATCACCTGGCCGGCCGCGTTGAAGGTCGGGCCGCCGGAGTTGCCGGGGTTGATGGCCGCGTCGATCTGGACGGCGTTGGTGACGATCTCGTTGTTGTTGTCGTCGGTCACGGTCACCGGGCGGTTCAGGGCGGAGACGATACCGGTGGTGGCGGTGTCGTCGTAGCCGAGCGGGTTGCCGATGGCCATCACGTTCTCGCCGACGGCGAGCTTGTCGGAATCGGCGAATTCCACGGCCTTGAGGTCGCTCGGCGGGTTGTCGAGCTTGATGACCGCAAGATCGGTGGTGGCGTCAGTGCCGACGAGCGTGGCGGAATACATGTTGCCGTTGGCAAGCGTCACCTGAATCTGCTGGGCACCGGAGATCACGTGGTTGTTGGTGATGATGTGGCCTTCGGTGTCGATGATGGCACCGGAGCCCTTGGCGGTGCCGTTGCTCAACGCGGTCTGGATGGAGACCACGGAGCCGGAGACATCGCTGGCGACAGTCTGCCAGTCGGGGGCTTCGCCGCTCTTGGCGGTGGCGGACCCGGAGCCGGACTTATTCGAGCTGACGTTGGTAAGCGAGTTGCTGGTCGGCAAGGTAATCAGGCCGCTGGTGAGGGCACCGTAGCCGAGGCCCAGGCAGAGGGCCGCAGCCAGAACGGCGGCGACCACGGCGATGAGGATGTTGATGGCCACGATCACGAACGGGAAGCACTTGAACCAGTGCGATTTGCCGATGGATCCCCACTTGTATTTGAGGGCCATGAAACCGATGCAGCCGATGGTGGCCGCGTACAGCTTGGCATAGTGGAACCAGCTGGTCATGTGTACGTAGGTCGGGTTGTTGAGGGCCCAGTCGGCACCCATGGCGGCGGCCGTGTAGATGGTGATGAAGTAGACGGTCAGCACGGCCGGTATGACGAGGAAGGCGATAACGCCACCGGTTTTGGTGCGGCGGGCCAGTTCGTTGGCGCCGATAAGACAGCAGAAGACGAGTATCCATCCGATCCATTGGTAGATGGCGTTGTCGCCGTAGACCTGAAACAGCATAAGCGGTCCTTTCCGTGTGTGCGCTGTGCGCCTCGCAGTCCTCCATTGGGTTGCTGAGACGCCTATAGACGCCGCTATGTTGACGCAGCGTCAATTTCTCTCACGGCACAGTCTAGCCTCAAGTTGACATCGCGTCAAAACAACCGCATTAAGGCTGCCGCGTTTCGTATCGTTACGCGTAGGGGCTGGCTGAGGCGTAATGCTGAAGAGTAACATTGAAGCAATGGCAATCAAGCCGATTTGAGGAAGAGAAGCACACGATGGCGTACTGCGGCCACTGCGGAAATAGAGTTGATAGGCCGGCACGATTTTGCCCGGCATGTGGAGCGTCTGTAGACAGCGCACCGGTTGCGTCTGTACCAGTGCCGGCCGCATCGTCAGCCGTACCGACTGCGTCGATACCGGCACCTGCTGTGCCAGCGCCTTCGGTACCACCATCGATACCAGCCGCGCCGGTTGCCCCATCGGTTTACGCCGCGTCCGCTGCCCCACAGCCGGCACCAACCGTTCCCCTGCCGGCTTTGCCGATTCCCGCTCCTGCCGCATATCAGGCGACTGATGCAACCGCCGTCCTGGCACCGCAGCGCAGATCCAGCAAGAAGCTGATCGCCGCTTTCTGCGCATTGCTTGCGACGATTCTGGTGGCGGCCTTGGCGTTCATCATCCCCAACTTCACCGCCGTCAAAGCGATGCTGGGCTTCCGGCCCACCAATCCGCTGGTCGTCACCTTCGACGCGATCAACTCGCTGTCCACTCTGCGCAGCACCAAATACGAACTCAGAACCCACAGCAGCACTGACGATTCTCTTGACGTGCGGATGTCTGGCATGTATTCGCTGGGCAAAACCACCAATGACTCCTCCGCGTCTGTGACCATCAAGACAGATGAACAGGCAACAACCCTCGCTTGGCACAAAGGCGCATTCGCCGGGAAAAACGTTTGGTATGATGACGACCCCTACTACATCTACTACCCGGCCGACCAATATGAAGATGACTTAAGGAACGGCGTTGGTAGTGATGTGGCGGACTTGATATTGAACGTCAAGGATGCGTTGGTCAAGAACGGTGCTTGGGACATCACCGGCGCGGAGCGAACGTCCTACGATCAGCTGGACAAGATGAACGACGATGGGTACTCGAACGACATCGACCGGGCCAAGGGCACGAAAACGTCTGCCGAGGTGAAGGCCGAGGCCAGCAAATTCATCCAACAATATCTCGGCGTGGAGCTGGAAGATAAGAATGTGCGCAGCCAGCTGTTCCCGAATACATCGTCTGCCAAGTCTGCCGGCAACACGCAGCTCTCGTATCAAATCGATGTCAAGGCATTGGCCCAGCACTTTGTGAATTACTGGATCAGCCATGAAGCGCAGTATCCGCATCTGAAATCATGGGTGATTCAGCAGATCGAGGATACCGGTGTGGGCGATGCTGAAGGCGAGTACCGTCAGGCGCTCGACAATGTGCGCAACTGGGACTTCGGCACGGATGAAGAGCCGGATATGCCGACTATCACCGTGGATCTGAACTACGGCAGGAAGCGTCTGATGAGCTCGATTGCCGTAAGCGTGTCCGGCAAGGACGAATACGGCGACTCCTACAAAGGTTCGCTGTCGTTGACGCTCAGCCAGCAGAACGCGGTGTCTGTGGACGACCCCGATTTGACTGATACGGTGAGCAAAGCCAAGGACAACAACGAGCTGGATCTGTCTTGAGCAGAATCAGAATGTGCGGAACGCCGTGAACAGATCATCGACGTGACGTCGCATGTGATTCACAGAACGGGTTTTGGGGCTTTTCCGTTCGTCAGGTAGCCGAAGCATGCGGATTGACCGAGCCGGCGGTCATATACCATTTCAAGAACAAAGTCGGCTTGCTGATTGCCGTGCTGGAGCATCGTGATCGGGAAGACATGGCTACGTTTGCCCATTCTCTTGGCGTTGAACCTGAGGATATGTGGAGCGGCAACGCGCAGTTCGGCATTCGTGATATCTGTGCTGCCCTTATGGAGCGCAATGCGGCTCAGCCAGAGATGGTGCGGTTGTATATACCGTGCTACAAGGCGAATCGTTGAACGAGCATCATCCTGCCTATGAGTATTACCAAAAACGAGAACATCGCGTGATGGACACCTTAACCCGAGCAGTCGAGCGTGACGGTTTGGCAGATCCTCGTCGCGAGGCGCGGACTGCTTTGTCGATGATGAACGGCATTCGGGTCCGTTTGGCTCAGGGATCGGGCATCGGTCGATTTAGTGGCCGATTGGAATGCCTATGCCGACTTCCGGTGGCCTCGACAGTCGTGAGGCAATAAGACTTTTCTCGTGAGATACGCTATCGGCGTGTCGTCATCTTTTTGTTGCAATACGCAGAAAATGCAAGAACAAAAACCCTTGGAATCGGACTGATTCCAAGGGTTTTGTTGTGTCTGTGGAGCTAGCCGGGTTCGAACCGGCGACCCTCTGCTTGCATTGCCCTAAAACCCATAGAGTAGCATTGTGTGCAAGAAGCTGTCAAAACGTTGTAATTACGCCATTTTCTTGGATTGGGCAGGTTTTGTGATAACTCATTGGAAACCACGAAATCGCATAGTCATGTCTACTGAATGTCTACCGGATAAAGAATGCCGCCTTAAAAAATTCAAGGCGGCATTTATTAGCGTGTTTGAGTTGAAGGAGCGCGCCCTTGCGGACGAAGTTGTGTGTCTACCAAGCTGAGATAACGTCGAACACGTGCGATTGAGTAGTCATGCTCGGCTGCCAAGTCTTTTATCGACTTACCAGTCTCGTACTCGTCTCGGAGAAGCTTGCCGACTGCGATCTCGCTGTCCTTGGTCAGACGTTCATGGTTTTCGAGCGGAGGGGTATTCTCGATTTCACCACCTTCGTAACCTTTGTACACCTTACCTTGGGGAGTCACGTCTTCGTCTGCCTCATTGCCCCAGACGGTCCAATGAGGCTGAGGATAGCGTGCGAACATCTCCAAATAAGGGCCCGGTGAACAGCTTTGTATAAGCTCATACTGTTCGTCTGGTTTGCGTGAATGCTCACGCTTGCGCGTCTCAATCATATTGACCTGACGGCGACCAGCGTCTAGTGTTCGCAAATGTCCTTTGACGCCAAACAGGATTAGCTCAGTGACGTTGCGAAAATAAAAGCCTACGCCGCGTCCGTCAGGCCCGCCATCTTTGCGTCGTTTTGCCCATACAAGGTTGGATACATAGCGGAAACCCCAAGCCTCCATGACTTCGATGCCTTCAGGCAGCAAAGCGTTAGGCACCCACAAGTATAGATGGGCGTTCTTCGCTGTTACATCGTTGACTGGAAGAGCTTTGATCTCGTCCAACGACATAGTGGCATACCTGCCAAGGCGCTTATGCTCGGGGGCAACTTTCCCTGTCCTATTCTGGAAGCGCCACGGCGGGTCAGCAAGTATTGTCTTGAAACCTCCTGCTGTAGTTGGCAGGGGTGCATATAGTTCCTCGGTCACGTAGCTAGAATAACACAAATAGATCTTTAAACAGATCTTTTCTGAGGCGTGTCGTAGATCTACACTTGATGCATGGCCTTCACGACTTGCTCTTATAACGATCCCGATGTTCTGGCGAGTGACATTCGCTCCCGCTATGAATTCCACGAGGTGCGCAGCGCTTGTGCCGTAATGAAGGCTGTATCGCCCGGAGAATGGAATGACATTGTTGATGTTCTGGGCAGCTTCAGCTTTTCCGCAAACCTGTTGCTCAGGGCAGGTGGCAACAACTCTGAAATGGCAGAGACGCTGAACCGCGCATTGCGAGATCGCGGTTGGAGAGAGTGCGCCTACGAACTTGAGACTAAGGGCAGGATCACTTTCCGGGAAGCTGGTGTTCCCGACGAAGATCTAGGCACTATGAATGAGGCTTCCTATTGGGTGGACAACCGCAAAGGACGTGTGCTCGTCGATATTGAATGGAACGCCAAGGATGGCAACCTAGACCGCGATCTTGCCGCCTACCGCGCATGGCATGAAGCAGGTTTGATCGACGCGGCGATGATCATCACTAAGCATCGCGAAGACCTACTTGTAAAGGCTATTGAATTATGGGCTCCGCATGTGAACGCAACTTATGACGAGGTATACAAAGCGACCCGCAAGGCAAGAAAGGCTCGCACATCAGAAGATAAGAGACTTGCTCTACCGCTCGATCTGACAACCACAACGGTCACTAGCCTGACAAAGGCAATTGATCGTATCAACCGAGGCGAGGCGGGCACATGCCCAGTTGTAGCGGTTGGTATTTCCGGTGCGACATGGGACGGCACTTCATATCAAGAGACTGAAGAGGAGAATCAGCCTTCGCTGATTTGATCGATGACCTTGAATAGGTCTTCTTGGGTGGCGATTGCGATTTCCTTCTTTACTAATAAGCCGAGTTCCGGATGCTTAGTTCCCATTTCTCCCGCTTGAAGCCCGCCTCCCTTCAGCATGCGCTGATTGGTAGCAATTCGTCTAAGTAGGGCGTTACGCCTTTCTCCTTTGTAGTCAGTGTATTGCTCGCTTAGCGGCTTATTACTGATAATCCAAACTTCGGTAAAGCAAGCCACATGGTTGTTATAGCGTGCCGGAAGCATAACTGGATAACGATCCAAGAAGACCAACAATTGATCCCACCTGAACTGTCCATCGAATTCGTCAAGCACTAAAACCGACTGCCCCTCATATTCGTCCCAAGGATGTCGATAATCGGTGACTCGATAGATGGATTCAATTGGATTGTTGTCGTAGATGTACCTAGTCTTTCCTACTCCCGGATCGCCCCACAAGTAATGTACGGTGATATCCCGTATCTGACGGCCATACGTTGTTCGATCGCGCGCTGTGGCCAGTTCAGAGAGATATCGAGTATACCGAGCTGCTTTGCCGGCTTCGTCACTCAGCAACACGTCTGAGACGCTAGCACCGTCCAAAATTTGCTGACGCAGTTCGGCAATGTCAGAACGATTTCCTTGCTTGTTTTTGAGGTCAATCTCTCCACCTTGCCAAGGGCCGTTTACTCTTGTCTCCTTCTTTGAACAGTAATCAATACAATCCTGCACTGTTCCCTTGCGCATTTCGATGTGCGCATCGTTGAAGCCTGCCTTTTTGAACTTATTCTTCAACGTCTTCATGTGAATAGGACTCTGCAGTTGCAAGAATGCTTGAAAATGTGGGTAACCGGTTTCCCCGCCCTCCTCCTGTTGAAAGATATACGCACCTAAGACATCAAGCAATTCCTCCACCGCCTGCTGTGTATGCTTTTCGGCAGAGATCGTCAACATCCAATCACGAGCAGTCGATGGCATAGCATCTCCTTCCCATTCTGCTCAAAAGTTGGCGGGGGTAACACTAAGCCCCGCCATGCCGCCGCAAGCGGCGGCGCAACCGCCGTATGCTTCGCTTGGGAGCTACGCTTCGGCGGTCGCCGAAAGTTCTTGCAAGGTTTTATCGTCGATCCAGTCCGCGCGGAACAACTGAGCTCTCTTTGCGGCAGAATTCCATAGCCAGCCAGTTCCCGGTGAAGAAGCTGAGATTGCCCAAGGCGCAGCGCCTACGCGGAGCGCAGCCGATGGAAGCATCATCTTTGCCTCCGCCTCACCCATACGCATGGCAATCATCTGGCCGTTGAAGTCATCGCGAACAGGAATCGCCTCTTTACGCGGGTTTTGACTGAAACCCCAAAGCAGGTTCCCGGTCGCGCGCCCCATGCCAAGAATGGCAGTCAAATCATGCTGGAATTGCTTGGAAACCTTTGTATCCTGACGGAACAACTCCGCCAGTTCGTCAACCACAAGAATGTTTCTAGGGCTATCCGCTGTTGGAGTGTGCACACGAGCTTTACCCGCCATGTCTTGTGCGCGTTGGGTCATAGCATCGCGGAATGCTGATACAAGTTCCAAAGCCGACTTGGCGTCAGTAGCCACGCTCCGAAAAACCTCATGGCTCATGCTCAGCTCCAGCGCTTTTAAGTCAACGCCATAGAGATGTACCAAACCGGATTGTACGAATGGTTCAGCTTGGACAAGGAGATTAGCAAGGATAGATCCTTTGCCGGCATCGCTCTCGCCGATGGTGAGTAAGTGTCTTTCGCTCCAGTTGATGTATACGGGATAGCCGCTGGTGTCGGTGGCAAGGCAGATGTTCTCCAAGGTGGAGGCGGGGCGGCGCCCAAACCACCGCCCCGCAAATCGGAATCCCATGACCTACAGCCTCTTGGTGCGCTGCACCCAGTTGTAGCCTCGCCGTGCAATCGGTTCAGCAGTCTCATCCGGCCATAGTTCGCTGACAGTCAACGCACCGCGTTCGGATGCCTCCTCTTGGTTGCACCATGCGCGAGGCCATGCGATGTAATGGCCGCCAAGTCGTTTGCCGTATCGGACGAGATTTCGATCCTCATCTTCTACCTGCTGGATGTGCTTGGTGCGTGCAGCGATGATAGTTTTCATCGCGTGCATATCCCTAATGAATTTGATGACGATGGCGCACACCAACAATGCAGCGATAAGAGCGAGCCAGCCCCACCAAGGAATGTAGATGCCGTCACTCATTGGCGTGCCTTCCTGCGCTGACGCCAGCAGCGACGACTTCCACGCCGTCGGCAACGATGGTGAAGCCAAGATCGTCGACGGCATAGGGGGAGAGCAGGACGTGGCCCGTGAGCTTGAGCTGGGTCATTTCCGGGATCGCAGTAGTCGGACGTTGCCGGACGAAGACGCTCACATGGTCACGGATGCGCTTACGGCGGCAGTCGCGGACTGCCAGGCCTGGGAGCTTGTAGACGGTGCCGCCGAAGCGTTCATCATCGACGCGATGCCGCTTATCGCTGGTATCGTCCTTTACGTTCCTAGTCTTCGGAGTCATATCCTCCACCTCAATCTCGTCGAGCGAGACGGCTGAGATCATGTCGGGGGTTAGTTCGAACACCGCACCGTGGAGTTCCTTCATTTCGTTGGCCATTGTGGTTACCTCCTTAAGGTTGGCCGTTACTGGATTGCCTCATGAACATTGCGTTCGATGAAGGCTCTGATATCGCTCAATCGGTATAGAACACGCCGTCCGAGCGTGACATATGGCAGGTGACTTCGTTCGCAGCGCCAACGCGCCAGAGTTGTTACCGGTATGTGCAGCAGATTGGCAGTCTCTGCCGGTGTCAGCAGTGTTGTGAACGATTGCTCATTTGTCATGCTTCAAGTTTGCGACTATTGGCAAGCTATGTCTTCTGATTGATGAAAAAAGTTTTGAAAGTCGTAAAAAATACGAGTATGGTATGTTTTATGGAACAAAAAGCTGAAGAATATCTTGCCAAGCGTGTTCGGCGTCTACGTGAAGGGCGGGGCGGTCCGTGGTTTGATCAGCCCAAGAGCAAGGCAGCGAGGAAAAGTCTGGTTGCAAAGATAAATGAGTTATTTGCAGATGATGGCTGTGAAGCAATGAAACTCAGCGGGCTAGAAAATATTGAGACTGGGCGAAAGGGTCTTAGCCTCCTTGAAGCTATGCGTATTTCGGTAGCTTTGAATATTCCTTTGCTGGAAATCGTTATTGATCCATACGATCCGTTTTCCATTAACAAAGTAGTTCCTGAGTTAGGTCTCACTAATATCGAGCTCTACCGTCTGCAATGTCAGCAAGCTCATTGGGATGATGCTTTTTTCTGGGCGGATAGGTTGCTTGACGCTTTGGTTGCGTTGGAAGAGTCCAACCGGGAGCTACCTCCAAGCAAAGCTCCTCATATACCGATCGCAGAGGATCAGTGGGCACTGTTTCGTATGAGCCAACGAGTACGTGGTGAAGCGCAGTATGGTGAGATGTTGGCAATTGATGTCGCAAAAGCTATAAGCGATGACAGCGGCTATGCAGACAAATTGCATGCCAAGCTTATGAAAGGTAGCGATGCTGCATCGATTCGCGAACGAGAACAGGCTTTAGTTGGGCAAGTTTGCCGTGGTGTGCATCAGCTGGGTTATTACAGTTACAAAATTCCTGCGCCCTTTGTTCTCCGAATTTGCAATGCAATCAAAGTGTCTGAAAGTAAATGGTTGAGGGCGGGGGAACTTAGCGTACTGGATGACGTTGAAGTTCAGCAAGATTTTAAAAATGTAGAGGTGGAGTAATGGCGCGCGCATGGATTGAAGATCTCTGGCTAACCGAGCCCAAGGTTACGCTGCCTGACGGAACTGCGACGAGAATTCCAGTGCCAAGTGCGGCAGTAAAAAGTCTCGCAGCCTATATGAAGACTCCCGGTAAAGCCAAGGTGCCAGATCGCTTCAAAACGGCCCGCTATGGCAAGGGAAAACGTTGGAGGGTATCGTGGTGGGGAATTGGACCTGATGGTGCTAAAAAACGCGGCAGCAAGGCTTTTGAGAGCAGATTAGATGCCGAGGCTTTTGCGGCTGCTATGGAGGATGACATTCGTGCAGGTCGTTATATCGATCCTAACGATGCCAACAGGTCTTTTCGCGATGTCGCTGCTGAGTGGCTTTCGTCTAAAAACAATCTGCGCGACCGTAGCTATGTCCGATACGAAAACGAGATGAACTGGTACGTGCTGCCTAAATGGGGTAATCGGCCGATTGGGGGCGTGACCGAAGCCGAGATTAATGAATGGGTAGTGCAGCTTACTGCAGGTACGGCACCACATGAATTCAAACGCAAGCAAGTGATGCAGCCAATGAAGGCAAAGACCATCAAGAGCGTAGTGAAGGATACTTTTGGTGGAGTCCTCGGATATGCCGCCTCGCCTAAGCGCAGGTGGATTGCCAATAATCCGCTAGTTGATGTCAAACTTCCGCAGGACAAAGACGTAGATGATCGTGTTTTCCTAACGCATCAGCAGGTTGCGGATATCGCTAGTGCTGCCGCAGTTGTCGACAAGAAGAATTCGAAGGTGTCCAAGACGTTGGTTCAGTTCCTTGCCTATACAGGATTGCGAGCAAATGAGGCGCTTGCTCTTCGGATCGAGGATGTTGATTTCACGTCCAAGCGCATCAGGGTCAGCAAAACGTTCACTACCGATCGCCAAGGGCGAGAAACAGAGGGCAAGCCTAAAGGTGGCAAAGTGCGAACAGTGCCTATTCCTGTCTTTCTGGTCGGCGATCTCAAGTCGATAATAGGTAATCGGAACAGTTCGGATTATCTCTTCACGGCATTCCATGGTGGCATGATTCATCTGAACACATGGAGGACTCGCGTGTGGTATCCGGCAAAAGAAGGCGCGGGTTACGGAGATATCGAGGGTTTGAAGATCCATAGTTTGCGTCACACATACGCATCGTTTGCTATCGGGGCAGGTTGTGATGTCAAGACGCTTCAGGTGGTGATGGGGCATGCGTCCGCAGTGGAAACGTTGAATACATACGCAGGGCTCTGGCCTGATCGCGTAGACGAAGTGGCTGAGGCGATGGAGAGTAAGTACGCGGAATGGCGACAGTCGGAAGAGAAGGCGTGAAGATGATTTAGCCATGTCTACTAATGGCTACTAATTTACGTATGGGGCAAAAAGAAAAAACCCGCGAATCGCAATAAATCCGTGGGTTTGATGGTGGAGCTAGCCGGGTTCGAACCGGCGACCCTCTGCTTGCAAAGCAGATGCGCTACCAGCTGCGCTATAGCCCCGTGAGAAAAAAAGAGCGGCTCGCGGCCGCTTCATTTTTCCTGTGGGCCCGGGAGGACTTGAACCTCCGACCTCATCCTTATCAGGGATGCGCTCTAACCAGCTGAGCTACGGGCCCGATCCATACGCTTCAAAAGCGCACAAGTGATTACAATACCATTGAACGGCGGTATGTCAATAACGGCGTGTCGCGATTGTCGCTTGCGCCATGATTGCCGGCGCAGCGGAGCATGACGAGTGCGATGAGGCTGTTCGCGTGGTGGAAGCCGTAGGCCATGCGGATGGTGACCTTGATCCTGTTGTCGGACGCCTCGAGCCTGGCGTTGGAGTAGCCCAGCTCGATGGTCCTGAGGATGTCGGGCCACGACGGCGGATCTTCCGGGATGGCTTGCCGCTCTCGTACAACTGCACGATCTGCCGTTTGAACGCCTCGTCGTAGTGGCGGGGATGTTTCGGGTCGGCCATCGTCGGCCTCCAATCTCATGTCATTCGTCCCTCATCGGACTGTCTAATACGTTGTAGCCAATCCACGGCGTCACATCGTCAGGCTGTCCGGGTCGAGGAGGAAATCGTAGACGCTCATCGTGAGGATGCCGTGCTCGTCGCGGACGGGTTTGACCACGTCGCGTACGAGGACGATCTTCTGGAAGCTGTCGTCGATCTCGAGCAGCGAGGCTTCTCCTGCGCGACCTTCTCCGGTGTGGGCAGTTGGTGCGCGGATTGGTCAGGGCGCCGATGGAGGAGGCCAGCACGTCGACCAGGTCGTCGAGCTCCTGCGACCTGCGCAGCCCGTTGCGCATGCGCAGCAGCCCGTTGATCACCCCGTACAGACGGGGCGGCTCCTCGCCGCGCGTACGAACGCAGTTCATGAAGAATTACGAGTGATTCGTCGAAGTCTTCGGCGTTACGGCCGCCGCCTGAGCCAGGGCGGCGGCCACTTGTTCGTTGACGGCTCCCTGCTGTGCGATGGTGACGCGGATGCCTCGACTGGCATGCGCGTCCACGCCCGCACCGGCCCCCGCGTCGGCTCCGGTGGCGTCGGCGCTGATACGCAGGCTCGGCAGGAACGGCTTGCCGGCGGCCACACGGATGCCCTGTTCGGCCAGCAGTCGCAGCGCCGCCGGCTCGTCGCGCACCGGAATCCACAGATTCAGTCCGTCACCGGTATGCACGTCCAAACTTTGACGCAGCAGCAGCGCGTGCATCGTCTTTTGCCGGGTGGCGTAGATATGCCGGGCGTTGGTCACCGTGTGGAACGCCTCTTTGTCGGCCAGCATTTCATACAGAATCTCTTGCAGGAACCGGCTCACCCATCCCGATCCCAAGCGTCGTTGGGCGATAATCGCCTCCACGGCATCCTCCGGCCCAGACAGCGCAGCCAAGCGCAGATCCGGCCCGTGCGACTTCGAAAAACTGCGGATATGCACCACGTGTTGCGGCAATCGTTGCGCCAACGAT
>ERZ773187.2071-NODE-2071-length-13608-cov-3.346418_pt1 | contig 13608 bp, 4 predicted proteins | sample MGYA00511242_ERZ773187 | MGnify/ENA primary metagenome ERZ773187 (study PRJEB29015, sample SAMEA2737744) | human gut metagenome | biome: human gut; feature: human-associated habitat; material: faeces | place: China | collected 2012 ... | reverse complement strand
AAACCTTCCAGGAAGACCAGATCAGCATTCTTCGCAACCATATCGTCCAAAGCATCCGTCAAACGTTTGCCGTGATCTGCATCAAAAAACATACGGGTACCCGATTTATCATTGGTATAGAAAGCCGGAACAGCCACACCTACAGTTTTTCCATTGAAGGTACGTACCGTCCAGGAACTACGGGTGGGAGCCTGCTCAGAGGCAATAAACCAATCGTTCAGTGATTCTACGACTGATTCGTCCACCTCTTTATCACGGTCCTGAAAGGCTCTGTCGGCACAAATAAAGAGATCTTCGCCATAAGCAGACTTGAAGTCAGCATGAATCTTGTTCAGAATGGCCTTTAATTTGCCTTTACAGTCAATTTTCTTGTTGCCCAATGCAGCATAGTCTACATTAAGGAAACCGTTGATGCTCCACAAAAACAGGACAGGTTTGCCGTCTATGCGAAGAAGATACTTGTTATTGGCTTTATTCTCGCCATAAAAGTTATCGAAGGCCAGTTTTATATTGTAATCCCATATATACTTATATATATCGTCCAAATTGTCCAGCGGATACATCACCTCTTCATCGGTCAGTCCCTTGTTTTGCTGAGTTTCCGCACTAATGAATGTAGCATAGGTCTGATACAAGTCAAAATTGCGGGCAGCCGCCCAGGAAGCCGGACAGTCATCGAAGATGGCGATCTTCAGATTTTCTTCATTCCGACGCTGTAAAGCAGCAACGAAGTCTTTGATACGGGTAGGATCGCCATGATCTCTGTCATAAGCAGGATCAGTGTCCGCCTTCGGCAAGCGTCCGCGGCAATTGGGAGCTACATAATCCAAACCACTATACACCATCTCTTCTACCAAGTTATCCCACCACTCTGTTTCCGTAGCACCAAAAGACTTCACTTCGAAAAGCGGCTGATTATAAAAGGTAGTAGAACTAGTCCCGCCACTGGCAGCATCTTCTCCATTGCGGAGATTCTTCTGATAGCTGAACAGCGCCCCCATCAAAAAACTATGTTCGGGAATATTACTCTCTACCGCAGGAGCAGGAAGTATGAACGTCCCTTCTGTCGGTATAACCGGGTCCGGATTAGTATCAGGAACAATAGTATTGTCCTCATCAGAACAGCTAACAATCATGGAAGCTAATACAAGCCCCATCGTGATTTTCAAATAATTTTTCACGGTCTCTTTTTTATATTATACATTTGCTATTTGTTACACCTCGAAAACACCCTTTTTATCTATTATTTAAGAAAGCGTCGACTGAACAAACTTAATATTTAAGGTTATTTTTGAGTTCTGATGCAAAGTAACAAGAGCCTGCTTAAGATTTTTTATAAAATACGATTAAACTCTGATTAATTTCTAATTAATTTTAAAACTAATACTATCTTCTTATAATTTTTCGCAATCTTAGGTATTAATTTCAGGAAAAGGGGGAAGTTTTATATCCTGTAGTATGCTGTCCACACCCTATTTCTTTATCTAAATGAGTATTCACTTCCTGCAAAAAGAAGAATATTTCAAGTAGAAAGGCTAAAAAGGTAAATAAGGCAAATACTATACAAACATAACACAAATTAGGAGATATCCAATTAGTGACTTATCCGATTATATAAGATGTGGATTTTTAGTATTACAATGGCGTTATTCCTGATAGATTTTCAAAGCGCTCCCCATGATATAAGCTTTAAGTTGTACTATTCCCTATTTCTCATATAATATAAGTTTCCTATATAATAAGGAATAACAGGAATATTTATAACTACAGCTAACTTTTATCCCCTCTTCAGCATACTTATTTGCATAAATTCTACATTTAAGGGATATTTAATAATCAATTAAGCGAAAATTAAGCTCTCACTTAACTATCTGTCTCTATATTTGCCACATCATTTTTCGTGATCAACCCGTGAATTACAGTCTTTGCCAAATCATAAACTTAAATACAATGAACTTTAAAACTACAAAATCATATCATGAAACAAATTAGCAAAGTATTTTTAGCTTGCGCCTGTAGCCTGTCCGGTCTGACAACGCAAGCCCAAGATCAAACCGTATGGAGCAATGATTTCTCCAATGCCTCCCAACCACTGAATATGGTGGGACGTGGTGTCTGTCGGGTGAACGACGGAGTATTTCATTCGCGCAGCGCTTATGCCCTTTTCGGCAATCCTGAGTGGAAAGATTATACCCTGTCCTTCAAGGCACGTGCCCCGAAAGACGCCGAACAGGTACAGATATGGGCAGGCTTCCGTACACATAACCGTTTTGACCGTTATGTGGTAGGTATCAAAGGCGGGTTGCAAGACGATCTCTACTTGATGCGTACCGGATATATGGGTACAGACGAATTCATGGGAGTCCGTCCGCTGGGCTTTCACCCCGTGCCGGGAGAGTGGTACAAAGTGAAAGTGGAAGTATGCGGTAACCGTATCCGGGTTTTTGTAAACGACGAAAAGCTTCCTCACATTGATTTGGAGGACAAAAACAGCAACCTGGCTCCTACCGGTGAAGTAGCACTGGGAGGCGGATGGATAGATACGGAATTTGATGACCTCACTGTCACCCCATTGGCAGAAGACGCTCTCAAAGATGTCAAGGTTCAGGAGTATCGTATGGCACTCACCACACAGGAAAAGGAAAAGATACGCCGCGAAGAGCGGGCGCAATACACCTCGGTCAAACTGGATAAACTAACTGCCGACCGCACCGAACTATCGCTGGACGGAAACTGGCTGTTCATGCCCGACTACCAACTGAACGATAAGACGAAGGCCATCTCCATGCAGACTAACGACAACGACTGGCATATAATGCCTGTTCCCGCTTTCTGGAACCCTATCCGTATCTGGCTGCATGGAGAAACCATGCCATCGCCCACCGGTCCGCAACATAAAGGGGTATCGGACACTTACTACCAACAAGAAACCGACCGATGCGAGAACTATACGTTCAACTACCGGAAAACCGGTGCTGCCTGGTATCGCCAATGGCTGGAACTGCCCGCCGACGTGAAGGGAAAACAGCTGACTCTTTCATTCGACGCCGTATCCAAAATGGCGGAAGTATATATTAATGGCGAATCGGCAGGTTCCAACATCGGTATGTTCGGTGATTTCCAAGTAGACGCCACCCGATTCCTGCGTCCGGGACGCAACCTGATCGCAGTAAAAGTGACACGTGACATCAACGGAAAAGCCGCACAAACCAGTGACGCCATGGAAAACTACTATTCGTCAGTACGCAAGGAAGTGGAGGATAACCAAAACGACCAACAGGCCAACAAAGCCGTATTGACAGACATCCCTCATGGATTCTATGGTGATAACCCTGCCGGTATATGGCAGCCCGTGAAACTCATTGTCAGCAACCCGCTGAAAGTAGAAGATATCTTTATCAAGCCGGCTCTGGACGGTGCATCAATAGATGTCACCATCAAAAATCATGCGCCCAAAAAGAAAAACTTCGATATCCGTGTAGATATTATAGACAAACAGACGGGGGAAACACTGTACGGTGCACCTGTACGTAGCAAACTCTCATTAGCGACAAGCGCACAAGAAACATTTACCTGTGATATCAAAGGACTGAAACCCAAACTTTGGGAACCTGCCACTCCTAATCTTTATGATTTTCGCGTGAGCCTGACGGAAGGAAAAAACAAAGTGACGGACTGCATCACCGTAACTTCGGGTTTCCGCACGTTTGAAAGCAAAGATGGATTCCTTTATCTGAACGGCCGCAAATATTGGCTGCGTGGAGGTAACCATATTCCTTTTGCGCTCTGTCCCAATGATTCGCTCCTTGCAGACAAGTTCATGAAGCTAATGAAAGAAGGGAATGTACAGTCTACCCGGACACATACCACCCCCTGGAACGAACTTTGGGTGTCGGCAGCAGACCGCAACGGTATCGCTATCAGCTTTGAGGGCACTTGGTCGTGGCTCATGATACACTCCACCCCGATACCGGACAAAGGCGTGCTCGATCTTTGGAGCAGTGAATGGCTGCGCGTGATGAAAAAGTACAGAAATCATCCTTCCATATTCTTCTGGACTGTGAACAATGAAATGAAGTTCTACGATCTGGATGCCGACACGGAACGTGCCAAGCAAAAATTCCGCATCGTATCCGATGTGGTGAAAGATATGAGAAAGACTGACCCTACACGTCCTGTATGTTTCGACTCCAACTATCTCCACAACAAAGCTAGCAAACGCTTTGGTGATGACTTTCTGAAAACAGTTGATGACGGAGATATTGATGACAACCATGCCTACTATAATTGGTATGACTATTCGGTATTCCGCTTCTTCAACGGAGAATTCCAGAAACAATTCAAGACTCCCGGACGCCCGTTGATCAGCCAGGAAATGAGTACGGGTTATCCGAATGCTGAAACCGGTCATCCGACCCGCTCTTATCAGCTGATTCATCAGAATCCCTATTCATTAATCGGATATGAAGCATATGACTGGGGGAATCCCGCCAGTTTCCTGAATACACAATCGTTCATCACAGGAGAGTTGGCCGAAACCCTCCGCCGTACCAACGAACAGGCTTCGGGTATCATGCACTTTGCCTATATGACTTGGTTCCGCCAATGCTATGATCACCGGAATATACAACCGTATCCCACTTATTACGCTATGCAACGTGCTATGCAGCCCGTACTTGTCAGTGCGGAACTGTGGGGACGCAATCTTTATGCAGGTGAGAAGTTACATACACGTATCTACGTAGTGAATGACAATGAAGAAGGACGTGACTTGAAGCCTATGTCACTGGCATGGAGCATTGTAGACGAAACCAATAAGGTACTGGCTTCCGGCACGGAACAATTTCCGGCAGTGGAATATTATGGTCGTAAATACATCGAACCGAACATCCATATGCCTTCCAATTTACCGGCAGACAAGGTTAATGTAAAACTGAAACTCACTCTCACCGAAAGCGGAGTCACTTTATCGCAGAATGAATACGGATTATTACTGGCACGCAAGGAATGGAATATCGGTCAAGTAACAGCCAGCAAGAAGATTCTTTTACTGGATAAGGATCATATGAAAGCTACCCTTGACTTCCTGAACATCGCCTGCCAGACAGTACCGTCTATCAAGGAACTACTGAATGCCAAGCAAAAAGCTAATCTCTGCATTATATCGGGCTTGAAAGAATGTACCGATGAAGAAGCAAGATTACTGCGTGAATATCAGTCAAAAGGCGGTCGGATTCTCTTCCTGAACAGCAAAGAGGCAGCACAAAAAGTCTATCCCGAATATATCACCGGATGGATTATTCCCACCGAGGGAGACATTGTGGTGATGGAACGGGATGATGCCCCTGTATTCGACGGAATCGGTGCATTGGAATTACGCTATTTCAATAACAACAAGCGTGAAATTCCACTAGCTTGCACCGCTACATTGAAAGCTGTCCGCCATGAGAATGTGAAGGAACTCGCCGCCCAAATGAAGATCCATGCTTATATCGACGGTGGTAAGCCGGAGGAACGTATCGCACGTATCGAATCTATGCGCGGACTGACGCTGCTACAGATAGCCGACAATAAAGGAAAGTCTCTCGTTTCAACCTTATGTACAGAGAAGGCAACCACTGATCCGATAGCAGGTAAACTGCTGGTAAACATGGTGAATGAATTATTGAAATAGGTATGTAATTGATATCATTGAGTGGAGTTTTTCCATTCTTCCTGCCCGTCTTCCCATTAGAGGAGACGGGCAGTTTTGTTTTTAATTATAATCGAAGTTATTAGCAAAGATGTTCTTACAACTGCAATCTCTGAGTTAATTCACAAAAGATAAGAAATAATAAAAACTTCCCAATTCAGTAGAATTCTTAGTGTCTTCATTGAGAACTGACTAAAAAGTCGGTAGTATCCACATTCTCCTCCTTCGGGAAGGAGGAGTGGTCGAAGACCGAGGTGGTAGGTAAAATGATGTGTATTCCTAATTTTATTGTAAATGAAATAGGAGTGCATTCACCTACCACCTCCCCCTACGGGTACTCCTCCTTCCCGAAGAGAGTTAAGATACTACCGACTTTTAGTCACCTCCATTGTAGATACTACCGCTTTTTCAGTCAACCTCAATGAAGATAGTTTCGACTTTTAATCAAACCAAAGAACAAGCCTTATCCAAACTATTCACATCTTTATTCTATTGAACATAGATTCAAACCAAAAGGCAACTGATTCATTGCGAATCAATTGCCTTTTGGTTTCAGTCGTTAATAGTTGTCCCTGGACAGACTACATTACCTCCTTATACACTTAGTTTTCTCTTTATAAAGAAGATACGTTTTTAATAATATACGTTTTACCCTTCACAGTAGCAAAAGAGATTTGATCATCAGCAAGTACCTTTACCTTTGCTCCAGAAACGTTCAGCTCCTTTGCATTCGGATATTTAATCACACATTCCGCACCGGAATTAGAAAGAATCTCTATAGCTGTTATCTTCCCGTCAGTCCATGCCGCATCTACTTCAAAGTTTCCTCTCGCTTTCATTCCTTTGAATGAGCCATTTTTCCATGCATCGGGCAAAGCGGGAAGCAATTCGATATATCCGCCCTGACTTTGCATCAGCATTTCTGCGATACCGGCCGTACAACCAAAGTTACCATCGATTTGGAAAGGCGGATGCGCATCAAACAAATTAGTATATACACCGCCTACATGGCTTCCGGGAACAGTCAGTTTCATGGCACTTCTCAACAGTTTATGAGAGCGGTTGCCGTCATGCAGACGTGCCCAGAAGTTCAGTTTCCATGCTTTGCTCCACCCGGTTCCTTCATCGCCGCGTGTATTCAGCGTCACTTTCATGGCATCTGCATATTTATCGTCCTGTTCGCTTCTTCCGATTACAATCTGCGAACCCGGATGCAACCAGAAAAGATGATTCGTATGCCTGTGTCCGCCATCTCCGGTAACATCCTTCGTCACTTCATCTTTCCATTCCATAAACTGCCCGCCCAAACCGATTTTCGGTCCGGAGAGTTTGCTCATAGCTGTTGCTATCTCTATGATTTCAGGGTCTTTGTCCCTTCCCAGTTCTTTGCTGGCTTTGATCATCATGTCGAACATTTCACAAATCATAGCCTGCGAAGTTGAACAGCCCAGTGAGAACTCACCATGTTCGGGAGAGTGGGACGGGTTTGCTACCAGTGTACCGTCGCGTTCGTCTGTCCAAAGATTGTCTACCCAGAAAAGAGCAGCATCGAGCATCGTATCATAATACTTTTTCAAGAAGTCTTTATCAAGGTTGAACTGATAATACTCCCAGATATCCTGACACATCCATATTGCCCCTGCCGGAAAATGATGGGGCGTGCTTTTCTTGGCAGGAGCCGTATTGTCCCAAATATTATTCTCATGATGCGTCACCCAGCCGCGAACATTGCCACCATCGGGTTTGCAATAATATTGTTGCGCTGTATACTTTCCACGAGGCACCAGACTTCGGACATACTCTACCATAGGCAGATGACACGGACTCAGATTGGTAGGCTGTGTCGGCCAATAATTCATCTATATATTGATATTCGTATGGTAATCGGCATTCCACGGATTGGAAAGCCTTTCACCCCATACTCCCTGCAAGTTGGCGGGCAAAGAACCTTCTCGTGAAGAAGATATCAAAAGATAACGGCCAAACTGGAAATACAGCATTTCAAGATACTGGTTTTCCTGTTCCGAGTTGGTATTCTCGTCCATACCTTTCAGCAAACTGTCCGTAGGGGCAACAGGTGCCTCCGGCAAGTTACCGAGATTCAGTCGCATTCTGTCGTATAACGAATGATAGTCTTTCTGGTGGGTAGCCAACAGAGCCGTGTACTTCTTATCAGCTACTTTATGCAGCGTAGCCTGCACTTTTTCCAACGGATCTTCTTGAGAGAAATAATTGTAGGAGTCGTCCATGCACTGTACATAGTTTGTGGCGGCAGACATCAGAACGATTATTTCATCGGCATCCTCTACTTTCAGCTTCGTTCCGTCCACTACCGAAATCTTTCCTCCTTTATTCTTCACGACCAGTTGCTGCGCATATTTCAGTCCATTCTTCCAGGCATCCCCTACCCGCTTGTCTCCGCTGACCGGAGTCGGATATCCCGTCATGGTAATGGTATGACCGTCTGCCGTAATGGTTTTATCGGTATGCAGCGATTCAAGAGAAATGATGCGTGAAAGTTTTCCCTTCTTCGAATCTGAGGTGAGACGCATCACCATTACATTATCCGGATAACTCATAAAATATTCGCGCTTAAAGGTGATTCCATTCTCCTTATACATTACCGTATGAATCGCATTATCTATATCGAGCGTACGGGTATAGTCGGAATAAGGCAGTTCGGTAGAGGCATCTATCGAGAGTTCCGCCAATTGCGGTTTCTGTTTGTTATCGATTAATTCTGTGATTTCGAGTTTGAAGAAGGTGTATTTGTCCGTCTTCAAAGGAAAAGACAGGGTCTTATTGCGGCTCCCCTTTCCGTCCTTATCATCCCCCCAAAAAGTACCGGACTGCTGATCCAGCAAGTCGTATGATTTTCCGTCTGCCGAACCGTAGAGTTTCCATGATTTCGGATCTCTGCCCGGCATATCATTGGCGGAGGTCAGGCTATAGGAAACAGCCTTGGGAGCATGGGTATATGCCCACTTGATAACGCATGGCAGGCTTCCAAAGCTAGGGAACCGGTCGTTATCGGCAAACCATTTGCTGGTAGTGCTCTGATCGAAAAGGCTGCCTATCGACTGACTTTGATTCTTTGTATTGTCATAATTGGTCTGCACTGCTTCTTTTATCAAGACAGGGATACCCGGATTGACAGCCTCTACAATGATATTGCTCAATGTCTGGAAAGAACCGAAATGCTCCTTCGTTCCAGCCAGATTATCAATCAGATTCCGCAATTCTGTGCCGTCACCGTCTCCATCGTAGTTATGGGTAATCAGTTTTCCATTTTCATCTATATATGCAGAACGGTCTGCGGTAAAGTCGTTCATCTTCTGTTGCAACATCACCCGCGCTTTGTGGAGATAATCCTTGTTCACTTCCGGAGCTCTCAGATGTCCTCCATTGTAAGACGGATCTTCACCGGGGCCTCCCGACCACAAGGTATGTTCGTTTGTCTGGATGACATCTACGTAGACGTCACCAAAAATCATGGCTCCCATATAACCGTTACCGATAGGCAGAGCTTCACTTTCCCAGTTTTTGGCAGGCTTATTATAAGTTGCCTTCAAGGTCGGTTGATGAGGCTGTTCGGAGCAAGCCATCATCGTAGTTCCTGCCACAAAGCTAAGTAGAAATAATACATCTGCAAAACGCAAATACTTGTTTCTCATAATACTAAATTTTAAGAAGTAATGTCTTAAGATTGCCCCATACTGTGTCACGCTTGTGCCACCCTATTGGCACAACTGTGCCAAAGGCTTGGCATAACAGTGCCAGTGCGGTGGCACAACTGTGCCAATAGGGTGACACAGACTGTGCAATCAGAAGGCATTACCTCAGTGAATGTAATCTTAATCTTCTTTCTGGTTCAAATTTAAATAAAGTCTATAAATCAATGACTGTTTGCAGACGAATATCTTTGGAAGAAGCACCAACCATAACGTCAAATGCCCCTTTCGGTACTACAAACTGTCCTTTTTCTACATCCCAATAGCGAAGTTGCTCTTTGTCCAACTTAATCTCTACCCGACGGCTTTCTCCCGATTTCAAAGGAACACGACGGAATCCCTTCAATTCTTTCAAAGGAACAATTCCTCCGGTCTCCGGTATCCGCACATAAACCTGAGCAACCTCATCGCCATTTCTCTTACCGGTATTTTTTAACCGGAATGAAACGGTGACTTCACCGCCCCCGTCTTTTACTTGCAGATCGCTGTATGTAAAAGAAGAGTAACTCAGACCATAGCCGAACGGATAAAGGACATCTCCTTTGAAATATTTATAAGTACGCCCTTTGGTTATATCATAATCATCAAACGGAGGCAGTTCATCCAAAGACTTGTAGTAGGTGAGCGGCAGACGTCCGGCAGGATTATAATCACCGAACAATACTTCGGCAACGGCGGTTCCTCCCTGTTCACCCGGATACCAGGCATTCACAATGGCAGGAATATGCTCGTCCATCCAGTTAATAGCCAATGAACTGCCTGCTACCAAAACAACAATTATGTTGGGATTCACTTTATAGATTTCCTGCAGAAACTCTCTCTGATCCGCCGGAAGCTGAATATCATACCGGTCCTGTCCTTCACGCTCTATCGATTTATTGATACCCATCACAGCAACTACCGTTTCACATTCGCGAACCGCTTTCCCGGCTTCTCCGTACAAATCGAGACGAGTTGCCTTGCCTATCTGCGGAACTTTCCATTGCAACTTTGCAATGGCATAATCCCGGTTGTCATAATATTCCGCTTTCAACTGGTATTCTTTTCCCGCTTCGAGATAAATGGAAGCGGAATCCGTAGATACGGCATGTGCCTGCCATGCATCAATCAGCATCTGATTATTAATGCTCAGGCGGCAACCGTCATCGGATGTAAAGCTGAAAGTATAGCGACCGGAAACGGTCGGTTTCAACTTTCCCGTCCAACGGACAGACAACGGAGATTTAGGCAGGAACGGATCGGGAGCCTGATTGGCAGGTTCAAAGTTGATCCAACTCTCCTTACGCACTCTCGGGGTGCCTTCGAGGCGGGTATTGTCAAAATATTCAGCTTGCAGTCCTTCCGGGAAGTTCTCTCCCTGAATAAGTTCCAGCCCATCGGCAGCAGATTTCCAGGGAGCATAGACGACTTTCACCCGATCGCCTACCCTGTTTCTGATACCTTGTAGTATGGAAACCGGTTCTACTACCGGAGCGCCGCTGTAATCGCCAAACTCACATTTGCCGGCATTGATGCCGACTACTGCGATTGATTTCAGTTTGTCAGCATTCAGCGGAAGCCTATTTTTCTGATTCTTCAGTAAAACGACACATTGGCGGGCAGCGTCCAGAGCTATCTGCTGATGTTCTTTCGAACCGATCACTGACGGAGAGATTTTAGTATACGGATTTCGTTCCCCGCTATCAAAAAGTCCCAGTTTCATGCGGGCCGTCAGCACATGATAGGCGGCGGAGTCAATATCGGCATCCGATACCATATATTGTTTGTAAGCATTCAATAAGGGGCCGTCATACACATCGTCACCGCATTCAAGGTCGAGTCCCGCCTTGATGGATAAAGTGGCAGCCGCCTCCTTCGTCTTTACATATTTATGGGCATTGACCAGCAAGGCAGGTCCGCCACAATCGGAAACGACATATCCCTGAAATCCCCAGTCCTGACGCAACACCTTTTGCAGCAGCCACGGATTCAGCGTGCAGGGCACATCATTCAGCGCATTATAGGCGGACATGATGGAAGCGGCTTTTCCTTCCTTCACACACATTTCGAAAGCAGGAAAATAATATTCACGCAGTTGTTTCTCCGATATCTGCGGGTTGCAGACAAAGCGATTATGCTCTTCGTTGTTGGCGGCAAAATGCTTGGGAGTAGAAACGATTTTCAGGTAATGCGGATCATCTCCTTGCAGTCCGTTCACAAAGGCTGTTCCCATTATTCCACTCAGGAAAGGGTCTTCTCCATACGTTTCCGGTGTTCGTCCCCAACGCGGGTCGCGTGCCATGTTCACGGTAGGCGACCAGAAAGTCAGCACATCGCTGAATTGTTCTTTCTGTTCTCTTCCCTGATCCAGCTCGTTCCAACGGGCACGCGCCTCATCCGAGATCACTGTGGCTACCCTTTTCTGCAACTCCGGATTCCAGGTTGCTGCCAGTCCAATGGCTTGTGGAAATACGGTGAAACGTCCGGGACGTACTACTCCATGCAATGCTTCATTGCCATGATAGTATTTATCGATACCCAAACGGGGAATGCCGGGAGAAGTGGCACGAAGCAAACTGATCTTCTCTTCCACCGTCAAACGGGAAATCAAATCCATTACCCGTTCATGCACAGGCGCATTTTCATTCTTGTATAGCTCCTGTGCGTGAACGAATGAACAAGACAAGGCTGACAACACACCTGTCAACAAAATCTTTTTATACCTTTTCATCATGATCATTTTTCTACCTTATTTAATAACAAACATGGTAAGCCCCGTACTCTCCCCCATCATTTATCCCAGCTGTCCGTGCGGAAAGGAGATGCCGGCAAGCCTTTCTCGTTATACAGGTTACAACGGGGGCTATTGGAAAATCCGTAACGTACGGCAAGAGGTACAGCCACTTCACTGCTGGACACAATCACCTTATTTCCTTCAATCACCGCATCCGCCCATACAAACTTACGGTCCGCTCCTGCAATGCCGAAGCCTGTCAGCTTCGTCGGTTTCGGATGAGGCGGTTTTCCTGCCGGGATGTACGGAGAAGTTCCCATCACCAACTTTTTACCCTGATTAGTAAACTCCAGAATGATCTTATTTCCTTTCACAGACATCTTTTTATAAAGAGGTCCCATGCCGACAATTTTCTCTCCGTATGCCAGCTTTCGGGCAGCAAGAGCCAGCCGGTGTCCGACATCGTATTTATCTACCGGATGCAAATCGAAAGGATCTCCTACATCGATTGTCACAGCCATTGCCGTGTTGGGCAGATTCAAGGCCTTCAACTGTCCTTCCCGTACCCAGCGCCAGCCGTTTCCTTCGACAGACGGCTCGGGATCTACCGGTTCGAAATTGGGAAGCTGCACATATACGAAAGGAAAATCACCGATTCCCCATTTCTCTCTCCAATCCGTAATCATCCGGGAGAACAGGGTAGCATATTCTTTTCCAGAGCCGCCGGAGTTAAATTCTCCCTGATACCAGATGATACCCCGTATCGGGAACTTTTCGAGCGGCTGGATACCGGATTCGTACAAGTAACAAGGCTCGTAAGGATGCCGTTGCTGTTTGTTCGTCGATTTACGGATATTGAGGGCGGCGCGTTCCCGCGCCCAGTCCTGGATAAAATCATTCTGCTTCCAGTCGTAGAGGATGTCGGGGAATTCGAATTCCAGCGTTTTGCGGTCTATCCAGGCTTCCGCCGGTGAACCGCCTATAGCGTTCAGGATAAGTCCGACCGGCTGTCTGACAACATCTGTCCGAAGGCAAAGGCTACGGCGGAGAAACGGTTCGTCGTTTCCTCGTTGCATTCCTTCCATTCAGTATCCCGGTAATATTGGAGCCTGTTGAGGGAGTCCAGTGTCGAAATGTCCCATTCCACCGCATTTGTCAGCCAACGTGGTTTCATATCGAAAAGACGGATTTGCGGTTTCCTTGCGGCAAATTCCAGAAAAGCCTTTCGTTGGCTGTCAACGGCACTGCTCACCTGAAATGCCATATTCGACTGTCCGGAGCAAAGCCATACTTCGCCGATCAGGATATTCGTATAATCCAGTTTCCCTGATTCGGCGGAGATACTCAACGTGTACGGGCCTCCTGCCTTCATCGGTGGCAGGATGACCGACCATTTCCCGTCCGAGGTCGTTATCGCTTCACCTTTCTGTCCGGCGATGCTGACCGTCACTTTTTCTCCGGCATTGGCTGTT
>ERZ773187.2065-NODE-2065-length-13636-cov-9.651498_pt1 | contig 13636 bp, 12 predicted proteins | sample MGYA00511242_ERZ773187 | MGnify/ENA primary metagenome ERZ773187 (study PRJEB29015, sample SAMEA2737744) | human gut metagenome | biome: human gut; feature: human-associated habitat; material: faeces | place: China | collected 2012 ... | reverse complement strand
ACCCCGCCTGAAAAGCCGCAGGACAGCACAGACGGCAGCTCCGCTCCCGAGCCCCCGACGGGCGGCGGCCAGCCCGGTCAGGACGCGCAGCAAGGCACGTCGGGCGCGCCCGACGGTCAGGGCGGTCAGGGCGGTCAGGGCGACATGGCGCAGCCCGGCGGCGTTTCCTCGCTCGGCATCCAGTCCGGCAGCGCCGTGACGGTGCAGGACGCAGACGGAAACACGCTCTTTGACGGCGAGGCCCCCTGCGCAGTGAGCACCGTGTTCTACTCCTCCCCCGACCTGACGGACGGCGAGACCGCCGCGCTGACCTCGGACGGTGAGGGCGTGGCCACGGCCACGGCATCGACCGACGGCAGCGGCACGTCGCAGACGATCACCCCGGCCGCGCAGACGGCCGCCGCTACCAGCAGCCAGAAGTGGCTGGCGCTGGGGCTTGTGACCGCGGCAGGCGTCGCCGCCGTCGTGGGTACGGCCATCGCGGTGAAAAAATCGAAGAAGAAAGACTAACGGGTTTCCACCCCCACGCCGCGTTTGCGGCGTGGGGGTGTTCTTGCGCGGGATGGGTGATTGAATCGGCTGGTGCTGCCTCCCCAAGAACCAAAAGCCCCGCGGCCCAAGCCGCGGGGCTTTCCTGTCATCAGGCCGTATGAGATTACAGCGCGCGGTCCATCTCCTGCAGAATCCCGATTGCCCTCTCCAGCACCTCCATGGACGAGGCATACGACAGCCGCGCGTAGCCCTCACCGTTGGTGCCGAATGCGTCGCCCGGAATCAGGGCCAGCCGGTACTTGTCGATGGCGTAGCTGCAGAACTCCGCTGAGGTCATGCCGGTCTTCCTGATGTTCATGAAGATGTAGAACGCACCCTCCGGCTTCTTGCAGCTGAAGTGCTCGAGCTTGTTGATCTCCTCGACGAGATAGTCTCGGCGGCGCTTGAACTCCTGACGCATCCGCTCGATGGACCCGTCCTCTTCGTGCAGCGCGGCCACGCCCGCGTACTGCACGAACGTCGTCGCGCCCGCCGTCATGTAAAACGACAGCCGGTTCATCGGCTCGATCATCTCCTGCGGCGCGGCGATATACCCCAGGCGCCAGCCGGTCATGGCCATGCTCTTGGAAAAGCCGTTGAGGACGATGGAGCGCTCCTTCATCCCCGGCAGCGACGCGATGCTCACCAGCTCCTGCTCGTCGCCATAGACGAAGCGGTCGTAGATCTCGTCGCTCAGCACGAGGAGGTCGTGCTCGCGCGCGATGTCCGCGAGCGCCTCCATCGACGCGCGGCTCAGCACGCCTCCGGTCGGGTTGCTCGGCGAGACGATGACGAGCATCTTCGTCTTCTCCGTAATCAGGCTGCGCACCTCGTCGACCTGCACCTGATAGTCGTTCTCCTCGAGGAGGTTATACTTCTTGATGACCGCGCCCGCGATGTTCGGGATCTCGGAATACGTCAGATACACGGGGTCGGGTACGAGCACCTCGTCGCCGGGGTTGAGCGTGCTCAGAAGTGCCACGAACATACCCTGCGCCACGCCCGTGGTGACGGAGATCTCCGCCGGGGTATAGTGCAGCCCGTTCTCGCGCGCCAGCTTCTCGCAGACCGCCTCCTTCAGTTCCAGAATGCCGGAGCCGTCGGTATAGCGCGTCTGCCCGGCGTCGAGCGAGCGCTTGCACGCGTCGACGATGTACTGCGGCGTGCTGAAATCGGGCTCGCCGAGCGTCAGCGCCATGACGGGAATGTTCTGCGCGGCAAGCTCCGCGCACTTGCTGAACACCACGCGGGTGCCGGACACATGGAGGTTATCCAGACGGTGTGCCTGCTCAAAATTCATGATAACAGCCTTCCTTTCTCTCAGACCAGCAACAGTGACAGCTGCGGCACATACGTTGTCAGCAGCAGCACGACCAGAATCGTGCCGATCAGCGGCCAGATCCACTTGACCACGCGCTCAAACGGGATACGCGCGACGGACGAGCCGACGAACAGGTTCACGCCGTAGGGCGGCGTGATGAAGCCGACGGCGAGGTTCATCGTCATGAGGATGCCGAAGTGGACGGGGTTCACGCCCAGTGCCGTCGCCACAGGCAGCAGGATGGGCGCGAGGATCGTGCAGCTGGAGATGTTGTCCATGAACATGCCCACGATCAGCAGGAACACGTTCATGATAAGCAGCACCACGATCTTGTTGCTGCTCAGGCCGAGGATGAAGGCCGAGAGCGTCTCGGGCACCTGCTCGAGCGTCATCACATACGCGAAGCTCGTGGACATGCCGACGATAAAGGACGTCGCGCCGGCGATGATGACCGTGTCCTTCATGCAGTCGACGAACTCCTTCCAGCGGATCTCCTTGTAGACAAACGTGCCGATGATGAACGTATACACGCACGACACAGCCGCCGCCTCGGTGGGGGTGAACTTGCCGGAATAGATGCCGCCGAGGATGATGACCGGGCTGAGGATCGCCCAGAACGCGTCGAGGAAGGACTTCCAGAGCGCCTTGAAGCTGAACTTGCGGCCGTTGCCCTTCCAGCCGTGTCGCTTGCAGATGTACCAGTTATAGGCCATCAGTGCGATGCCCATCACAAGACCCGGCAGGATACCGGCCTTGAAGAGGTCGCCGATGGAGGTGCCGGTCGCGACGCCGTAGATCACGAACGGGATGGACGGCGGAATGATGACGCCGATCGTACCCGCCGCGGCGGAGAGCGCCGTGGCATAGCCCTTGTCATAGCCCTTCTCCTCCATCTCGGGGATCATGAACGAGCCGATGGCCGACACCGTCGCCGGGCCGGAGCCGGAGATGGCCGCGTAGAACATGGCGGTGAACGTCGTGATCGCGCCGAGACCTCCGGTGAAGAAGCCGACGATATTGTCCGCGAGGTCGAGCAGGCGCTTGGAGATGCCGCCGTAGCGCATGAAGTTGCCCGCGAGCATGAAGAACGGAATCGCCATCAGGGAGAAGCTGTCGATGCCCGCGAAGGCATTCTGCGCGACCATGATCGGGTCGATATTCGTCGCGAAGACGAGGCAGAGCATCGTCGCAAGACCCATCGCGATGCCGATGGGCAGGCTGATCGCGCCGAACACGATCAGGCAGATAAACAGAATCGCTAACATCTCAGGCCTCCTCTTCCTGCGTATTTCTCAGACGCTCCACAATCTTCTGCACGAGACGGATCGTCATGAGCGCGCCGCCGATGGGGACGGACGCATAGGGGATCGTCATGGGGATGCGCATCGCGGAGGACACCTGCCCCATGGCCGCGATCTTGCCGACGAGGACGCAGCCCTCGACCGTCAGCCACAGCGCAAACAGCAGCCACAGCGTCAGCACGACCAGATCCATCATCCCCCGGTGCCTGCCGCCGGAGAGCTTGCCGATCAGGGCGGTGATGCGGATGTGCGCATCCTCGTGCACGGCGTAGGACGCGCCGACCCAGACCTGATAGAGCATCACATAACGGGAAAATTCCTCCGCCCAGACCGTCGCGGCGTTGAACCAGCGCAGCACGATCTGCATGAACGTCACCAGAACCATCACGATCAGGGAGACGATCAGAAACCACTTTTCAAACTGTTCGTCAATGAACTTCAGAACCTTCATCCCATCGCCCCCTTAAAAATCGTCGTTGTACTTCATCGCGAGGTCGATCAGCTCCTGCGAGCCGCCGTACTTCTCGATGAAGAGGTCATATACCGAGGATGCCGCGTCAATGAACGCGTCCTTCTGCTCCGAGGTCACCTCGACCACGTTGACGCCCGCGTCCTTGAGCTGCTGGATGTAATCCTCCTGCGCGTCGCGGATCATCTGCGTCAGGTTCTCCACGAAGTGCTCCGCGGCCTCGTCGAACCACTCCTTATCCTGCCCCTCGAGGGAGTCGTAGAAGTCCTTGTTGAAGTTGAAGATGCCCGCCGTGTAGAAGTGCCCCGTCAGAGTGACGGTGTTCTGCACCTCATAGAGCCGGTTGGCCGTGATGACGGCCAGCGGGTTCTCCTCCGCGTCGACCGCGCCCTGCTGCAGCGCGGTGAAGAGCTCCGAGAACGCCATCGGCGTGGGGCTTGCGCCCCACGCCTGGAAGGACGCCATGTGGATGGGGTTTTCCTGCGTGCGGATGGACAGACCCTTCAGCGCCTCGGGCGAGGTCGCCTCGATGTTGTTCGTCGTGATGTGGCGGTAGCCGGACTCCGTCCAGCCCACCGCGTGCAGACCCAGATCCTCGAGGATCGGGTCGAGCTCCTCGCCGAGGTCGCCGTTGAGCGTCTTCATCGCCGCCTCGCCGCTCTTGAACACGAACGGCAGGTCGACGACCATGAACCGGGTATCAAAGCCCGCGAGCACGGACGTCGGCGGGGTGTTGCCCTGCATGTAGCCGAGGATGACGCTCTCGGTTTGCTGGCGGTCGCCGCCGAGGGCGGAGTTGATGTAAACGCGCACGTCAAAGCGCCCGTTCGAGATGCGCTCAAGCTCCTCTTCAAAGATATAGAGCGCCTGCGAGATGGGGTGGTTCGCGGCGACGGTGTCGCCGACGCGCACAACGATCGTGTCGCCGCTCGTGTGCGTCTTGGAATAGGACATCTTCCAGAAGATTCCCGCGTTCGCCAACACGACGAACGCCAGAATCAGCGCAAGCGTCCCCTTTGTTCTCTTTGTCATGGGGTTTCTCCTTGTTGTGATTTTCTCTTATTGGTTCAGCCCAGCAGGCGCAAAATCGTCCCGCGGGTGATATTCGGCACGTTCCGGAACGTCTGGCGCATGTCCACGCGTTCGGTGAGCATGTGGCCGTCGCGGCCGTCTGCTTGAGCGAGATCGGTGGGATCGTCACCTCGCCTGCGCCACGTCGCACAGATCCGTGTTCAGCGATATGCGCTGCGTGACCTCGGCGATGAGCAGGCTCGGGGCGAGGGCGTTGAAGGCCGAGCCGATGTGCGACTCCTCGCCCAGCGCCGCAAAGCACGGGAGGAACTTGCCGATGCTGCCATAGTAGATGTTGCGGTTCCTCCGTTTCGTGTCTTTATATAATATGTATTAGCGGTGATAGACCTCTTTGCCCGCGAGATAGGTACGCAGCACCTGCGTGTCCATGATGTCGTCCTCCGGGATCTCGAAGATGTCCCGGTCGATGACGACGAGGTCGGCGAATTTGCCCGTCTCGAGCGTCCCGAGCCACTGCTCCTGCCCCGCGGCGTAGTGCAGGTTCTTCGTGAACATGCAGACCGCGTCATAGACGCTCATCTTCTCCTCCGGCTGATAGCCGCCCGCGGGATAGTGGTCAAAGTCCTTGCGCGCAACGGCGGAATAGATGTTGATCCACGGGGAGAACGGCTCCACGGGGCTGTCCGAGCCGCCCGTGAGCACGAGTCCCGCCTTCTGATACGTGTTCCAGCGGTAGCTGTAGGCCGCGCGCTCCTCGCCGATGCGCTGGGACACCCAGTGCATGTCCGTCTCAAGGAACACCGGCTGCAGATCGAGCACCACGGGGAGCTTTTTCATCCGCTCGATCATCTCGTCGGTCGCCATCTGGGCGTGGATGATGCGGAACGGGTCGCGGTCGGCCTGCTCGCGCGCGGTCATGCCGTGCTCGCGGCTCTTTTCGAGCGTGTACTCGATCGCCGTCAGTACGCAGTCAAGTCCCTTGTCGCCGATGCAGTGCGTCGCGGGCTGCAGCCCCATCTCATACGCACGCAGCATCTTCTCGTTCAGCTCCTCCTGCGTCTGCACGAGGATGCCGTCCGTCTCCGGCGCGTCGGTATAGGGCGCGAGGAGCTTCGCCGAGCGAGAACCGAGCGAGCCGTCGGAGAAGATCTTGTGGCCGCCGTAGCCGACCTTGCGGTAGGGGTCGGCCATCTCGCGGCGCGTCAAGTAGGGCTTCTGATAGAGCGTGTCAAGGTAGATCACCACGCGCAGCGGCAGCTCGCCCTTGCGGTCGAGCCGCAGGTAGTCCTCGGGATCCTCCGTGTATTTCCAGATCTCGGCGGCGTAGGTGTGGATCGTCGTGAGCCCCTGGCTCGTGGCCTCGGCCAGCGCCTGCTTCATGATCTTCTCCTTCACCGCAGGGATTTTCGCGGGGTCTGGGATCAGCTCGTCGAAGATCTTCGTCGCCTGCTCGCGCAGGATGCCGTTCGGCTCACCGTCCTCGTCTAGCTCCACGAGCCCGCCGGGGCCGTAGTCAAATCCGCAGCCGATCCCGGCCGCCGCCAGCGCCGCAGAGTTTGCGACCGCCGTGTGCAGGCACACGCGCTTCATCACCACCGGGTGCTCACGGCTCACGAGGTCGAGGTCCGCCTTCGTCGGCAGGTGCTCGCTCGCGTCGGCCCATTTCGACTCGTCGAAGTTCGCGCCGCGCACCCACTGGCCCTTCGGTGTCTCGTCCGCGCGGGCTTTAAGTAAGGCGATGGCCTCCTCGCGGCTGCGGCAGCCGCCGAGGTCGACGGACGTGTGCGTCTGGCAGTAGGCGAAAAAGTGCAGGTGCGAGTCGCCCATGCCGGGCAGCATCACGCGCCCCCCGAGATCGACGACCTCCGCCGCATCATACAGGCGCTCGGCCTCCGCCGCCGTGCCGGTGTAGACGATCACGCCGTCCTTCACGCACAGCGCCTCCACACAGTCGCCCTCGGATACCATCGTATAGATTCTGCCGTTCTCGAGCAGCAGGTCAACAGTTTTTCTCATGTTTTTCCCTCCAAAAATGAAAATAACTATCTTAACAAAATTCTAACATTTGGTGAATTTGTATGCAACAACATTCTGAAAATTAATCACCAATCCTTCCGCGTGTGAAAGCCCCGCCGCGCACTTATCTCACAAATCAATTCTTTTTTCTCATCCAAATCATTCCGTCATTTCATACATGCGATTTCTTGCACACTTTTATCATACTTTTTCGCATGATTTTCTAACTTTTTCGCATGAATCGCGTTTTTTTCGCTTGACAGCGCCGGGACAAGCCGCTACAATCAGGATATCCAAAAACCACCGCAAGGAGGAAGCCATATGTATAAAGCGGTACGCTTATTCAATTACAAGGACGGCATCGGTCTCGAGCAGGACGCCCTGCGCGGCGTCTGCGAGGTCGAGGAGCATGTCTGCACCACCGAGGACGAGATCATCAGCGCCTGCCAGGACGCCGACGCCGTGATGGGCATTTTCGAGCCGCTCACCGCCCGCGTCATCCATTCCCTGCCGAAGCTCAAGCTCATCGCCTGCAAGAGCATGGGCTATAACTACGTCGATCTCGAGGCCGCGAAGGAGTGCGGCGTCTCCGTCACGCACCTGAAGAGCGCCTTCTCCATCGACGTCGCGGACTATGTCACCGCCTGCATCCTCGCCCACAACAAGCGCCTGTTCGCCTATGACCGCAGCGTCCGTGCCGACAAGAAGTGGGATTACTCCGTCTGCCCCGACATCCACCGTCTGCGCGACGAGACGGTCGGCCTCGCCGGCTTCGGCCAGATTGCGCGGCTCGTGGCGAAGAACCTCTCCGGCTTCGGCGTGCGCATCCTCGCCGCCGATCCGTTCATCGACCAGTCCATCGGCGATGAGTACGGCGTCACGATGGTCGACATGAAGACCCTCTTCCGCGAGAGCGACTATATCAGCCTGCACGTCCCCCTGATCGAGGGCACCGAGCACCTCATCGGCAAGGAGCTCTTCGACGAGATCCCCGACCACCTCGTGTTCATCAACTCCGCCCGCGGCGGCGTCGTGGTGGAGCAGGAGATGATCGACGCCATCGACAGCGGCAAGATCTCCTGGGCGTATCTCGACGTGCTCACGGACGAGTACCCTGACCTGAACACCCACCCACTGGCCGGGCGCGACCATGTCATCCTCACTCCGCACGTCGCGTTCTACTCGCAGGAGTCCGCCCGCGACGGCCGCCTGCAGTGCTGCGCCGACATCCGTAACTACTTCACCGGGAACTACGACCGGTGCGTCTTTGTCCCCGGCGCGGACAACCACAAAAACTAAACTTGCTGCAAAAGGGCAAGCGCATGAGACAGCGAACAGGCACAGCGGAAGCATCCGCTGTGCCTGTTTTTGATGCATTGAATGAACGGTGCACCTCCCGAACCTCTCTTGCCTCTCCCTCCGGGAGAGGTGGCCGAGCGCGGCGAGGACGGAGAGGGAAAACACCGCGCTCCCTTTGGACAAATCAAAACCTCCGGCCAAGCCGGAGGTTTTGATTTTATGTTCGATTGAGAATCAACTCTTATACTTGAGCGCGCGGATCGCGTTCAGAACCGCGATAATCATCACGCCGACATCCGCGAAGATCGCCGCCCACATATTGGCATAGCCGAGAGCGGTCAGCGCAAGGCACGCAAACTTCACCACCAGAGAGAAGACGATGTTCTGCCGGACGATGCCGATGCACTTGCGGGAAATCCCGATCGCCTTGGCAATCTGCAGAGGGTCGTCGTCCATCAGGACCACGTCGGCCGCTTCAATGGCTGCGTCCGAGCCCATCGCGCCCATGGCGATGCCGATGTCGGCGCGGCTGAGCACCGGAGCGTCGTTGATGCCGTCGCCGACGAACGCCAGCTTTTCGCGCGAGCCCTTCTGCGCCAGCAGCTTCTCGACCTCATCCACCTTGTCGCCGGGCAGCAGCTCGCTGTGCACCTCGTCGATGCCAAGCTCCGCGGCGACCTGATCCGCCACGCGCTTGCTGTCGCCCGTCAGCATAACGGTCTTGGCAACGCCGGACTTTTTCAGCGCGGCGATGGCCTCCCCGGAGTGCGGCTTGACCACGTCCGAGATCACGATATGGCCGGCATATTTGCCGTCAATCGCCATGTGGATGATCGTGCCGACGCTGTGGCAGTCCTGATAGCTGATCCCGAGCTTCCTCATCAGCTTGCTGTTGCCCGCCGCCACGGCGTGTCCGTCGACCTTTGCCATGATCCCGTGGCCGCTGATCTCCTCGATATCGCTCACGCGGCTGCGGTCGATTTCCCTGCCGTAGGCCTTCTGCAGGCTCTTGCTGATGGGGTGGGAGGACGCGCACTCGGCCAGCGCCGCGTATTCCAGAAGCTTCACCTCTTCCATCTCGCTGTGGTGTACGCCGGTCACCTCGAACACACCCTGCGTCAGGGTGCCCGTCTTGTCAAAGACAACGTACTTGGATTCCGAGAGGGCCTCCAGATAGTTCGAGCCCTTGATGAGGATGCCCTCCTTGCTCGCGCCGCCGATGCCGGCGAAGAAGCTCAGCGGAATGCTGATGACGAGCGCGCAGGGGCAGCTGACCACGAGGAAGGTCAGGGCGCGGTAGATCCAGCTGGTCCAGTCCGGGGCCAGGCCCAGCGCGAGCCGCACGACGGGCAGCGCGATGGCGAGCACCACTGCGGAGATGCACACGGCGGGCGTGTAAATTCTGGCAAAGCGGGAGATGAACGCCTCAGACCGGGACTTGCGGGAGCTGGCGTTTTCCACGAGGTCGAGGATCTTGGAGACCGTCGACTCCCCGAACTCCTTCGTCGTCCGCACCTTCAGCACGCCGTTCATGTCGATGCAGCCGCTGATGATCTCGTCGCCCTCCTTCACGTCGCGCGGAAGGCTCTCGCCGGTCAGCGCGCTGGTGTTCAGGCTGGCGCTGCCGCCGACGACGACGCCGTCCAGCGGAACCTTTTCGCCCGGCTGCACAACAATGACGCTGCCGACGGCGACCTCATCCGGGTCGACCTGCTCCAGCTTTCCGTCCTGCTCGATATTGGCATAATCGGGCCGGATATCCATCAGCGCGCTGATGTTCCTGCGGCTCTTGCCGACGGCGTAGCTCTGGAACAGCTCGCCGATCTGATAAAACAGCATCACGGCGATGCCCTCCACATAATCGCCGCTCTTCGTCCAGACCGCGAGGAAAAACGCGCCCAGCGTCGCGATGGCCATCAGGAAGTTTTCGTCAAAGGCCCGGCCGTTGAGGATGCCCTTTCCGGCTTTCTTCAAAATGTCGTACCCGATCACCAGATAGGCAATCAGATAGGCCGCCAGCTGCGGGATGCCGGTAAGCGGGATGAACTTCAATCCGACCAGCATGACCGCAGTAATGATGATGCGCACGAGCATCTTCTTTTGCTTTTTCGTCATGTCACATGCTCCTCTTCATTTTCATTCAACCCGCTTGTGCAGAGAACTTCTCAGTGGGCAGCTCGCGGTGTTACAGCTCGATCTCGCAGTCGGGCTCGACCTTCTTGCAGGCCTTCAGCACGTCCTTCATGACGGTCTTGGCGTCCTGACCGTCCTCAAACTCGACGATCATCTTCTGTGTCATGAAGTTGACGGTGGCCGCAGCGACGCCGCTGGTCTTGCGGGCAGCCTCCTCCATGAGGTTCGCGCAGTTGGCGCAGTCGACTTCGATCTTGTAGGTTTTTTTCATAATGGATGGCCTCCCTGAATTTTTACAATTAAATCCTTGTTTAACTGTTGTGCTTGCAGTATACTGTCTTCAGCAGCGAAAAACAAGTGGTTTCACGGCTGTCTGCCTAAAACAGCAAGTGAAATTTCCAAAACAGAAAGGATGAGCGCAGCAATGGGTTCTTTTCATCTGCCGCATCAGCACGGAGAGCGGACGCACACGGAGGATCTGCACCGGGAGCTGACCAATATCGAGCATTTCACCGCGGTTTCGGACGTCTTCAAGCAGCTCAGCGACCCCACTCGCGTGCGGATTTTCTGGCTTCTCAGCCATCGGGAGGAGTGCGTCGTCAACATCGCCGCCATGCTGGATATGTCCAGCCCCGCCATCTCCCACCATCTCCGCTCGCTGACAGAGGGCGGCATTCTGGAGAGCCGGCGCGACGGGAAGGAGGTCTACTACCGCGCGGCGGATACGGAGCAGATCCGGCTGCTGCACGAAATGATCGAGCAGGTGATGAAAATTACCTGCCCGGACAAGGCCGTGGATTACAGCGCGTCGCAGGAGGAAATTGTCCGGAACGTACACCGCTATCTGACGGAGCACCTCTCCGAGCGGATCACGATTGAGGAGCTCTCCCGTAAATTCCTGATGAACGCAACGACTCTCAAAAACGTATTCAAGCAGGTATACGGCACGACGATCGCCGCGCATATGCGGATGCACCGGCTGGAGCAGGCCGCCCTGCTGCTGCAGACCACAAAGGACGATATCGCCTCGATCGCCCAGGCCGTCGGCTATGACAGCGCCAGCCGCTTCACGACCGCCTTCCGGGAGATGTACGGCGAAACGCCCACCGTGTTCCGAAGGAGCCGTCAAAAGTAGATGTGTGGTGATCCAGCATATATAACCGCGCGCAGCACGTCCGTGACCTTCTCCAGGCCGATGCCGGCGATCATGATGATGCTGAAGATATCCATGAACTTGGAAACCCACTTGCCGCAGTACCAGGCGTATGCGTCGCTTGGGTTTTCAAACGACTGCAGCATGCCGCTGCGGAACATGCCCACCGCGTAGATGAAGATGAACACCATCGGGATCAGCGGCGTGATGAACGCCCACGCGCCGCCCAACGAGAGTAAGGTCTTCCAGCTGAAATCAGATTTGTTTTTCTCCATAATGTACTCCGCTGTGGCCGCCGTGCGGCCTTTTTCTCCTTTGCCCCTTCTCTCTTACACCCAGCCGGTGACGGGCCTGCGGCACAGGCCGCTGTGCACCCAGTTCAGCATCGTGATGAAGTCGTAGACCCGGCACTGCGTCGCCGCCTGAATCAGGTAGGCATACGGCGGCATCTCCGTGCACTCGAGCAGGAACGCGCCCGTCTCGGGATACTCGCGGACATCTCCTCCGCCTTGCCGAGCAGCTCCTGCTTGATCTGCGCGTTGTCGAACTCGCACGAGTCGTCGAGGATGACCTTGAACTGTGGCTCCTTACCCCGCCCGCGGATCACGCAGCGCTCGATTACCTCATCCGGCACGCTGCACGCGCGCAGCAGATCCGGCGTGCAGGACTCCTCGTTCGCCGTCAGGACGGCGATTTTCTCGTCCGGCTTCAGCGTCGCGGCGATCCACGGCAGCTGCACAAGGCTCGACAGCGCCACCGGGATGTCCAGCTTCGCCGCCAAACGCTTCTGATAGTGCCCAAAGAAGCCGCAGGCCCCCGTCACCGCGCGCACGCCGTACTTCTTCAGCTCCTTGCAGCCCTCGAGGATTCTCTCATACGCCGCCGAAAAATCCAAGAAAAAGTAAAAAAACAGTGCCGAACCGCTGGTTCGGCACTGTTTTTTCAGTCTCACAGAGTTCGCGGTTCGGAAACCGCAAAAAACTCTTTGCGCGGAGCCGGAGTGTCGCAGCCCTGCCGCAAGCGGCAGGGCAAGGTGCGGATGCTTCAAAAAGGCAGCGCCTTTTTGAAGCATAAACGCGAAGATGGGGCAGACGCGCGGAGTACAACACGCGTCTGCCCCATTCGTCTGCCCCCGGCAGAAGAGTAAAGGAGTTTAAGGAGTTATAGAGAGTTGATTGAGAGTTTTGGATCCCGCCAGATCTTGTGCATTTCCCTTTTGGGATCCTAAACGTAATATAACACTTTTTTCAAAAATGTCAACACTTATTTTTAAAAAATGTGTAAAAAATTTTTTCCCATTTTAATGAGAATTTATTTGCTTTTTTCAGAAATCGGTGTATACTATTAAATATAAGGTACTATCAAAAAATCACACCACTGGGAGGGTCACACCATGAGCCAGTCTATGCCCCCGAATTACGATGAACGCAACCGCGAAGAGTCGATTTCTGCCCGCGTTTACCGCGAAATCAAGAACAAAATTCTCCAGTTGGATTATCTCCCCGGCTCCTATCTGACCGAGGCGCGTCTCGCGGAGGAATACGGCGTGAGCCGCATGCCCGTGCGCATCGCCATCCAGAAGCTCAGCAGTGAGGGCTGGCTCCTGTCCGACTTCCGCCGCAAGCTCCGCGTCAAGGATGTCACACAGAAGAGCGTGCAGGACCTCTTCTCCTTCCGCGAGATCATCGAGACGCGCGCCCTCCAGAAGATCTTTGAGGACGACCGCACGTGGGAATACTCCTTCCTCATTGAGCAGAAGCTCCTGCGCATGCGCGCCGCGCGCGACAACTACTATGAATACATGGTCGCCGACGCCGAGATGCACTTTGAGCTCATCACCGTCTTTGACAACGACCGCATCAAGGACATCTACTACCCCATCTGCGACGAGCTCGTGCGCATCGATCTCCTGCTCAGCGAGGTTGTCACGCGCGACATCCATATCGGCATCGAAAAGCTCGTCGCCGCCATCCGCGACAAGGACTACGATACCGCGTATTACTACCTCAAGCGCGACCACTTCGGCACCACCATCGGCGGCTATTCCGTTGCCCAGCAGGTGGAAAAGCACCTCGCCGAGCTGCGCGCCGCGCAGAACTGAATCCCGTTTACAATCGCACCGCCCCGCGGGGATCCCTCTCCCCCGCCCGTCGGTGCGTTTTTATGCCGCGCGTCACGTTTTCCTCCGCCGCGGCATATACTGTCCCATGGAAAGAAAGGCAGGTGGCGCTCCATGAACCAAAAGGAACTGGCCAACCGGCTGCGGCAGAACCCCGACGCGCTGCAGTCCGTGCTGCGCTCGCCCGACGGGCAGCGTCTGCTGCAGCTGCTCTCCGGCAGCGACGGCGGCCAGACGCTCCAGCAGGCCGCGCAGCAGGCCG
>ERZ773187.2050-NODE-2050-length-13739-cov-3.633952_pt1 | contig 13739 bp, 5 predicted proteins | sample MGYA00511242_ERZ773187 | MGnify/ENA primary metagenome ERZ773187 (study PRJEB29015, sample SAMEA2737744) | human gut metagenome | biome: human gut; feature: human-associated habitat; material: faeces | place: China | collected 2012 ... | reverse complement strand
GACGTCCGCCGAGGCGGAAAAGCTCCTGCGCACGCGCTACCATGTCTCGCCGGAGCGCAGCCGCCTGTGCGTCGAGGCCTCGGAGGCCACGGTACAGGCAGCGCAGCTGCTGCGGCCGCAGGACGTGTCCGTCTATGTCGGCATCCCGTTCTGCCCGACACGCTGCGCCTACTGCAGCTTCGTCAGCTCGTCCATCGAGCGCTTTTCCGGCCTGCTGGAGCCGTATCTCGACGCGCTGATACGCGAGATCGCCCACACGGGCGAGCTGCTGCGTGCGTCCGGCCGGACGGTCCGCACGCTGTATATCGGCGGCGGCACGCCCACGACGCTCTCGTCGGCCCAGCTGCGCAGGCTCATGGAGGCGCTGCGGACACATATTGACTTGACACAGCTGGTAGAATATACGGTGGAAGGCGGCCGTCCGGACACGCTCGATGCCGAAAAGCTCGAAACGATCGCATCCATGGGCTGCGGCCGCATGAGCATCAATCCCCAGACCATGAACGACGCCGTCCTTGCGCGGGTCGGCCGCCGCCACACTGCGGCGCAGACCGTGGCCGCCTATCAGGCGGCGCGCGCAGCGGGCTATGACGCTGTGAATATGGACCTTATCGCGGGCCTGCCCGGCGACGCCCCCGGGTCGTTTGCCGATTCGCTGCGGCAGGTGCTGGCGCTGGCTCCGGAGAATGTGACCGTCCACACGCTGGCCCTCAAAAAGGGCGCGGACCTCTATGCCGAGCGGATGGAGCTTCCCTCGGCGGACGATGTGGCGCAGATGCTGGCCGGGGCGGAGGCCTCGCTCCGCGCGGCGGGCTACACGCCCTACTATCTCTACCGGCAGAAATACATGTCCGGCAGCTTTGAGAACATCGGCTGGTGCCGCCCGGGCACGGCCGGACTTTACAACATCTATATGATGGAGGAGATGCATTCCATCGTGTCGCTCGGCGGCGGGGCCATGACGAAGATCAACCTGCCAGACGGCCGTCTGGAGCGCTTCCACAATCCCAAATTCCCGCAGCAGTATCTCGAGCGCATCGACGACGTTCTGGCTCAGAAGGACGCGGCGTTCCGCCTGCTGTGAGGCACGGAAAGGAAATTTATGGACACTTTATTTTCCAATGTGACGATCGTGACCATGGACGAGGCCATGCACGTCTACTTTGATGCCTACCTCGGCGTAACGGACGGCAAGATCAGCTATCTCGCGCGCGAGGCCCCCAAGGAGAAGACAAAGCGCCTTGTCCCCGGCGAGGGCATGGTGCTCATGCCCGGCCTCATCAACTGCCACACGCATCTGCCGATGTCCGTGCTGCGCGGCTATGCCGACGATGTCGAGCTTTCGAGCTGGCTCAACGACTATATCTTCCCGCATGAGGACCGGCTCGACGGCCGCAGCGCCAAGGCGGCAGCCCTGCTGTCCATTGCCGAGTGCGTCCGCTTCGGCACGACGTCCATCTCGGATATGTATAACTTCTGCGACGAGATCGCCGAGGCCGTGGCCGAGTCCGGCATCAAGGCCAACATTGCCCGCGGCGCGACACTGTTCGGCGAGGACTTCGATTTTGAAACGCACCCCGCCTGCCGCGAGCTTGTCGCCCTGAAGGAAAAGTGGGACGGCTATGACAACGGCCGCATCCGCGTCGAGGCCTCCGTGCACGGCGAATATACCTCGGACTACCGCCTTTGGGACGCGCTGAGCGAATTTGCCATCAACGAGAAGGTCGGTATGCACGTCCACCTGTCCGAGACGAAGGCCGAGCATGAGCAGTGCCTCGAGCGCAACGGCCTGACGCCCGCGCAGGTGCTCGACTGCCACCATGTCTTTGACACGCGCGCCATTGCGGCCCATTGCGTCTGGGTCACGCCGGAGGACATGCGCCTGCTGGCCAAGCGCGGCGTGACGGCCGTGCACTGCCCCGTTTCGAACCTGAAGCTCGCCTCCGGCTGCGCCCCCGTGACGGAGATGGTCAAGGCGGGCATGAACGTCGCCCTCGGCACGGACTCGTCCGCATCGAACAACAACCTCGACCTGTTCGAGGAGATGAAGGCCGCGGCCCTCATGGCCAAGGTGACGTCCGGCGACCCGAAGGCGCTGCCGGTCGAGGCCGTGCTGATGATGGCGACGGTCTGCGGCGCGCGCGCGCAGGGCCGCGAGGCAGAGTGCGGCATGCTGAAGCTCGGCATGGACGCCGACCTCGTGCTGCTCGACTTCACGTCGCCGCATCTCATGCCGTGCCACAATGTGATGTCGCATCTCGTCTATGCCGCCTCCGGCCACGACGTCGTGATGACCATGGTGCGCGGGCAGGTGCTCTATGCTGCGGGCAAGTATCCGACGATCGACCTCGACAGCGTCGTGCGCGAGCTGTCCGGCTACGTCATGCCGCGCATTTTCGAAGAAGCGCGCAGCTGATCCCAACGGAAAGGACGGATGAATGTTGGAAGAAAAGACAACGAAGAAGCAGAATTTCCTGGCCGGTGCGGCGGTGCTGTCGCTGGCGACGATGATCGTCAAGGTCATCGGCATGTTCTTCAAAATCCCGCTCAACCGCCTCATCGGCGAGGCAAACTACGGCTATTTCACCACGGCCTATGACATCTACACCGTGCTGCTCATGATCTCCACGACGGGTCTGCCCGTCGCCATGAGCCGCATGATCTCTGAGGCCCGCGCGCTGAACAACGGCAAACAGGTGCGTCAGATCTACCGCGTCTCCCTCATGGCCTTCCTGTCCATCGGCATCATCGGCTCGGCGCTGATGCTGATCATCCCGAAGCAGCTGGCCAACATGATGGAGAACCCGAATGCCATGTGGTCCATCTTTGCGCTCGGCCCGGCCGTGCTCTTCGTGTGCTACATCTCCGCCTGCCGCGGCTTCTTCCAGGGGCAGGGGAACATGGCTCCTACGGCCGTCAGCCAGATCATCGAGGCGCTGTGCAAGCTCTTCCTCGGCCTCGGCCTTGCCTGGCTCGTCATGAATCGCCTCGGCGACGGCCCGCTCGCCGCTGCCGGTTCCATCGCGGGCGTGACGATCGGCACGGTGCTCTCGGCCCTCTACCTCTTCTGCAAGACGCGCCGCCGCACACGCGAGCTCAGCCGCGCGGAGGGGCAGGCAAGACCCGCGGGAGAGACGCTCAAGCGCCTGCTGGCCATTGCCGTGCCCATCACGCTCGGCGCAGCCGGTCTGCAGATCATCAACCTGTTCGATGCGGCGACGGTCATGAACCGCCTCATCAATGCTGCGGGCTACACGCAGGAGCGCGCGGACGTCGTCAAGGGCGTTTATAACTACTGCCAGACCATCTTCAATTTCCCCTGCGCCTTCATTCCCTGCATCACCATCGCCATCATCCCGGCCATTACGAACAGCCTGACGCTGCAGGACCGCCGCGGCGTGCGCTCCGTGCAGAATTCGTCGCTGCGACTCATGGGCCTCATCGCCATGCCCTGCGCCGTCGGCCTCATCGTGCTGGCAGAGCCCATCGTCGCCCTGCTTGGCGGCTACACCGGCGCGAACCTCACGCTTGCCACGAAGCTCATGGCCATTCTCGGCGTTGCCGTGGTGTTCAACAGCATCGTGCTCATGACGGACGCCATCATGCAGGCACACAACCACGCCGTCATCCCCGTCATCAACACGCTCATCGGCGGCATCGTCAAGGTCATCGTCAACTACATTCTCGTCGGCAACCCGGATATCGCCATCACGGGCGCGCCCGTCGGCACCATCGCCTGCTATGCCGTCATCACCGTGCTGAACCTCATCGCCATGCGCCGCGTGCTGCGCCGCAATGCGCCGAAGCTCCTGCCGAACCTGTGGAAGACGACCATCGCCGCCGTTCTCATGGGCGGCGCGACGTGGCTGGCCTACTGGGGCCTCGGCCGCATCGGCATGGGCCGTGCCGTCGCCTGCCTCGGCTCCATCGTTGTGGCTGTCCTCGTGTACGTCGTGCTCATCATTGTGCTCAAGGTTTTGACCTATGAGGACTGCCTGCTGCTGCCCAAGGGGGAGAAAATTGCAAAAATTCTGCGCGTTCGCTGATTTTTTCCAGAAAAAACCTTGCGTATTTGCCAGGCATGTGGTAGATTTTATAAGCATGCGCTCGGGGATCTCCCCGGAGAATGATATACTGAGAAAAGAGGATACCCATTATGAACAAGACTGAACTCATTGCGGAAGTCGCCAACAAGGCCGGCCTGTCCCGCAAGGACGCAGAGAAGGCGCTCGGCGCCGTCGTTGAGACCATCACGGAAGCCGTCGTCAAGGGTGACAAGGTGCAGCTCGTCGGCTTTGGCTCCTTTGAGACGAAGCAGCGAGAGGCGCGCACGGGCCGCAACCCCAAGACGAAGGAGACCATCGAGATCCCGGCAACGCGTGTTCCTGTGTTCAAGGCCGGTAAGGCTCTGAAGGACGCTGTCGCAGAATAATTCTTCTGATATTTCACAAAGATTTTACAGAACCTTAAAGATGAGAGGCTGCTCCGCTTTGGCGGGGCGGCCTCTTCTTTTGCTCCAAATGACGATAAAAAATGGATATTTTTCCGAAAAAAGCCTTGAATTCGACGGAGGATTATGGCATAATTATCTTAAACTTTTGCATGGTAAAGGATAACGGGATTCGTCCTTTCCTGTAAAAGAATGAAAATCAAAGGAAAGAGGTAAAAGCGATGTTAAAAGGCAAGGCGAAGCGATCCCTCGCATTTGTCCTGGCTGCCTGCATGCTGCTTGCTCTCCTGCCGTCCTTCGGCGCGGGCGCAAGCGCGGCAAACGTGTCGTATACCGAGGTCGATCCTTCCGTGATCGATACGGGTGCGGCCGTGCTGCCGGAAGCAGAGCAGGACGCGGAGCAGGACGTTCCTGCCGCGGACGAGGAGGTCCATGTGATCATCCTGTTCGAGCAGAAATCCCTGGCGAAGAAGGGCTTCTCTACCAAAGACCTGCTGGAGAATGAGAAGGCTGCCAGCTACAGCAGCAGCCTGAAGAAGCAGCAGCTGTCTCTGGTCGACCGCATCGAGCGCGAGGCGCTCGGCGGGGAGAAGCTGGAGATCCGTTATCAGTTCACCGTTGCCGTCAACGGCGTTGCAACGGTGGTGCCCTATGGCAGGATCGAGCAGATCCTTGCCGTGGACGGCGTGGCGGATGTCTACCTGGAGGAACGCTACGAGCTTGATGAGACGGTCCAGCCGGATACGGCGACTGCGGGCGAGATGGTCGGCTCCTACAGCGCATGGGCGGACGGCTATACCGGCGCGGGCAGCCGCATTGCCATCATCGACACGGGCCTTGATCTGTCGCATCCCTCGTTTTCGGAGGGCGGCTATTACTACAGCCTGGGCATCAGCGCGGCGAGCTTCGGCAAGAAGATCTCCGATTACAACCTTCTGACGAAGGAAGAGATCAAAAAGGCGCTGCCCAACCTGAGCATTTCTGCGGACAAGAACCCGCCCAAGGCGGACGACCTGTACCGCAATGCCAAGGTCCCCTTTGCCTATAACTATGTGGACGACGGCCTGGATGTCTCCCACGATGCCGAGGGCGACAGCAACGGCGACCACGGCACGCATGTCGCCGGTATCGCGGCGGCGAACCGCTATGTCCCGCACTATGACGCTGACGGCGACCTGTACTATGATAAGCAGGAGCTCGGCGTGACCGGCGTTGCCCCGGATGCCCAGCTCGTCGTGATGAAGGTCTTCGGCGTGGGCGGCGGCGCGTATTCTTCCGACTATATGGCCGCCATCGAAGACGCCATCTGGCTGAACTGCGACAGCGTCAACCTGTCCCTTGGCTCCGCGGCGGTCGGCTTCACGACCCCCGGCGAGGCGTACTTCGACAATGTCATGGATTCTCTGGACGAGACGGATACCGTCGTTTGCATGTCTGCCGGTAACTCCGGAAACTGGGCAGAGGACTCCGTCAACGGCCTGCTGTTTGCCGAGGATTCCAACACCGGCCGCGTCGGCTCCCCCGGCGCCTATGAGAATTCTCTGGCCGTCGCCAGTGCCGACAACATTGCCAACACCGCAGAGTATTTTACGGTCAACGGCGCGAACTACACCTACGCTGACGGCACAGGCAAGACGTTCACCGGCGGCGCGACCTGCAAGAGCGCAGCCTTTACGACGCTCGATAAGTCCGAGGACAAGAGCGGCACGGAGTATGACTTCGTGTTCATCGGCGACCCGACCGACCCGGACGACACCGCAAAGTACGGCGGCGAGAAGTCCGACTTTGCGAACACGGCCGGTAAGATCGTCCTTGTCTCCCGCGGCAACGGCGTTGCCTTCACCGATAAGCAGATCAATGCGGACGCCGCGAAGGCTGCCGCCATTATCGTCTATAACAATGTTGACGGCTTCGATGCCATCTATGCGGCCTGCACGAAGAAGCTTCCGTTCATCACAATCCGCCTTGACCAGATGAAGGCGATCCTTGCCTCGGCCACGCAGGACGAAAACGGCGTCTGGGGCGGCAAGCTGACCGTCCACGGCAGCGGCGTCTACACCGACATGAACGCCACCGGCGGCGTTATCACCATGAGTGACTTCAGCTCCTGGGGCGTACCCGGCGACCTGTCCCTGAAGCCCGAGATCACCGCCCCCGGCGGCAACATCTATTCCACGCGCACGGACGGCACCTACGGTCTGATGAGCGGCACGTCCATGGCGTCTCCGTCTGCTGCCGGTCAGGCAGCCGTTGTCGCGCAGTACATCCGTGAGAACGGCCTTGCGGAAAAGGCCGGCCTGACGGCCCGCGCTCTGGCGCAGAGCCTGATGATGGGCACGGCCGTTCCCATCATGGACCCGGATTCCGACGTGGAGTACTCCCCGAGAAGACAGGGCTCCGGCCTTGGCAACGTGGAGAACGCCGTGAACAGCCCCGCCTATGTGACCATTGACGGCAATGACGACGGCAAGGTCAAGGTGGAGTTCGGCGACGATCCCGCCCGCACCGGTACCTACAGCTTCTCGTTCCATGTCAACAACCTGACGGACAAGTCCGTCTCCTACAGGCTCAGCGCCAGTGTGCTTGCGCCGGAAACAGTCACGGATGAAGAGTCCGGCACGAAGTTCATCGCCATGAACGATGTTGCAGTCGGCGCAAATGCGGTCTTCACGACCGATGCGGCGGGCTACGACCTCAACGGAGACGGCAAGCTCGACGACGGCGACGTCATGGCGATCCTGAACCATGCCGCCGGACTGGAGCTGCTTGCAGACGCATCTCTGGCCGACCTGAACGGCGACGGCACTGCCGACGAAGTCGACGCGCAGATCCTCAACGACATTCTCGAGGGCGGCTCCTATGAGGGCAAGACGCTTGAGAGCCTGCAGAGCAACGACGTCGTGACCGTCCCGGCCAACGGCAGTGTGCAGGTCAAGGCAACCCTGAGCCTGAACGAGGAAGGCAAGCAGTATATGGAGGAGAACTTCTCCAATGGCAACTACCTCGAGGGTTATGTCTACCTGAATGCCGAGACCGATGCCGAGGGCAAGCTTGGCGTCAGCCAGTCCATCCCGTTCCTGGCCTTCTGGGGCAACTGGACGGATTCCTCCATGTTCGATACCAGCGTCTATGCCGAGGATCGCTTCAACGAGATGCCGCACAAGTACCTGAATATCGCGCGGGAGAACTACTACAATGTGAAGAAGGCGGGCAGCGGCAATACCTTCAACCTCGGTGTGAACCTCTACGCCAACGATGATGCGTTTATTGCTGACCGCACGGCTGTCCGCGCGGGCGATACGCTCATGACCATAAACTACAACCTGATCCGCAATGCGCAGGACGTCAGCTACGTCATCCGCAATGCAGAGACCGGCGAGGTTTATTTCAGCAAGGACTACGGCAAGCAGTCCGGCGCCTTCTACTATACGAACGGCGGCTACTGGTCCAACACCGTTACGACGAAGGGCATCAGCTGGCGCTTCACCGACAACGAGGGCAATGCGCTCCCGAACAACACGAAGCTCGAGCTCGTCCTGACTGCCGTACCGGAGTACTACACCGCCGACGAGAACGGCAATTACACCGGCCTCGGCAAGGGCGCAGCGTGGGAGACGCTCGTTACCGTCGATAACGAGGCACCGGCCGTCACCCAGATGTTCTTCTCCAGCGATCCTGCGGGCCGCAAGCTCATCAACATCGCGGCGCAGGATAACCAGTACATCTCTGCCATCCAGTTCCTCACGACGGACGGCAAGCTTATCGGAACGCTCTCTCCGAACCAGCAGACGGCAAACGAGGCACTGAGCCTTTCGGTCAACGTTGCTTCCATGAAGCAGGACAAGGTCGTTGTTGCGGTCGTGGACTATGCGGGCAACGCAAGAGCCTATGAGCTCGAGCTTGGCCTCGGCGGCGACGACGGCGACGAAGAGCCCGCAGTGGAGCTCAATGGCTTCTTCGCCTTCAACGCGACGAACAACACCTGGGCGCGCTTTGAGCCGGATACGGCCAAGACCCCGGAGACTGCAGCAGAGGCCGATGTCCAGTTCGCTTCTGCAGAGTATGTCAACGGCTACACCGTGGCCTGCACGACGGATGGCTACCTGTACGTTATGCAGCACGGCAAGTTCGAGCCGACGCCCGTGTGTTACCTGAACGCCATTCTGATCGACATGGCTTATAACAAGGCCGACGGCAAGCTGTACGCCATGGCGGTCCTCAATGACGAGAACGGCGAGCCGCAGTACGGCAAGCTCGTCACCGTCGACATGTTCACCGGCGAGCTGACCGAGATCGGCTCGATCACGAGCGACATGATGCCCTCGTCCCGCGACGGCGAAGTGCCGCAGGTGCTGGCCATCAGCGACGACGGTACGTTCTATGTCATCAACGCCTCCACACGCAACACCTACCTCTACAGCTTCCGTCTGACTGAGGACGGCAAGATCGGCGAGCTGACGAATATCGGCAAGACCGGCTTCAAGGCAAACTATCTGCAGTCCATGGCCTTTGACCACTCTACCGGCGAGCTCTACTGGGCACAGTTCGTGCGAACCTCCAGTTGGGCGCGTCCGACCTACAAGCTCGTGAAGCTTGACCTCACGACCGGTGCCGGCACGGCACTCTCCGATCTGCCCGGCGAAATGACCGGCCTGTATATCGTTCGCGGCCAGGGCGGCTCCACCGGCAAGACCGACAAGCCTGAGAAGGTCCAGCTCACCACGACGAGCGCCACGCTCTACAGCGGCAACAAGACCGCCCTCGAGGCCTTCGTGACCCCGTGGAACCTGACCGACCGCTCCATCGTCTGGTCCTCCTCCGATGAGAAGATCGCCACCGTCGATGCAAACGGCGTTGTCACTGCAGTCAGCGAGGGCACGGCAGTCATCACCGCCGCCTCTAAGCTCGACGGCACCGTCAAGGCCGAGTGCACCATCACGGTCATGCAGAACAACACGACGCTGACCGGCATCGTTCACAATGCAGACGGCCAGAGCTTTGTTGCCAACATCGATGTCGACTCTGCAAACTACAAGTACCTCACCGGTGCACTGGAGCAGGATTACTATTCCGTCGTTCAGACGGGCGATATGCTGCTGGCCTCCGGCGACGGCAACCTCTACAGCCTTGATGCCGAAAACGGCTACGCAGCCAAGGAGCTGTGCTACACCGGCGACCTGTTTATGTCCGATATGGCCTACAGCCCGAACCTTGACCTCACGCTCGGCACCTATGGTTACTACCTGATGCTCGTCGATCCGACCGCCGAAAACGGCTACCGCGGCCTATGGAATCTGCAGGGTGCGTTCACTGCCATTGCGGGCATTGCCTATGCGGGCCATGACAGCACCTACAACTACTTCTATATGCTGTCTGCCTCCGGCACGATCCACCTCATCGGCATCGCTCCGAACGGTGACGGCTACACGCTGAGCCTCCTGCACACCATCGTAACGGACAAGTCCCTTGCTATTACGGGCCAGCATATGTATCAGTCCCTGTACTATGATATGGAGACCGGCTGGATCTACTGGGCACGCTTCAACGGCGAGGACTCCTCCAGCATCATCGCGATCAACGAGGAGACCGAGGAGGCCGTCCTCCGCGGCACGTTCGACGAGGCTGCATGGCCCGTTGTCGGCCTGTTCGCTTCCAAGAGCGGCGCGATGGATCTCGACCGCACCGGCGATTTCAACTTCAGCGAGACCTGCACGCTGGCCCAGACCGAGCTGAGCAGTCAGGACGCCGTGGCGCTCCCCGCCGGGAGCCTCCCCACGCTGGAGCATTAAGCTCAGAATAGGAGGAAACCATGAATCAACTGATGAAACGGGTGCTGTCCGTCCTGCTGGTCGTGTGCCTCCTGTGTTCCGCGCTCCCCTCTGCCTTCGCGGCAGAGGGCGGCGGGTTCACGGACGTCTCGAAGGACCACTGGGCGTATGACGCCATCACGGAAGCCGTTGCCGCCGGTTACTTCAAGGGCGTGAGCGACACGGCGTTTGATCCCGAGGGCACGCTGACCCGTGCCATGCTTGTGACCGTTCTGGCGCGTGCCGCCGGTGCGGAAACGGACGACGATGCCTCCACCGGCTTCTCCGATGTGGCAGCGGGCACCTGGTACACGGGCGCTGTCGCATGGGCCGCCGGGAACGGCGTTGTGACCGGCGACGGCGACGGCACGTTTGCCCCGGACCGCGCGGCCACCCGGCAGGAGACTGCCACCATCTTCCTGCGGCTGCTGAAGCTGCTCAACAAGACCCTCCCCGAGATCGAGGAGGTTAAGACCTTCACCGATGCAGCCGACATCGCCGCCTGGGCGGAAGAGGCTGTAAAGACCATGCAGACGGCAGGTGTCCTGACCGGCTATCCGGACGGCAGCTTCCTGCCGCAGAACCCTCTGACCCGCGCTGAGGCCGCTACGCTCCTGTGCCGCTTCCTGAAGGCTGCGGAGGATAAGACCGAGCCCACGGAGCCGACGGAGACCGAACCGACCGAGCCAGAGCCCACGGAGCCCGAGCCTACCGAACCCGAGCCCACCGAGCCGAAGGAGCCGATCCACGTCACCTTCGTCTCCGAGCACAGCGCGGCCTATGTCGAAGGCAAGGCCGTCACGGAGCTGACGCTCCCGGAGAATGTGAACTTTGTCGAGTTTATCGCCCGCGCTGACGAAGGCTATGAGGTCTATGACGTCTCCGCAACGAGCGGCCGTCTGGCGAGCCACGGCAGCAACTACATCCTGGCCGGGCTGACCGAGGACGTCACCGTCACACTGTCTGACGGCCTGATCCAGCATACCGTCACGTTCAATGCCGTCAACGGCACGACACCGGTGCAGGTCAAGGTCCAGCACGGCGGCACGGTCGAAAAGCCCGCCGATCCCGTCAAGACTGACGATACCTTCCTCGGCTGGCACACCGCCAGCGGCGCGGAATGGGATTTCGCGACTCCGGTCACGAACAACATGACGCTCTTTGCCTATTGGCTCAACGACACCTATGTCGGCGCGACGGTCTATCTGGACGGTGTCAAGGGCAGCGACTCCAACGACGGCCTGACGGAAGAGACGCCGGTCCGCACGTTTGCTGCGGCTGCGGCTCTCATCTCTCCGAAGGTCACCGATGGTGTCATCTGGGTCACGCATACCGTGACCGTGCTCGATGAGCAGACGTGGGACCTCAAGGGCCGCGACTGCATCGTCAAGCGCGCTCCGTCCTGCACGGGCAACATGATCGCCGTGGACGGCGGCAGCCTGACGCTGTCGAACATCACGATCGACGGCAATGCCGAGGTCTTCTCCGGACTGCCCGCTTCCGCTCCCGCGAGCAACACCATCTATCTGCTGAACTATGCGACGATGACGATGAACAACGCCGTTGTCACGAACTGCTTCGGCGCACAGGGCGGTGCATTCTATGTGGAAGACTCCACCCTGGTCCTGAACAGCGGCAAGATCTCGAGCAACACGTCCAAGTTCACCGGCGGCGCGATCTACCTCAAGTCCAGCACGAAGGACGATAAGACCGTCTTCACGATGAATGGCGGCGAGCTGTCCGATAACGTGGGCGGCTCCGTTGCGGGCGTCATCAACGTTATGGGCAGCCATCCTGTGGAAGTGAACCTGCTCGGCGGCGCGGTTGTGAACAACTCCATGTCGACGACGGGCGCGAACATCGCCTGCATCTCTGCCACGAATGACGGCTCTACCGTCGTGCTCGGCGCTGTGAAGTTTGCCGGAAACACGAACAAGAACGGCGAGACGATCAACGCGCTGACCCTTTCGACCCACAACGTTACCCTCATTCCGACGGAGGATACCGATTTCCAGGACCCGATTTACATCAACAACGCCTATGGGTCCTCCAAGGACGTCGCGATTCGCGTGCCGGAGGGCCTGACCAAGCTGAAGGGCAAGCTCCCCATCCTGCTGGCCAAGGAATTCGTCGGCGCAGCCACCATCTCCGGCGGAACGGGCGAGGGCGCTTATGCCCTGCAGCCGAGCGACATGGAGAAGGTACATGTTGTCAACGGCATCGACGGCGCTTATTACCTCGAGGTCAATGAGAACAACACGGCGGTCTTTGCCGAGGTCAAGACGAACGACATCGTCGTCTACCTCAGCGGCAACGGCAATGACACGAACGACGGCCTGACCGTTAAGACGCCGGTCAAGACGTTCGAGAAGGCCAAGGAGATCCTGAAGGCCCGTGTCGATGCCATGGAGACCATCCCCGATGACGCGAACTTCGTCATTTCACTGGTCTACCGCATCCAGATCAAGGAAGACTGTTCGCTGAACTTCAACGAATTCGGCGAGAATGCCAAGCGCTGCATGGTCCGCCGTGATGCTACGAACAGCTCCGGTTATATGTTTGACATCAAGGAAGCAAACGTCACCATCGAAAACTTCCGCGTGGACGGCAACAGCAAGTATCTGAAGAGCGGTGTCAATGCCGCCTTCAGTATCGGCTCCGGCGCACAGGTCACTGTGAACGACGGCTTTGAGATCGCCAACATGATCTTCGGCGCAGGCGGCGGAGTGTTCAATCTCGGCGCAAGCAAGACGGAGACCCTGCTGACCATCAACGGCGGCTGGTTCCATGACCTGACCGGCTACAACGGCCTGATCGTCTATGGAAACTGCATGTCTCTGAGCACCTATGTGCCCGCGCGCTGCGTTGTGAACGACTGCCTTGTTGAAAATGTCACCGGTTCCTATGGCCTGCTGCATGCCATGAAGTTCGTGACCATCGAGATCAATGGCGGCAGGTTCCGCAATATCACGATGAAGAACGACATCGGCTATCTCGCGGCTGTCAACGGCGACGCCACGGCGAGCATCGTCCTGAATCCCACGCCCGCAGGCCAGACCGCGGAGCTGAACGGCGATATCTACCTGCTCAACTCCAAGAGCGATGAAGACGGCAACCTCAGCAAGACCTCTGACGGCTATGTGACCATCGGCGGCGCGCTCGACCACGACGTTGTGATCACCGGTAACCTCATGATGTGGGGCACGGTGGTCGCCGCCGGAACGGACGACTACAAGCTGACGCAGGCTGATCTGGCCCACATCAGCACGGACACCGGCGATGTCCTTGTCCTGAAGGAAAAGACGAACACCATCGAGATCGCTAGGACCCGCTGATGTCCCGCACATAAGAAAATGGCTGCCCGGCGCTTTCGCGCCGGGCAGTTTTTCGTGACCGGGATAGCGCCTTGTAGGGGCGAGGCATGCCTCGCGCGGCGACTTTCTCAGCAATGCTTTCTTCGCAGTCAAAGAGGATCACCACAA
>ERZ773187.2047-NODE-2047-length-13769-cov-5.909144_pt1 | contig 13769 bp, 9 predicted proteins | sample MGYA00511242_ERZ773187 | MGnify/ENA primary metagenome ERZ773187 (study PRJEB29015, sample SAMEA2737744) | human gut metagenome | biome: human gut; feature: human-associated habitat; material: faeces | place: China | collected 2012 ... | reverse complement strand
TCCACATGTACCTCGAGCCGGGCGCTTCGCCGGTGGAGACGCTGGCCCTCATCGCAGCCCGGATGGAGGCCGCAGGCATCCCCTACACCTCCGAGACCGAGGGCGTGGAGCAGGAGGACTGGCAGAACGGCTGGCGCAAGTATTACCACCCGATGGACGTGGGCCAGCGCCTCGCCATCGTGCCGTCCTGGCAGGACTACGACACCGACCGCGTCAAGCTCATCCTCGACCCGGGCCTTGCTTTCGGCACCGGCGGCCATGAGACCACCAACCTCTGCCTCGAAGTGCTGGACGAGCGGGTCAAGGGCGGCGAGCGGGTGCTGGACATCGGCACCGGCAGCGGTATCCTCGCCATCGCAGCCCTCAAGCTGGGCGCAGCCGTGGCTGAGGGCGTGGACATCGACCCCGTGGCCGTCCGCACCGCCGGCGAGAACGCCGCCCTCAACGGCGTAGCCGATAAGCTGACCGTCCTCGTGGGCGATCTGTCCGACAAGGCCAGCGGCAAGTACGACATCATCACGGCCAACATCGTGGCCAACGCCATTTTGAGCCTGGCCCCCGCCGTGCCCGGCCTGATGGCCGACGGTGCCGTCTTCATTGCCAGCGGCATCATCGACACCCGCAAGGACGAGGTGATCGCCGGGCTGGAACAGGCCGGCCTTGCCGTTGTGGAAGTGAAGGAGAAGCGCGGCTGGGAGTGCATCGTCTGCAAGAAGGCATAATTACAGAATCTTTCATGATTTCTTTCAGCTGGCTTGCCCTCTCCGTCACCTTCGGTGCCACCTCCCCCAAAGGGGGAGGCCTTGGCAAAGAGATGAAGTTTGCGTGGACTGCCAAGGGCTCTCCCCTTGGGAGAGCGGACACGTTAGCGACTGAGAGGGCGAGGATGTTTCAGGAGGAACTATGCCGCACCGTTATTTTACCACTGAGATCGCCGACGGCACGGCTGTGCTGCGCGGCACCGATGCCCATCATCTGGCCCGCGTGATGCGTGCCCGCATGGGCGATACTGTCATTCTATGCGACGGCAGCGCCGTGGAATACACCGCCACCATCACCGGCTTCGGGGATGACTGCGTGGAATTCTCGGTAGAGCCGGGCTACCCCAGCGCCGCCGAGCCCAGCGTGGAGGTCACCCTGCTGGCCGGTTACCCCAAACAGGACAAGCTGGAGCAGATCATCAAGCACGGCGTGGAACTGGGGGCCGCCCATGTGGTGCCCTTCTTCAGCCGGTATTGCGTGGCCGCCCCCAAAAAAGAGGAGCAGAAGAATGAGCGCTACAACCGCATTGCCCTGGAGGCCGCCAAGCAGTGCGGCCGGGGCGTGCTGCCGGACGTAGCCCTGCCGCTGCCCAACTTCGGGGCCGTGTGCCGCACCTTTGACCAGTACGACCTGGTGCTGTTCTGCTACGAGTGCGGCGGCGCGCCGGTGCGCCAGCTGCTGGCCGAGGCCGCACCCGCCGACGGCAAAAAGCGGAAGATCGCCATCGTGACCGGTGCAGAGGGCGGCTTTGCCGCCGAGGAGGCCGAAATGGCCGCCAAAGCCGGAGCCAAAACGGTTGGCCTTGGCCCCCGCATCCTGCGGTGCGAGACCGCCCCGCTGGCCGTGCTTGCCGCCGTGATGACCCTGACCGGCAATCTGGAATAACCGGGGCCCCGGGCGGCGCACCTTCCATAAAAGAAAAAATCCGACCCACGGGTTCGGGAAAGTCTGCGGACTTTCCCGGGCCCGTTTTTTATTTTTTTGCCTCGTATAAAGATCTCCCGGATTTTTGTGCAGCATTACCCTGTCATTCTACCTCAAATTTTCGGCTTATTTTGTGCTCATTTTACAAAATTGCTTACCCCCCCCCCGAAAATTCAGCGTTTCGTCTTGACATTCTCCACGGCACGGTACTATACTTGCGCCACAAAGAGACGCCGGGCATGAAAATGCACAGCCATGTGATTTTCTGCCCCGAAATTCCGGGTTTTGCCGGTTTTCGGTATCGTTCCCGGTAACGTTCACGTCTCTGCAAGTTTTTTTGTTTGGAGGGTTTTGTAATGCGAAAAAGCGTGAAACAACAGCTGGCCTTGCGGGTACTTTCTACAGCTGCGTTGATGGCAATGGTCTCGTCCATCGCCACAGCGGCGTTTGCGGACACTTACGATTTGAACAAGGGCAGTGTGACGGTAAAGACCAAAGATGACGGCATCACCTATGTGACGCAGGAGAACACAGAGATAACCGATCACCAAGACAATACCGGCGTTACCATCACCAGCAACGGCGAGAAGACTTCAAATACCATCACGGTGGAGACGGCAAAAGATCAGACTACCGATGTGACCCTGGAGAATGTGCACATTGAAGTTAATACCACCGATGCCAAGTCCGGTGCGATTGAAATAAAGGGCGATGGCGACACCAACCTTGAGCTGAACGGCGATAATACCGTTATGGTTAAGAACGGGTGGGAGGAAGAACACGCCGCCATCGAAAAAGCGGACAAATACGGCAAGGAGGGCACCCTGACCATCAAGGACGATGTGAACGATGATGGTTCTGAAAAGGGTACCGATAAGGACACTACCGGCACGCTGCTGGCAGGCGGCTACCATGAGGCCGCCGCCATCGGCGGCGGTGCGGGAGACCTTGGTGATACATCCAACATTACCATCACCGGCGGTGAGATCACTGCTATTGGCGGATGCGATGGCGGTTCCGGCATTGGCGGCGGCGGCAGACCCGGCGGTATCGGCAAGAACATCCGCATTGAGGGCAATGCACACGTTACTGCTTTTGGTGCAGAGGGCGCTGCGATCGGCGGCTCTCACACTGGTGGAAATAGCATCACCATTACGGACCATGCCGTTGTTGATGCTTATGGTGCTTGGGGTTCCGCCATTGGTGATGGCGGTCTGACCAGCGGCTGGGAAAAAAACCCTGCTACAACCATTACGATCTCGGGGAATGCCACTGTAAAGGCCGAGACTACTGAAATGAGCAGCGCCATCGGTGCCGGTCAGCATGGCTCTTCTGGCGACCTCACAATCAACATCGAAGAGAATGCCAAAGTTACCGCCATTGGTACCTTTGATAGTCCCGCGATTGGAAATCGTTCCTGTAGGGGCGGTACAACAACCATCAACATTACCGGCGGCACCGTAAATGCGATCAACTCCTTTGGCTCCAACTATGATCCTTCTTTTGATGGAACCGGTGACACCAGGCCTGCAATTGGCGCTAAGATAGATTCTGTCGATAGCGGTACCTGCAACGTCAACATCAACAGCAGCACCGGCGATACCGTTGTCAACGCATACATTTATGGAAAAGGCTCCGGCCCTGCGGTCGGTTCCACAACTCCTTCTTACAACAATATCACGCACAACTATGAGAATCAGTATGTCCCTGCCGACAGCGCCAGCTACAAGGCAGACGGTTCCTCCTACTTTGGCGAAAGCAACTCTGCCATCGTCAATTGCTATAATAATGGTACTGTTTCCAAAGAAAAATTTGAAATGCCGCGCACATTGGATCGTACCGCTTCTTATTATCATCCGTATCGCCACACCATCACCGGCGGCACCCTCACCAAGGTCGTCCACAACCGCACATACATGGACGAGAACCCCAACATTGACACCAGCGACCTGAAGGATGAGGACCTGCACGACTGGAAGCTGGTGGGCGAAGTCGTAGAGCCTACTACCGAAAAGGACGGCTATGCCGACTACATCTGCTCCATCGACAAGTGCGGCCAGACCAAGCATGTGGTGCTGCCCAAAATCGTGCCGGACACGCCCAGCACCCCGGAAACTCCGGACACGCCCGACACCCCCAACACGCCCAGCACGCCCGACAAGCCCAGCACGCCCGACAAGCCCAGCACGCCCGACACGCCCAGCACCCCGGACGTCCCGTCCACCCCGGAGGTGACCCCGGCAGACCCCGCCGTGACCCCGGACGCCGTGCAGGCTGACGCTGCCCCGGCAGATGCCGCTGTGACCCCGGACGCAAAGCCGGAAGCTGCTCCCGCTGCTCCCGCTGCTGCCGCCGCCCTGCCCCAGACCGGTGCAAACTGGCTGGCCGTGGTGGGCAGTGCCCTGAGCGGTCTGTTCCTGCTGGCCGCAGGCTTTGTGCTGGACCGCAAAGGCCGCCGCATGAACTGAGAAACCATTTTTATAAAAGCCATCTTCTCCTGCCGTGCGGTTCCGCAAGCTGCACGGCAGGTTCCCCAAACAAAGGGGGCTGCTGCACAGCGTGCAGCAGCCCCTTTCTTTTATCGCTTTATTCCAGCTCGGTGTCGTCCGGGTGGGCGTCGGCTTCCAGCAGAGCCTTTTTGGTGTGCAGCAGGTTCTGCGGGCTCACCGAGAAGCTGCGCAGGCCCATTTGCAGGTACTGCACCGCATTCACCGGATTGCCCACGGCAAGGCCGCAGATGGTCACCGGCACGCTGCCGGCCTTTGCCGCCTCCATGACCATGGCGATGAGCTTTTTCATGGCCGGGCTGGCGGGGCGGTAATACCGCTCCGCGCTGGCCAGCTCCCGGTCGGCGGCGTGGGTGTACTGGGTCAGGTCGTTGGTGCCGATGACCAGAAAATCGCACCCGTGGGCCACGAATTCCTCCGCGGTCAGGCAGGCCGACGGCACGCTGAGCATGACGCCGAAGGGGGTCTTTTCGTTGAAGGGCACGCCCCGCTCCCGCAGGCTCTGGCGGCAGTGCTCCACGATGTGCATGGCGGCGTCCCAGTCCTCCACATCGGTCACCATGGGGAACATCACCCGCAGCGGGCCGCGGGCCGCTGCGCGCAGCAGGGCACAGATCTGGGTCTCAAACTGGCGGGGCTGGCGCAGGCTGTTGCGGATGCCCCGCAGCCCCAGCTTGGAGGACTGCACCCCCTGATAGGCGTCCGCCATGGTGCGGTCGGCACCAAAATCGAAGGTGCGCACGGTCACAGGGCAGCCCTGTGCTGCGGCCAGACAGGAGGAATAGAAATAGAACTGTTCCTGCTCGTCCAGAATGCGGCCGGGCAGCATCATGTAGCTGCTGCGCAGCAGGCCCACGCCCCGGGCACCGGACTGCATGGCGGTGTCGATGTCCTCCGGGCCAAAGCAGTTGGCCAGCAGCTCAAAGGCTGCGCCGTCCCGGGTGTAGCCGGGCTGGCGGCCCAGCACCCGCATTTCTTCGTTTTCACGCTGCAGCTCACAGATGCGGGCCTCTGCCTGCTGGCGGGCCACAGCATCCGGGTCCAGGATGCATTCGCCCTTGGTGGCGTCCAGAATGACCGTGCGGCCGTCGCAATCCTCCAGAAAATCCGCTCCCACCTGCACGATGCCGGGGATGTTCATGGCCCGGGCAATGATGGCGGCATGGCTCTGGCCGCTGCCCTCGGTGGTGACGACGCCCAGGATCATGCCGGAGGGCACACTGAACAGGTCGGTGGGCATCAGGCGGTCGGCGGCCAGGATCACCGGGTGGTCCAGTGCCAGCCACATGCGGGGCCGGTTGCCCAGAATGTTGATCACCCGGCTGGTGGCGTCCAGAATGTCCACGCTGCGCAGCTGCATGTAGGGGTTGTCCTTCATGTTGGCCAGCTGGTCGGCGTAACGCTGGCCCACCTTGTCCATGGCGGCAGCGGCGCTGATGCCTGCCTTGATGCAGAACCGCACCTCGTTCATCATGCCTTCGTCGTCCAGCATCATGCTCTGGAACTGCAGGATGGCCTGCTCGGTGGAAGCGGCCCGCTCTGCCATGGAGTCCAGCTCGCTCTGGGCGGTGCGCACCGCATCTTCCAGCTGGCGCAGCTCCCGTTCCGGGTCAAAAGGCCCGGTGCTGAACGTTTCCACATGGCGTTCCAACCGGCTCACCTGCCCCAGCACAAGGCCCGGGGACGCAGAAACACCTTTACAGATCTTCATGTTCGGTCACCTCCGGCAGTTCCGGCGCGGTCAGGGCCTGCCAGACCAGCGCCTGCAAGAATGTATTGGGCAGCAGGGCTGCCAGCGCCGCCCGGCCCGCGTCCGCGCTGCCTGCAAACAACGGGGCGAACCCGGCCATGCGCGCACGGTCGCATTTGTCCACAAACGCCTGCCCCAGCGTCCGGGTGGTGTAGTACACCGTGGGGTCTACCCCCACGTCCTCGGCCACGGCTTCCAGCGGGGCAAGCTCGGCGTCCTTCATCCGGGCCAGCAGCAGGGCCGCGTCTGCGGTAAGGGTCACGGGGTATTTCTCCCGCACGGCCTTCTGCACCGCGTCGAACCGTGCCCGGAACGCGGCAGCATCGGCGCTGCTGTCCGGGCCGTTGTCCACGGCATAGGCGCAGCCCCGCACCCGGCCAAAGGCCCGCAGGGTGTCGTAATAACCCAGCTCCACATTGCGGCGGGCGGTATCGGGGTCAAAGTGCAGGATGTCGCCCAGCTCCCAGTAGCTGCGCACCATGGTGGTGGGCAGACCGGTGAGGTTGGGGCGGGTGATGCCCACCCCCTCCAGGTCCACGCACACCAGCTCGTCAGCCCCCATCTTTTTCGCAAGGCCGGTGGGCATGTTGTCGCTGTAGCCGCCGTCCAGGAACTTGACCCCGTCGATCTCCCGCGCCCGCAGGGCAGGGAAGCAGGCCGCCGAGGCCATGAGGTAATCCTTCACGCGGCCCTGCGGGATCTCGTCCAGCGTCAGCTCCCGGGGCTTCAGGCCCCGCTGCTCCACCGTGACAAGGCCAAAGCGGATGTTGGCGCGGCGCAGCGCGTCCTCGTCCAGCACCCGTTCCACGATCTCTTCCAGCGGCGAGACGTCCATACCGCCGGCCTTCACCACGCTGCGCAGAAAACTGTGCAGGGCCGACAGGTCGGCGTTTTCTTCGGGCAGCTCCATCACATCCTTGCTGCGGATGGTCAGCCACATATCCCGCGCCACCTCGTACAGGTCCAGCACGAACATGGCACCGTTCAGGCTGCCCACACTGGTGCCGGTGATGATCTGCGGGTGCCAGTCCAGCTCCATCAGAGCCTTCCACACGCCCACCTGATAGCTGCCGCGTGCTCCGCCGCCGGCCAGCACCAGCGCTTTGCACGGAATGGTTTGGTTTTCCATACTGCCTGCCTCCCTGTCTGTCTTTGCTGAAATTATACCATATTTTCCGGAAAATTTCTCCCCGTTTTTTGGTTCCTCACGGCTTTTATACGGCTAAGATCCGTGGTATACTGGGCAGGAATCATCTTGAAGGAGGAACTTTGCCCCATGCGCTGCAAGCAATGGATCTTTGATATGGACGGCACCCTCACCGACAGCATGACCGTGGTGTGGCGGGGTGCCCCGCTGGCGCTGCTGCAGCGCTATGGCCGCACGCCCAAAGCAGACCTGAACGACGTGCTGCTGACCATGGGCATGGCCGACGGTGCCCGCTACCTCATCCGAGAATACGGCCTGCCCCTGACCGAGGCGGAATATTACGACGTGATGCGGGACGTGATCGCCCAGCTGTACGAAACGGTGGACCTGAAGCCCGGTGTGCGCACCCTGCTGGCAAAGCTGCAGGCCGAGGGGGCCCGGCTGTGCCTGTGCTCCAACACCTGGTCCGACCAGTGCCGCACCGTGCTCACCCGGCTGGGCATCGCGGACTATTTTTCCTTCATCGTGGAGGCGCAGGGCGTGCTGCACAAGAGCCGCCCGGAGGTGTTCTTCGAGTGCATGCACCGGCTGGGCGGGGCCGACCCCGCCGCCTGCGCCGTGTGCGAGGACGCCATTTACGCCGCTTCCACTGCCCACAAGGCCGGGTTCACCGTGCTGGGCGTGCAGGACGCCGCCAGTGCCGCCGATGCCCCTGCCATGGCGCAGGTGTGCGACCAGTTCCTGCCGGACTGGACCGCACTGGACTGGACAACGATCTGAGAAATTTTTCCGCAAAAACACGCCGGTGTTCCCGCTGTGGGAGCACCGGCGTGCTGTTATTTCAGGCTGTATTTCTGCTGCTGCACCCATTGCTGGAAGGCGTCCCGCACGGCACCCTCCCGCCCGCGGGGGATGGAGATGCGGGCCCCGCTGCGCATGCGCAGCTCCCCGGCAGAAAGCAGGTCCGCCTCGGCCAGATTGACCACATAGGAGCGGTGGGGCTGCAAAAAGCGCCCATCCGCCAGCAGAGGCTGTGCCACCGCAGAAAACGGCACCCGCAGCGACAGGGTGGGCACGTCCTCCCCGCTGGTGAGGTGGAAGTGCACGATGTGGTGGGTGCACTCCAGATATTCGATGCCCGCATAGGGCAGCGCCCGCAGGCCCTCGGCGGTGTTCACCGTGACAGACGGGCCGTATTCCGGCTCGGTGGCGCGGGCCAGCAGGGCCGAAAGCTCCCGCTGGCGCACCGGCAGCAGCAGATATTGCAGCGCATCCACCTTGTAGGCGCTGTAAGCGTGGGCCGTGGTGCGGGCCACAAAGGCCAGCGGGGCCCGGCGGCCCCGGCGGCGCAGCTCCCCGGCAGCCGCCAGCCCCACCGGCGTAGCCGAGCCGGAAAGCTCCAGCAGGTACAGGTCGTACCGCACGCCCTCCCCGTCCTTCCGCAGCAGGGCGTCGGTGTCCGGCAGGTGTTCCACGATGCAGGCGTCCGCCCGCCGGGCAAAAAATTCCATGCACTGGCGTTCCAGCCCGCTGCGCAGGCCCGCGTCCGGGCTGCACACCGCAATGTGAAAGATCACAGGATCCCTCCTCTTCAAACCCGCCCTTGCATTTTGCGCGGTGCGGGGGTATAGTAATCAAAAAACAACAAAGGAGACGCCGCCATGTCAAAGCCCCTTGTCAGCATCATTCTGCCCGTGTACAACGCCCAGAACCACATCGCCCGCTGTCTGGAGAGCATCTGCGCCCAGAGCTGGCAGAACATCGAGGTCATCGTGCTGAACGATGGCTCCAAGGATCAGAGCCTGCCCGTGTGCGAAGCGTTCCGCGCAAAGGACGAGCGCATCGTGCTGGTGGACAAGGCCAACTCCGGCGTGTCCGACACCCGCAACCTGGGCCTGAAGCTGGCCAGCGGCAAGTATGTGCAGTTCGTGGACAGCGACGACTATATCGACCCGGACTTCACCGAGCATCTGGTCACTGCTGCCGAACAGAACCACGCCGACCTGGTCATCGCACCTTACAAGATGGTGATCCCCGCCGGGGCCAGCAAGCCCGAACAGGTGCTGGACAAGCTCCAGGACGAGCTGGGGGTCATGACCGTGGCCCGGCCCCCGGAGGTACGGGAGTACGGCTTTCTGCCTGCCGGGGTCTACACCCAGGACGAGTTTGCCCGGCATCTGATGGACAAGCCTGCCTCTTATTTTTACGGGGTGCTGTGGAACAAGCTGTACCGCCGGGACCTGCTGGTGGACCACCAGATCCAGTTTACCAGCGAGGTGCGGTGGGCCGAGGACCTGGTATTCAATATGCAGTACCTGGAGTACGCCAACGTGCTGGTGTCCATCCCGGAGGCAGGGTACTACTATGTCCAGAACCCCCAGAGTATCTGCCACACCCAGATCAACGCCGCCTCTCTGGTGCAGAACAAGATCCAGGTGTTCCACTACTACACCGAGCTGTACACCCGGCTTGGCATCTACGAGCAGGTGCGGCCGCAGCTGTACAAATTCCTGGTGGATATCGCGGAGAGCACTTACCCTTCCGGCCCCTTCAAGGAGGTCATCGACGAGGCCAAGGCCTACTGGAAGGATGCCCGCGAGGACGTGCAGACCCGCACCGCCGAAGCGCGCGAGCGCTGGAACGGCATGCGGGAGGAGCTGCGGGAAACGGCGCAGGAACGCAGTGCCGAGTGGAAGGCCCGGCACGACAGCGACCCCAAAGAATAAGCAAAAACAACAAACGGGAAGCCGCAGGAGCTTGCACGCTCCGGCACGGCTTCCCGCTTTTTTATGCGATGTTCAGCGGCCGGGTGCTCAGCAGCCGATGGCGGCGCACTTCTTGGCCAGCCACTCGCGCTCCTCGTCGTTCAGGCGGGGTGCCAGCTTCTCGAACACCTGACGGTGGTAGTTGTTCAGCCAGTCCAGCTCGTCCTTGGTCAGCACACCGGGCACGATGGGAGAGGTGGCGATGGGCACGAACATGATCGGCTCAAAGCCCAGGAAGGTGCCGTACTGGTTGTCGGCCTTGTGCACGCACACCAGCTCGTTCTCGATGCGGATGCCCACCAGATCGGTCTCGTACACGCCGGGCTCGTCGGTCACGATCATGCCCGGGCGCATCAGGGTGGTGTTGCGGCCGTTCAGGGCGTGGGGGCCTTCGTGGACGTTGCCCACAAAGCTGACGCTGTGGCCGGTGCCGCAGCGGTAGTTGATCAGGTGCTGCCACAGCGGTTCACGGGCGATGGTGTCGATCATATGGCAGTCGCAGTAGTCCAGCCAGATAGCCTTGGCGATGTCGATGTGGCACTGCAGGGTCCAGGTGTAGAACTTGCGCTCGTCCTCGGTCAGCTCACCCAGCGGGTAGGTGCGGGTGATGTCGGTGGTGCCGTCCATGTAAGTGGCACCGCTGTCCACCAGCAAAAAGCCCTTGCGCTGGAGCTTTGCGTGGTCCTCCGGGGTGGCGTGGTAGTGCATCATGGCTGCGTTGCCGCCGTAGGCCGCAATGGTGCCAAAGCTCTCCACGATGAACTTATCCGTGGTGCTGCGGTACTTGTGCAGGATCTCGTCCACGGTCAGCTCGGTCAGCTCTTCGCCGGCTTCCAGACGCTTTTCCAGCTCGATCTGGAACCGCACCATAGCCACAGCGTCGCGCAGGTGGGCTTCCTTGTCGTGGGTCAGCTCCACTTCGTTCTTCACGCCTTTCATGGGCAGCAGCGGGTCGGCCAGGTCCTTCACGGTGAGGGCAGCGTTGTTCTCCAGCACCTGATACACGGCATAGTTCACGGTGGCGCTCTCTGCCAGCACGGTCTGGGGCTCGGTCTCAGCGGCCATGAAGTCCAGCACACTGTCGTACTCGGCCAGGGTCACACCGTTGGCTTCCAGTTCCGCCTTTGCCTCCGGGGTCACGCGGGCGGTGTTGATGAACAGCACGGCGCGGTCCGGGGTGACATAGCAGTAGGCCATGGCGTAGGGGGTGCACTCGATGTCCATGGCGCGCAGGTTCAGCAGCCAGGCCAGGTTGTCCAGCTTGCCCACCAGCTGGGCGGTGCAGCCCAACTCGGCCAGCTTTGCACGCAGCTGGCCCAGCTTTTCGGCGGGGGAGAAGCCTGCGTATTCCTTGGGCAGGATCCAGGCCGGGGTGGCGGGCAGAGCCGGGCGGCCCTCGGTCCACAGCTCATCCTCCAGGAACAGGGTCTGGATGGCGGCGTTCTTGGCTTCCAGCGCCTTCTTCACGCTGTTCACCAGCGCGCAGCTGGCGGTCAGACCGCACAGGCCCAGCTTGCCGCCCTCAGGCACCACCTTGGCGCAGTATTCCTCCACGGTGGGCACGCCCGGCTCACCCATCTTCATCAGCTGGATCTCGGTGCCTGCGATCTCCTTCTCGGCCTGCACAAAGTAACGGCCGTCGGCCCAGACAGCACTCTCGGTCATGGTGACCACAAAGTTGGAGTTTTCACCATGGAAGCCGGAGAAGTAGGTCAGGGAGGTGTAGTGGTCGGGCAGGTACTCACTGGAGTGGGGGTCGCCCACCGGGATCAGGTACACGTCCACACCGTTTGCCTGCATGGCGGCGCGCAGGGCGGCCAGCCGTTCGGGAACTGTATTCATGCTCATAGAAAAGCCTTCTTTCTCATATTTGCCGGAAGAACGTCCGGCGGCGGTGGTTTGCTACTGCATATTGTAGCATTCCGGCGCAAAGAATGCAATGCGGGAGTGTCGCCTGCATCCTGCGGGGGCGGACCGCCTGCCGGTCGTTGACCGTCCGTTGGCGGGGTCTTGCCGTCCGGGGGCGTCCGTCCCTCTGCCGGAGCCTGCCCCTTGCCGAATCGCTGCCCGCCGGGGCCGCCGGTTCCCCTTATTTGTCGTCCAAAACGCGAAAACGCAACCAAATTGCAAAAAATGTTACAATTTTTTCTTGAAAAAGGCCGTTTTCCCATTGACAGGCTTGCTATAATAGAGATGTAAGATTTTACGGGCCAGCGCTCTGCGGCTCTGTCTGCTAACAAAGAAAGAGGCATTCAAACTATGACCAAAATTGATATTTTTTCCGGCTTCCTGGGCGCCGGCAAGACCACTCTGATCAAAAAACTCATCAAGGAGGCCTTTGCCGGCCAGCAGGTCGTTCTGATCGAGAACGAGTTCGGTGAGATCGGCATCGACGGCGGCTTCCTGAAGGAGTCCGGCATCCAGATCAATGAGCTGAACGCCGGCTGCATCTGCTGCTCTCTGGTGGGCGATTTCCGCGCCGCTCTGCAGCAGGTGGTGGAGCAGTACCACCCCGACCGCATCGTTATCGAGCCGTCGGGCGTTGGCAAGCTGAGCGATGTGACCCGCGCCGTGGAGGGCGTGGCGGAGCATCTGGACGTGCAGCTGAACAGCTTTGTCACCGTGGCCGATGTGAACAAGGTCAAGATGTATATGAAGAACTTCGGCGAGTTCTACGATGACCAGATCAGCCATGCAAGCTGCATCCTGCTCAGCCGCACCCAGACCGCCAGCGAGGAGAAGATCGCCGCCGCCGTGGCCATGCTGCGCGAGAAGAACCCCACCGCCACCATCGTGACCACCGCATGGGACGAGCTGACCGGTGAGCAGATCCTGAAAGCCATGTCCACCAAGGACGACTTCAAGGCAGAGCTGATCGCCATGGCCGCCAAGGCAAACGAGAAGCACGCCGAGGAGGACGAGGAAGAAGAGCACCACCATCATCACCATCACGACCACGAGAACGGCGTGTGCAGCTGCGGCCATCACCACCACGATGATGACGATGACGATGATGAGGACGAGCACGAGCATCACCATCACGACCATGACGAGGACGATGACCACGACGAGCATGAGCACCACCATGATCACGATGAGGATCATGACCACGAGGAGCATTGCTGCTGCGGCCACCACCATCACGATGACGACGAGGATGAGGACGAGCACGAGCATCATCATGAGCACGGCGGCCACTGCTGCTGCGGCCATCACCACCATCATCATGACCACGACGCCGATGAGGTGTTCACCAGCTGGGGCGTCGAGACGGCCCGCAAGTTTACCAAGGCCGAAGTGGAGCACGCCCTCACCGAGCTGGACACCGGCAATTACGGCATGATCCTGCGCAGCAAGGGCATCGTGGACGGCGGTGCCGACGGCTGGCTGGAGTTCGACTATGTGCCCGGCGAGTGGGAAGTGCGTGCCCGCGGCGCCGACGTGGGCGGCAAACTGGTGGTCATCGGCTCCAAGCTGAACGAGAAGGCCATTGCAGAGCTGTTCGGCTGCTGAGATGTAAAAGAAGGAGAAACCATCCATTATGGCAAAAGAAATTCCGGTCTACCTGTTTGTGGGCTTTCTGGAAAGCGGCAAGACCAAATTCATTCAAGAGACCTTTGAGGACCCCAACTTCGACTCCGGCGACAAGACCCTGCTGCTGATCTGCGAAGAGGGCGAAGAAGAGTACAACCCCAAGAAGTTCGCCTTCCCCGGTGTGACCGTCAAGGTGATCGAGGACAAGGCAGAGATGAACCCGCAGAACCTGGCCAAGCTGGAAAAGGAATCCGGTGCAGGCCGCGTGGTCATCGAGTACAACGGCATGTGGCTGCTGCAGGAGCTGGCCGATGCCCTGCCGGAAAACTGGCTGGTGTACCAGTGCATCGCCACCGCCGACGGCACCACCGCCCTGACCT
>ERZ773187.2041-NODE-2041-length-13791-cov-9.900335_pt1 | contig 13791 bp, 7 predicted proteins | sample MGYA00511242_ERZ773187 | MGnify/ENA primary metagenome ERZ773187 (study PRJEB29015, sample SAMEA2737744) | human gut metagenome | biome: human gut; feature: human-associated habitat; material: faeces | place: China | collected 2012 ... | reverse complement strand
ATATGGACACCATTGCGGACAGCTTACAGGGCGGCGGCACGGTGATCCTGAATGATGGCGGAGCGGCGAGCTTTGACCCGCAGCTCATAGCGCCCAACGAGGAGTTGACCATCGTCGTCGATGGGGTGCAGGGGCGCTTCCGCACCACCAACTGGTACATCACGGCGGCGGTAACGCTGCTCAGCGGCATCCTCGCCTATTTCGTCAGCGGACGCGCTCTCAAGCCCCTGCGCAGCTTTACCTCGCAGGTGGAGCAGGTGCAGCTGAACAATCTTGCCGATATGAGGATCGATGAAGACGCTATTTCGGAGTTCCGGCAGCTGAGCCGCTCGTTCAACCAGATGCTGGAGCGGCTGAACAACGCCTTTGCCGCCCAGCAGCAGTTCACCGGCAACGCCGCCCACGAGCTGCGCACGCCGCTGGCACTAATGCAGGCGCAGCTGGAGCTGTTTTCCGCGGAGCATCCAGATGTGCACCCGGAGACGGCGGAATTCCTCACGCTTTTGCGCGAGCAGACGGAGCGGCTGACGCAGATGACCAAGACGCTGCTGGAGATGAGCAATTTGCAGCAGGTGGCGCGAAACGAGCGGATCCAGCTCGCTCCCATGATCGAGGAGATCTTCACAGATCTTGCGCCGCTCTCAGATAAGCTCGGCGTCACGCTGACGGCGGAGGGCGACGGCATTATGACCGGCAGCGATGCACTGATCTACCGGCTGATCTTCAACCTGACGGAGAATGCTGTCAAGTACAACCGACCCGGCGGTTCGGTGTGGGTCTGCGTCACGCAGAAGACGGAAAAGCTCCTGATCTGCGTTTCCGACACCGGCTGCGGCATTCCGGAGGAGTATCGGCGGAGCATCTTCCAGCCCTTCTTCCGGGTAGACAAGTCCCGCAGCCGCGAGTACGGCGGCGCGGGACTGGGACTTTCTCTGGTGTGGGAGATCGCCAATCTCCATGGCGGCTCCGTTTGGGTGGAGGAAAGCTCGGACAAGGGCACGACCATCGCGGTGGAACTGCCGGCAGGGGCGGAAACCGAGCCCTCCGGTGCGGATATATCATCATGATCCTTGGCTGTTGCATGGCGGCCACGGGAATGACTCTGCCGTGCCGCGCTTCTTATGGTATATTCACCTTGTATCATAAAGCTGAAAACGGTAGCATTCCATTGATAAACATATTCCCCAATAACCCTATTGTAATGTTTTAGAACGCCTCAGAAATATAGAAAAAGCGCCGTCTCGGAATCACTTCCAAGACGGCGCTTTTCTGTTGTGGATCAGAGCGAACATTTCACGGCGAAACCGCCGCTGAAGAAATAGGTGTTCGTCCGAACCTTGTTTGGTGGAGCTGAGGGGAGTCGAACCCTGCCTAATTCCCTTTAAAACTATTGGTATTAAACACTTCTGTGTCGTTCGTGTGCATTTTCGTGTGCATTTTAAATACAACACCGCCGAAGCAGGGCGCCTGATCCCCACTCCGGCGGTGTTGCTGCACCTTGCGGCGCTGCTATGTCAATATTCTACCGCACGGCTCGTTTTCCGTCAAGTTTTTTCGCTGTTAAGATTACTTGGCCAGCAGCGCACCCCACGTGTCGGGGCCGCAGATGCCGTCCGCCGTCAGGCCGTTTGCGCGCTGACAAGCCTTGATCGCCGCCACGGTCGCCGCGCCGCAGATACCGTCCGCGCCGTAGCTGCCGCACTTATAGCCCTGCGCGATGAGCGCACCCTGCATGCTGCGCACCGCGTTGCCACGGTCGCCGTTGCCGATCATCTGAGTTGCTACCATGATAATATCCTCCTCGGTATTAGTGTTGTTGTTGTCCGTCGCACAAATCGCATCGAACGGGAAATACTGGCCGGGGCAGCTCGTCCCCGCCACTGCAACGTCGCGGTGGCCAACCACACGATCCACGCCCAGCTTAGCCTTGAGATACTGCACCAGCTCACGCCCGGCCTGCAGCTGCGCGGCGGGCATCTCCGTCTCAGCCTGGTAATCGCCCTCGAAGCACACGCCGACAGAGCGCCAGTTGCAGCTTTCGGCGTGCGCGCCGACTGCCCAGAGCGGACGGCCACGCGTGACGCTGCCGTCCTTGCCGACAAAAAAGTGGTAGCCGATGCCAGCCCACCCCCGGTTAAGATGCCAGTTATGTACATCCGCCGCCGTACAAGATTTGGCCGCAGCGTGGTGCAGGATGATCAGGTTCGTGACCTGACGGGCAGACAGTTCGTGCGCCCAGTTGTAGTCCTTCTCGATGATGTTCATCAGGTTTCCTCCTTCGGTTCGACCTTGTCCTCCACACTCACCTTCAGCCGCTTAATCAGACTCTGCAGAAATCCCGGCACCGGCGCGCCCAGCGCGGCCACATTCTCCAAAATCGAGATCAGCTCGTTAATCACCAGCCAGATCACCACAATAGACGCGATCAGGAAATCCAGCCGCCAGTCCAGTCCCATCTGATCCGCACCATACCGCACCAGCCAGTCCAGCACGCAGGCCACCGCGACGATCACCAGATAGCCGACCTTTTTCAGGATGCCGCCGATGCCGACGCGGCTGCTCAGCTCTCCGGCCTGCCACGCCTTGGCCATGCCGGTGATGTAGTCCAGCACCATCACCGCGACAAGGATGATCGCCGGGACGATGAGCTGCGTGCCGTAGGATGCCAGCGCCCCCAGCGCTGCCGCAAGCACGGCCTTGATTGCGTTTTCTTTCATGTTTTACTCCTCTCTGCGCATTGCGCATGTAAATTAAGCCCGTCAGGGCGGGGTTAGTGGGTTATACCTCCGTTGCGGAGATTGCGCCTGTATCGTCCACTGAAATCTTGAACTTCTTATTAGAGCCCTCGGTAGAAGAACTGATGATTACATCGTTCCTCGATACATGGTCTCTCCCTCCCTTCATCCTCCACAGTATAACAGCCCGGCCGGTGGTTTTTCTCCCCACTGGCCGGGCTGTTCCCGTCATATGTTTTTCCCTCACTGGCCGGGCTGTTCCCGTCATATTATTTCAATCCGCGTACCCCTCACGGGGTACGACGCCGCGCAGAAGGGTGAAATTTCCAAGCGCTTGGTAATTTCGTCCTTCTGTGCGGCGCGGGCCACTTCCCGCGCCACGATCCCCTCATTTCAATCCACACACTCCTCGCAGAGTGAGACTATTGCAGCTGACCGGACGGTCAGCCCTACACATTACGTCGCCACCCCCTTACACCAGCTGCAGCGCGGCGATATACAGAAGCCGCAGCTGCTTCTCGTCCGCGAGCGCCAGCAGTCGCTTGATCTGCTCGGTCAGGATCGTTCTGTTTTCCATAGTTACCTCCAAAATAGTTCTTGTCTGGAGGTCTCCTTCGTGGTAGAATAGATTTACCGTGAGGGAAACCTCTGGTGCAATAACAGAGACGCTCAACTTTCCACGGGAGGGCGTTTCTGTTATTTTTTTAGCCCGTCATAGACTTCCTTGATTCCCCGCCGAATCACTTCCGACTTTGTGATTCCCAGCGCTTCTGCGCAGAACTCAAGTCGCCTTGTATCCACTTCGGATAACCGGATTCTTGTATTCAGGGTTTTCGGGTCGTCCGTCGGCCGTCCTTTAGGAGACACATGTTCACCTCCATTTCCGTATCCATATTTATAATATATTACGTGGATACGTTTGCCAACCCCTAATTTACAAAATTCGGAGGGGCATTACTACAGACATCCTCCTGTCTTGACTTCCGCCAGAAGGATTGGTAGAATAGATTTACAAATCCTTCTGGGTTTGTGTTTGGGACACTCGCGATTGCTTGTCACGGCGCAGCGGGTGTCCTTTTTTATTTGCCGAGTTCTTCATCCAGTTTTTTCCTAAACCACTCCGTTCGCCCTTCTCCCCGTTCGGCGAGTTTACGATCCAGAGCTTCAGCCTTTTCCTTATCCACCATAAAGACCAGCTGCTTCTTTTCCTTTCGGAGTTTTCTGAAATACTCGGCCCGGCTTTTTTCGGTCACATGTTCACCTCCCGTTGCTAACAACATTATATGCGTTGTTAGCAACAATGTCAACCCCTAATCCAAAAATTTCTTGTCTGGAGGTCTCCTTCGTGGTAGAATAGATTTGCCGTGGAGGTGCATTTCATGAACCAGTCAGAAATCGAAAAGCGCTTTGCGCAAATCAATGCCCGCGCCCCGGAGCACCTGACACCGGAGGAGGCCGCGCACCTCGCCGAAGCCGAGCGCAGCGGCAGCTCGAAGGGAGATGCATTATATGTCGCAGAGGGCAAGCCTGCAATTTGATTACGATGCCAAATACGACGTTCTGTATGTCGCCCTTGGAGATAGGGACAATTCCTATGGTGACGACAGCGAAGCCGGTATTATCTACTTGAGGGACATCGACACGGACGAACTGACGGGTGTAACCGTTTTAGACTTCATGAAGCGCTACCGGTCAAATACCCTGCCCCCTCTTCCGTTCTCTGTCGGAACGCTCCTTCAAAAGATAAAGTCCTGAATACCCACAACAGCCCCGGAGGTTATCCCTCCGGGGCTGTCATTTCATGTCTCGCAGAGTTCTCGCCGCCGCAGCGGCGCGAATAAAGTCAAATCGTTTTTTGCGGCGGCGTGTACGTCGCAAAAAACACCTTGCGCGGAGAGAGTGTGTTTCCGTGCGTTCAACGCACGGAAACGCGCGGTTCGGAGCGAATCTTACTCATCAAAGGCCGTGGCCTTTGATGAAGTTTTACTCCCACGGCGTCCCCTTGTCGCTCCATGTCGCGTTTTTCAGCGCCTGCCACAGCGCCTTCTGCTGCGCTGCCGAGAGCCCCAGCGACTGGATGTACTCCACGTACTGCCGCTTGACCGAGCCGGAGACGCTGTTGCCGTCCGCGTCCTTCTCGCTCTCGATGGCCGCCGTGTACTGCGCCGCCTTGTAATACGCCGCGACGCCCACGCCCGCCTGCCGGCAGTAGTCGTAGTACTTGTTCGCCCGCGCTTCGCTGATGTCGTCGTATTGCGGATATTCGATGCAGAAATCCCAGTACCGCACCTTGCTCTCGGCCTCGTCCTGCGTCTCGCCGCCGTACTTCTGGCGCAGGCGCACCGCCTCGCTCTTCTGGATCCGTCCCGTCTCATAGGCGCTGCGCATCTCGCCGTACTCGAACCCGACCTCCTTCGCAAACTCCGAGCCGTTTTTCCAGCTCGTGACCTGCTGCGCGGCCTTCTCCGCGTCCGATCCGAGGAAGTCCACGAGCTTCTGCCGCGCTTCCGTCTCCGTCAGCTCGCCCGCGAGATACGAATCCTTCACGGCCTTGCGCATCTCGCTGTAGACGGCGCTCTCCGCTTCGCGCTTGCTCTTGCCGTCTGCGAGCATGTACTGCTCCAGCGCCGCGTATGCATCCTGCCATGCGTCCTTGTCTCCGTTCCACATGGCCGTTCCGGCCTTCTGGATGAGCCGCTGCTTCTCGTTGTCGTAGGTCTTCTGTTTCAGCCCCGGCGCCCACCGGCCCACCGTGTTGTTCCAGAGCGCCTGTGCCTCGCGCATCGTCGCCGACACCGGCAGGCCGCTCAGCTGTGACAGCGCCTGCGCCGTTTTATAGACCTTGCCGTAGATCGTCATGTTCCCGTGGTACGTCGTGTCCGTCGCCTCGTCGATCGTGCCGTCAGCGAGCTGGATCGTCTCCTTCCAGATGGCGATGGCCTTGCGCAGGTTGGCCACGGCCGCCATGTCCGTCCGGTTCGTGTCGTACCCCTCGAAAATCGAGAAGATGTCCCGCAGGCCCGGCAGCTTATTGAGCGGGTTTAGGTCGCTTCCGAGGTTGTCGCGGAAGGCGTTGAGCAGCTTCTGCGTGTCCTTGTCGTCGCCCGGATCGCGCCACGCGTCCGCCAGCGCTTCCACCATCGCCGACGCGACCGCCGACAGGATGTACGCCTGCCACGCCCGCCCCGCCGTCTTCCAGTTGCGCTTCACGGCCATCTTCGCGCCGTACTTCTTCGTGTCCTCCCAGATCTTCTCCGATGCCGTCATGATGAGGTTGTAGGAGACGGTCGGCTCGCTCATGAAGCTCGTGAAAATCGCCGCGAACGTCGACCCCGAGCGCATCATGTGGCTGCGCGTCATCGTGCTGTCGATCACCTGCGTCCGGTAGATCACCTCGCGGAACCGCTTCGCCGTCGCGTCCAGCAGCTGCTCGCCCGAGAGGTGCTGCTTGTCCGCGACCTCCAGCTTGCACGCGCGCCAGAGCCGCGCCCATGTGATGCTGTCGCCCTTCTCCGCGAGCACCATCGTCTTGTCCACCAGCGATTCCACCGCGCTGCCCTTGCCCTTGATCTGGTCGCGGATGCTCCGGCCGACGTCCGTGTCGAACATGCCCATGCTCTTCCACAGGCCGATGCCGCTGCGCGCCAGCATCTCCGCCGTCGCTTCCTTCGTGCTCGTCCGCTCGCCGAAGGCCCGCGTCAGATACTTCGCGTCCAGCACCGCCGACGCGCGCACATACGCCGTCGGCTGCAGCAGCGCTACGCGCAGGTTGGCCGCGACCGCCGCCCGCTTGTAGTTTGAGATCATCTTCTTCGCGAGACCCTCGCCCCGCGCGCCGTTTTCCTTCACGCCGTTCAGGTCCTTCAGGAACTGGATCACGAACCGGTTCGCGTCCCGCCCGTAAACCTGCGTCAGCGTCCGCTGCACCGTCCAGGTGCTCACCTGCCCCGCCTTGTTCTTGTGCCCTTCCCTGTAGTTGTACACTTCTGCGCGTCGAGGATCGGCAGCACCATCGCGTTGTACTTGGCCATGTCCGCCATGTGGTCGGCGTACACGTCGAAGATGCTGTAGAGCATCACCGCGTTGTTCGCGTTCTGCGTCAGCGGCTTCGTCGCCGAGATGTTCTGCAGCCGGTAAAGACTTCCCTCCGACGCGTCGTCCGCGCGGGCGGGCCGGTCCTCGCGGTCGGTCGTCAGCGGGAAATAGTTCTCCTCCGTGAACGCCCGGTAGCCCCAGCGCGCCATCGTGATCTCGTTGCCCCACGTCGCGCCCTGCTCCGTCATGTACTTCTGCATCTTCTGCGCGATCTCGCGCTGCTCGTCCGTCAGCAGACCCAGCAGCTGCCCCAGCCGCTCGTCCGTCAGGTGATAGTGCGTGTCCTGCTTCTCGGTCTTTTTCAGCACCTTGTCTTTGATGTTCGCCGTCAGCTCGATATCCGCCGGCCGGATGCCGCCGCCGAGCAGATGCCCCAGCGCCTGCCGGCGCCGCGAGAGACAGTAAAGGCTCATCAGCTGCGCCGTCGTCAGCTTCGCCTTGACGGTGTTGTCGTCCTGGTCGGTCAGCTCGACCTCGTGTACCTCCGTGTCCCACTTGCACGCCGTCTTGTCGTCGATCAGCTCCTTGCGGAATTTGAGGATCTTCTGCGTGTTGAACGCCAGTTTGTCCCAGCCGTCCTGCAGCTCCGCGAAGATGGACTGTCCGCCCTCGCCCAGCCGCTGGAACGCGTACCACGGCAGCGTGTTGTCCCACCGCACGAAGCTCTCGACCTTCGGCAGGAGCGACTGGTGCTGCCCCTTCTCGCGCAGCGTAAAAATCGTGTCCTGCGCCGCCTGATCGACGTGCCGGAACTGCCCGTTTGCGAACAGCTCGTTCATCTTCGTCACCGCGCTGGAGAGCGTCGAGAGCATCACCCGCAGCTTCCGCAGATCGGCGAGATTCATCCGCATGACCGCGCGCTCGCCCGGCTGGTGCGTCTCCATGATCGTCTGTACCCGCTCGATCTGCTCCGTCAGCGCCTCGCGGAAGCCCTTCGGCAGATCCAGCGTCCCTGTGATCAGGTCGCCGCCCTCGCCCGTCTCGTCGAAGCGTTCCTGCGCCGCGAGTACCGTCTCAATCTGCAGCATGGAGCGGATGTACGCCAGATCCGCCTTCGTCGCCGCCCCGGACGAGAGCTTGGTTCTCGACGAGAAGTCCAGCGACTGCAGCAGCTCCCCGATCGGCTTTTTCAGCGCCTCCGGGATGTGCTTCTTGTCCGTGTTCTCCTCGAGATACGTCGTCAGCCGCTTCGCCAGCTTCTCGATCTGCCGCCGCTCCACGCGGATGTCGTCGCGCTCCTCGCGGCCTTTGCGGTACTGCTGCAGCCGCTCTTCGCCGCGCTTGCGCTCCTCGCTCAGCTGCCGCTCGAATTCCGCCGTGTAGCGGCTCTTCTCCTCCGCGGCGCCGCGCAGCCGCTCGGCGATGTAGTCGCGCTCCCGCGTCACCACGTCGCGCAGCGGCTTGAGCTTCTCCAGCCGCAGCAGCCGCTCGTCCTGCTGGCTGATCAGCGCGGCGTACTTCTGCGCCGAGATCTCCGCCCGCCGGAGCTTGTCCGGCTCGAGCACGGCCTTTCCGCTGCGGTGGTCGGCGATCTTCTGCTCGCGCTTAGCCAGCTCTCTCTCATAAAAGGCCATCTTTGCGGCCTTCTCCCGGTAGTCCGCGAGAATGGACCTCTCCCGCTCGTTCTGCGCCACGCGCTCCAGCGCGTTCGCCAGAATCTGCCGGTCGCTCACGCTCTGCTCCCTCGGCTGGTATTTCAGCCCTTCCTCAGCTGCTCGATAATCGCTTTCCACTCCGGGTTCACCCAGCGATCCGGATCGTGTTCCCTCTCGTAGTCCGGACAATCCGGCGTCCCCGTCTCGTCCGGCAGACCTTCCACTTTCCGTCTGTACTCCTCCGGGATTCCGTCCGGATACTTGTCGCAATCCGTCAGTTCTCTGTTCGCTTTCTCGCACGTCGCGCACACCAACTGATGCAGAATCGGCGGCCGTTCCTGTTCCATTTTTTACAACCTCCCGTGCTGTAATTCTCACTTTGTGCGGGCTGATAAGCTCCATAGAATCGGCGATCAGCTCGGTCGTCCTCGACAGCAGCACCTCATTCTCGGTATTCCGACCGAAGCCGTTCAGACTGCGCCCTGTCTCGGACTGGATCACCATGTCGACCGTATACTCGCCGTTCGTCCGATCCTCGTTGCGCACCGTGCTGGCCGACAGATAACTGCTCATCGGTACAGCTCTGCCCTTTGCGAACTGCGACAGGAACTCCGCCATTGCCTCGTACCCGCCGAAAGAGTCGAAGTCGTAGTGGCGGTACACCGTTCCTTTGTAGACCGGCAGCTTCTCCAGCGCCGTGTCCAGATGGTCGCGCAGCGACCTCTGCAGCTCTGTCAGCTTCCCGCCGGTCGCGAGCTTCCCGTTCAGCGCGTAGCTGTCGCCCGACTTATAACTGACGATAGCATGTTCCTCGTCCTCCGTCAACCCATAATCCCGCGCGGAATACCGGATGTCCGGATCCTCCGTCGGGTTCTGGTTCGTGACGTTCTTCACCTGATTCGCGTCCAGTGCAATGTAGGCATCCGTGCTGCGCCCCCAGCTGCCACGGTCACTCTCCAGAATCACGCCGTCATAGCCGTTTTTGCGCAGCGCGTCGGTAATGGCCTCTTTCGCACGCAGCGCAAGCTCGTCTTTCTTCTGCGTCCATTCCTTTACCACGTTGTCCTCTGCGTCGAATGCGGCATCAAAACCTTCCGCGTCATAGGCCGCCCGGCTCGGTGCATCCGGGTTTTCCTTGCGCCACTGCAAAAGGAAGTTTTTGAAAGCGGCCTTCGCTTCTGCGAACTTCGCACCGTATTCCTTGTCGATCTTCCCCGACTGGTCTTTCAGCTCCGCGTATGTTCCGGACAGCTCGCGAAGCCGTGCGACCAGCTCCGCGCGATCACGCACGCGCAGCGGGTTGCGGATGTTCGCGTAAAGCTCCATCTGGTTCTTTCCGCGGACGCCGATGTCCCGCGCCGTCCGTTTCAGGAAGATGCCGAACGGCGTTTCATCGTCGCCGGTTCCCGCGCCCTTGTGCCGGGTATCGAACACTGTGAACGCGCCCTCCGTCTGGTGATACATGACCAGCAGATTCCCGTCCGCGTCCCGCACCTGACTGTCGCGGAAGTATTCCTGCTGCGCCGCCGTCAGCTCGCGCCCCGCGCTGTCCCGCAGGGAGAACTTTTCCCTTACGTCGGACGACTTGCCCTTGCCATCTCCAGCAGGCTTTCCGGTGTTGCGTCCCTGTGATCTACCATGTAGCCCAGCATTTCTTCCTGCTGGCTTTCCGTCTCCAGCCTGAGCATAATTTCTACGATAGTTCCCGTTTTTGCTCCGAAGATTTTCAGCCCATGAATCAAATCCTTCTGCGTTTCCGTCACTTCTTCCAACCTCCTCAATAACATCCTGCATAAGGGATGCCGCATATCTGGCCTGCTTCCCGCCAACCGCGTACAGCGGCGTGGCCTCCGTGCCGTCGCCGATGCCGTACAAAGCGAACACCTGTACGCCTTTTTCATCAGCATACAGCCATTTCGTCGATTCGTCAAGATACTGCTCACTGCTCTCGATTCCCTCGTCGAGCTTTCGGTTCAACAATGTCCATTCGGCATCGCGAAGCTGCGGCCTCCAGTATTTTCCGCGCGCGGAATACCGGATGTCCGGATCACTACTTGGTGTCTTGTTGTCAGTATTTTTGATTTGGTTTGAGTGAAATGCGACCGTTTCCGTGTCCAAAATAAGACCGTCGTAATTTGTCCTGTTGACTTCGTTGAACAGTTCCACTGCCTGCACCATATCTCCGATGGCCGTTTGGTTTACGTCATAGAGCATGAAAAAGTCACTTTTGCCGTATGTGGACTTTAGGACGCTGTCAACCGTCGCCCCGTAACCATAGTTCTCAAAACTAAAGTCATCTTCATTCCCCGCTACAGCTTCAAGAAACTTCCGAAGCTGGGCGCGCGTGATGCTGGTCTCCGTCGTGGACACCGGATTGGTGATGTTTAGGTAAAACGCTCTGGCGTTTCCGTACTGTTTTGCGTGGCTTTCGCTGTCTGTGAAATAAAAACCTCTGCCATACAGGTTGGAGTATTTGGATTTTCTCCGGTCAAATACCGTGAAATCTCCGTTCCCTCCCCGATACATGACCTTCAACCGTCCCGCTGCGTCGCGAACTTTGCTGTCCTTGAAATAGTCCTGCTGCGCCGCCGTCAGCTCGCGCCCCGCGCTGTCACGCAGCGAGAACTTTACCTTTACTCCCGGCTGATTCTGCGCGCCTCGTCCAGAAGTTCCTCCGGCGTCGCGTCCCTGTGATCCGCGATGTAGTCCAGCAGTTCTGTTTTCTGCTGATCCTCTCTTGCGGTCAAAAAGATTGCTGCGCCCATCCCGGTTTGAACGCCCATAGCCTTCAAGCAGTGTGTCAAGGTCTTTCCGGTTTCCGTCATATTCGCGCTCCTCCTTAATGTAAGCCATCAAAGCCGCTGCATCTGCGCGGGCCTGCTTCCCGCCAACCGCGTACAGCGGCGTGGCCTCCGTGCCGTCACCGATGCCGTACAAAGCGAACACCTGTACGCCTTTTTCATCAGCATACAGCCATTTCGTCGATTCGTCAAGATACTGTCCGGAACTTTCGATTTCTTCCTCCAGCCGCCGGTTCAGAAGACTCCATTCCGACCGATTGAGATCCGGCCACCAGTATTTTCCGCGCACAGACGCTTTCTCGCCGGCACTCTCCGCTTCCGCCCTGCTCCGCTGCAAATTCCGCGACGCGCCGACGAGCGCGTCGTCCCAGCGCTTCTGCAGCTCCTCGAGGTGCTGCTCGAGCGCTTTTGCCTCCGCGTGCTCCGCACCCACGCCGTCGAACGCCTTTTTGATGTTCTCGAGCCACTTGCGCAGCCACGACCGGATTTTCTGGAACAGCCCCCGGTTCTCCTCGGCCAGCCGCTGCACCGCCGCCGTGTCGCGCAGCAGCATCTCGCTGCCGTCCGCGACCACCTCGTCCACGGCCTCGTCATAGCTCAGGTCGTTCTGCAGCGCCTGCTTGTGCTCCACCAGCGCGTCGAAGTCCATGCCCTGCTCCTCGATGAGCAGCCCCACCACATAATCGCGGTATTCTGCGTAAGCCGCCGGGTTGTAGTCCTGAATAAAGTGCGTCAGCTCGTGCGCCGCCGTCCGCACCACGGCCACCTCGCTCAGATCCCCCACGCGGTTTCTCCCCGCGTTGATGTCGAGATAGAGCGTGCCGTCCTTGTAGGCGCCGTTCTGCCCCTCGTACTCGCCGCGCGCGTTCGCCCGGCTCTGATAGAGCACGATGTCAATGCCCGTCGCCTGCGCGACCTGCCCCAGCACCTTGAGGTTCGCCCGCTGCCGCTCCGTCAGCGACGCTTTGCTCACCCCGTCATACCGCTTGCCGCCGATAACGGCCCCTGTGAGCTTCACAGTGCCCTTCTTTGCCTTGGGGGTATCGTTCCCCCTTGCCGCGCGCTTCTCGCGCGCCTGTGCCTGTTTCTTGCCGTAGGCGGCCTTTCCCGCTTCATACGCGATGTCCCGCTGCTCCGCCGTCAGATACTTCACCGCGTCCGACTGCATCGCGTAGGCGCGCGGGATGTTGCTCTCGCCGTAGGTGTAGGCGTTCTTCCACTGCCGTGCATACGTCTCCACGTCCTGCCCGTCGCGGATCGCCGCGAACATCTGCGGCCCCGCCTCGCCCACGTCCGCCGCCAGCTCCATGAGCCGCTCCTGCCGCGCCGTAGTGGCCGCCTTCGCCGCCGGGATCGTCTCCACCTTGCCGTCCGTACCCCGGACAATCACGTCGAGCTTGCCGTTCTCCTTGTTGTAGGCCGTGCCCGTCACCGTCCGGTTGTCCGTCGCCTGGGGATTCACGCGCAATTCTTTCAGCCGCCGGACGTAGGCGTCCTCCGTCAGCACCTGCGGCAGGTTCCCCGCCCATTCGGACGCGAACCGCCGCCCGCTCTGCGTGCGCTCCTCACCCCCGCGCGATTCCGTCAGGTTCTGCGCGCCTCGGCTCCGCTGGGTGCTCTCCACGGCCTGCCGCACCTGCTCCGCGCTCGGCGCGGTGTTCTGCTCCTGCACTGCGGCGGGGGCGCTCTCCGCGCTGCCGGCCTGCATCCCCTCCGTCAGCTCGCCGAGCACGCGCTCACCGTACCGGCTGCCCTTCAGGACGTTCTCCGCCGCCCGGCGCCGGCCCGCGCTCATCGTCGGGTCCGCCGTCAGCTGCGCCGCCGCCTGTGCGACGGTCTCCACGTTCTCCGTCTCGCCCAGCTCCGTCAGCCGCTGCGCCGCCGCTTCCGCGATGGCCGTCTGCGTCTGCGCGTTCTGCGCCTGTACGTTCCGGCTCACCAGCTCCGCGATGGCCCCGCCGCCGACCCGCCGGTTGGAGCTTACACGGTTCTGTACGTCCTGCGCCAGCCGGTCGCCCTCGGTTGTCTCAAGCCGCTCCTGCGCCGCGCCGCGCGCAATGTCGCCGTACTCCTGCGCAATCGCCGCGTTGCGCTGTCCGGTCTGGATGGCCGTCTGACCGCCCGCCATCAGGCCGCCCGCGATGGCCCCGCCGCCGAAGTCGAGTGCCAGCTGTCCCGCGAGATCCAGATACGCGCGCCGGCGTGCCTGCTCCTCGCTCATCCCCTGCTCCATGTAGCCCCGGAGATTCTGCTGGAATTCGCTCAGTCCCCCGTTAATCAGGTTGTCCGTCATGGTGTTCGCCAGCGTCGTAAAGAACTCCTCCGAGCCCTCCGTCGCCGCCTGCAATCCCACGTTCTTGATCGTCGTGCGCACTCGCTGCCCCAGTGTCCCGACCGCCGGCTTCAGCTTGAGCAGTTTCTCAAGAGACACTTCTTCAAACAGCGATTCCGCCACGCCCGCCGCAAGGCCCGTGAGCACTGCCTGCTCGTCTGAAACGCCCCGATCCTTCGCGTCGACCATCGCGCTCGTCGCCGCCGCGCCGCCGAGCAGCGACGTCGCCGCCA
>ERZ773187.2040-NODE-2040-length-13795-cov-9.115357_pt1 | contig 13795 bp, 12 predicted proteins | sample MGYA00511242_ERZ773187 | MGnify/ENA primary metagenome ERZ773187 (study PRJEB29015, sample SAMEA2737744) | human gut metagenome | biome: human gut; feature: human-associated habitat; material: faeces | place: China | collected 2012 ... | reverse complement strand
ACCAGAATACCGCAGAGCACATCACGCCAACGGTGGCGCTTTGCTTGCTCTGGCAGCGATCAAACATATACCACGCCGGTTTACCTGGCATGTATTTACCGCCCGGATTCACCAGATGGCGCCAGGTGGCGGTGTCGATTTCAGAATCGATCGGCAGGCCAATTTTCACATCAGCAGGTTTTTCACCCATACCGTACAGCGTCACGCTGCCCGGCGCAGCCGGAACATAGACGGTCCCTTCGTACTCGCCAGGCATGATGGCGATGTACTGACGAGAGCTGCTGTGTTTGGCAATGGCAGCATCAACGGCGGCCTGAACAGAGGTATGAGTCACCCCCTGAGTTCCCGCCGGGCCTACTACGAAATTCGGTTGTGCTGGCAGACGAATGGCATACGGCTTCCACGGCGCGGCATCAGGATTCATGGCGGTGAAATAGCGCGCCTGCTGGAAGTTCTTCGCTTCTTCAGCAGAGAGAACAGGACGGGAAGCGGTGCCAGGGGCCGCCTGTTCAGACGGAAGCTGGTCTGGTGGCGTTGAGCTACATGCGGACAAGGTCACGCCAAAAGCCAGTGCCAGCGCCAGACGGTAGTGGCTGGAAATATTCAAGGGAAAGCTCCTTGCTGTGCGAATCAAATGGGGATAACGGAAATAGCCTGCTTTTTTATACTAAGTTGGGCGAAACGGGAAGATGAAACGGCAAAAATTGACTTTTTATTCCCAGGCTTAGCGGGAAAAACGTCACAAACTGATAACAATATCGGTAAAGGCGATTGACAGTAGGGCGGGAATGAAAATAAATGTCTATACAACCCATGACAAGTGGAAGCCTGATGTTGCAACTTCATCCTGACGACGTCATCTTGCGTAACGCGCGCCTCGCTACCCTGAATCCCGATAAGCCAGCCCCTTATGGCCTGATGGAAAAGCAGGCGTTAATCCTTCGCGGCGAAACGATTCTGGCGCTGATCCCCGACGCTGACCTGCCGGCTCATCTGCCTGGTCAGCATGACATGCAGGGGCGGCTGGTCACGCCGGGCTTAATCGACTGTCATACCCATCTAATCTTTGGCGGCAATCGCGCGGCGGAGTGGGAGCAGCGCCTGAACGGCGTCTCTTACCAAACCATCAGCGCACAGGGCGGCGGGATTAATGCCACCGTGACCGCGACCCGCGACAGCACCCCGGAAGTGCTCTTCCAGCTTGCGCAGGCGCGACTTGTGCGCATGATGCGCGAAGGCGTAACGACGCTTGAGATCAAATCGGGGTACGGTCTGAACGATGAAGCCGAAGAGAAGCTCCTGCGCGTGGCGCAACGGCTCGCTCAAGATCATCCCATTGAAATCAGCCCAACGCTGCTGGCGGCCCACGCGGTTCCGCAGGAATATCGCCAGAATCCCGACGGTTGGATTGACCATATCTGTCAGCACACGCTCCCCACGCTATGGCGAAAACAGCTTTTCGAGGCGGTTGATGTTTTCTGTGAAACGGTCGGTTTCACCCCTGCGCAAACTGAGCGGCTGTTCCAGGCGGCACAGCGGCTTGGGATCCCGGTAAAAGGCCATGTCGAGCAGTTGTCGAATCTGGGTGGTACGGCGCTGGTGAGCCGCTATCACGGCTGGTCAGCGGATCATATCGAGTATCTGGACGAAGCCGGCGTGGCGGCGATGGCGCAAAGCGGCACCGTCGCCGTGTTGCTTCCGGGAGCATTCTATTTTCTGCAGGAGCGTCAGCGTCCCCCTGTCGAGCGGCTGCGCCAGCACGGCGTTCCCATGGCCGTTGCCACGGATTACAACCCGGGTACTAGCCCTTTCGCCAGCCTGCATCTGGCCATGAACATGGCCTGCGTCCAGTTTGGCCTGACCCCGGAAGAAGCGTGGGCTGGCGTGACGCGAAATGCCGCCCAGGCGTTAGGGCGTGGTTCTACACAGGGTCAGCTGAAAGCTGGACATAAAGCCGATCTGGCTATCTGGGACGCTGAAAGCCCCGTTGAAATGATCTACGAACCTGGCCGTAACCCGCTCTGGCAGAGGATATTCAGAGGACAAATACAATGAAGCTCTGGCAGCCTGTTTCCCCGGATATCTGGCAAGGGCGCGACGATCGTGCCGAGGCCAGCAACGCGCTGCGTCTGTTTCAAACCGTGCAGCAGAGCCCGACTTTCCAGCCAGGCCGGGAGGGGATTGCGCTGTTAGGTTTTTGCTGTGATGCCGGGGTTAAACGCAATCAGGGCAGGCCGGGCGCAGCAGAGGGGCCAAACGTCCTGCGTGCCGCACTGGCCAATATGGCGAGCTATGGCGGTCACGAGCGTCTGACCGATCTGGGGAATATCACCGTAGAAGCCGATGCGCTGGAAGCGGCACAGCAGGCGCTCAGTGAGGCAGTGACCACCTGTCAGCAGGCGGGAATGCGCACTCTGGTGCTGGGGGGAGGACACGAAACCGCCTGGGGCCACGGCAAAGGGGTGCTGGACGCCTTCCCCAATGAGCGAGTGGTGATTGTGAATCTCGACGCCCATCTCGATTTACGCCAGGCAAGCCGCGCGACCTCGGGTACGCCGTTTCGCCAGCTGGCCCGTTACTGCGAGGCGCAGCAGCGCGATTTTGTCTATGCCTGCCTGGGTGCCAGTCGGGCAGCGAACACCCAGGCTCTGTGGGACGAAGCGGCTCGTCTGAAGGTGACAGTGGTAGAAGATCTTGATTTTCAGCACGCGGCGTCAGACGCCGTGTCAAACCTGATTCAGCAGGCAGATCGTCTCTACCTGACGCTCGATCTCGATGTGCTGCCCGCCGGCGAGATGCCTGCGGTATCGGCGCAGGCAGCGCTGGGCGTGCCCGCGCGGGATCTGCTGCGGGTAATCGAACCGATTTGCCGCAGTGGCAAGCTGCAGGCGGTGGATCTGGTGGAGTTTAGTCCGCGTTTTGATCGCGAGGGGCAGGGGGCAAAGCTCGCCGCGCGGCTGGCGTGGCAAATTGCTCACTGGTGGGCGTAATACGCGGATATACTCGACTTTTTACGGCTTAAGGAATGGTTATGTTCACACGCGCTTCGCAGCGGCAAACTAACGCCCCGGCACCTTTTTACGAAAAGGTGAAACAGGCGATCAGCCATCAAATCGCCACGGGCGTCTGGCGGGCGCACGATCGTATTCCATCCGAGGCGGAGCTGGTGGCGCAGTTCGGATTTAGCCGTATGACCATTAACCGCGCATTGCGGGAGCTTACCGACGAAGGGTTACTGGTCCGTCTGCAGGGTGTTGGCACCTTTGTGGCCGAACCTAAAGGGCAGTCGGCACTGTTTGAGATCCGCAGCATTGCCGACGAAATAACCGCCCGTCAGCATCAGCACCGCTGTGAGGTGCTGCTGCTGGAGGAGACGCAAGCCTCTGCCCAGCAGGCCATGGCCCTGGATGTGAAAGAGGGCACGGCAATTTTTCACTCTCTGATGCTGCACTTCGAAAACGACGTCCCGGTGCAGATTGAGGATCGCTGCGTCAATGCGCTCAGGGTGCCGGCCTATTTAGAGCAAGATTATACCGCTACCACGCCGCATGCTTATCTGTCGCTGATTGCCCCGCTCACCGAAGGGGAACACATTGTCGAGGCTGTCCGTGCGACCCGGCAGGAGTGCGAACTGCTGCGCATCAAAGATCACGATCCCTGTCTGATGATCCGTCGACGGACCTGGTCGGCATCGAACATTGTCTCTCATGCGCGTCTGCTCTTTCCGGGCGACCGCTACCGGCTGCAAGGCCACTTTATGTCATAAGTTTTAAAAGCGTGATTGCTGACGCAATATAATAAAAATGTATATTTTTTGTTAAATCTCGCCTTGTGTGCACTTGTCTATACAAGTATATCTAATTGTATATTCTCTCCCCCATGAGGAGCACATCATGTCGTCAGGCAAGTATCGCCAGCAGACGGTGCGCGCACCCCGCGGCACCACCTTAACCGCCAAAAGCTGGCTCACCGAAGCCCCGCTGCGTATGTTAATGAATAACCTCGACCCCGATGTGGCCGAAAATCCGAACGAGCTGGTGGTTTATGGCGGTATCGGCCGCGCAGCGCGCAACTGGGACTGCTACGACGCTATTGTCGAGGCGCTCACGCAACTCGACGCAGACGAAACCCTGCTGGTGCAATCCGGCAAGCCGGTAGGGGTATTCAAAACCCATTCCAACGCGCCACGTGTGCTGATTGCCAACTCCAACCTGGTACCCCACTGGGCGACCTGGGAACACTTTAACGAGCTGGATGCAAAAGGGCTGGCCATGTACGGCCAGATGACGGCGGGCAGTTGGATCTATATCGGCAGCCAGGGGATCATCCAGGGCACCTGGGAGACCTTCGTTGAAGCCGGACGCCAGCACTATAACGGCTCCCTGAAAGGGCGCTGGATTTTAACCGCCGGACTGGGGGGAATGGGCGGGGCGCAGCCGCTGGCCGCCACCCTGGCAGGAGCCTGCTCACTCAATATTGAGTGTCAGCAGAGCCGCATCGATTTCCGTCTGCGTACCCGCTATGTGGATGAGCAGGCCGACACGCTGGACGACGCCCTGGCGCGCATCAAAAAATATACCGAAGAGGGCAAAGCCGTTTCGATCGCACTGTGCGCCAACGCGGCGGAGATCCTGCCTGAACTGGTGGCGCGCGGTGTGCGCCCGGACATGGTCACCGACCAGACCAGCGCCCATGACCCGCTGCACGGCTACCTGCCGAAAGGCTGGCGCTGGGATGAGTATCAGCAAAAAGCGCAGCAGGATCCCCAGGGCACCGTGCGGGCCGCGAAGCTCTCTATGGCAGAGCACGTCAACGCAATGCTGGCCTTTAGCCAGCAGGGTATCCCCACATTTGATTATGGCAACAACATCCGCCAGATGGCGAAGGAGATGGGTGTACAAAACGCCTTCGATTTCCCGGGCTTTGTCCCTGCCTATATTCGCCCACTTTTCTGCCGGGGTATCGGCCCGTTCCGCTGGGTGGCGCTCTCCGGCGATCCGCAGGATATCTATAAAACCGACGCCAAAGTGAAAGAGATTATCGCTGACGATGTCCACCTGCATCATTGGCTGGATATGGCCCGGGAACGTATTAACTTCCAGGGGCTTCCGGCGCGTATCTGCTGGGTCGGGCTGGAGTGGCGCCAGAAACTCGGCCTCGCATTTAACGAAATGGTACGGAGCGGTGAAGTCTCCGCCCCTATCGTTATTGGCCGCGATCATCTCGATTCTGGCTCGGTTGCCAGCCCGAACCGCGAAACCGAAGCCATGCGTGACGGCTCCGACGCGGTCTCCGACTGGCCGCTGCTTAACGCATTACTGAACACGGCCAGCGGAGCGACCTGGGTCTCGCTGCACCACGGCGGCGGGGTGGGGATGGGCTTCTCCCAGCATGCCGGGATGGTCATCGTCTGTGACGGCAGCGATGACGCGGCCGCCCGTATCGCCCGCGTCCTGCATAACGATCCGGCCACGGGCGTGATGCGTCATGCAGACGCCGGATACGACATTGCGATTGATTGCGCCCGAGAGCAGGGACTCAACCTGCCGATGATCACCGCTCAACGAGGAGAGCACCGATGAATGCCTTTACGCTTAACCCCGGTACGCTAACTCTGGCCCAGCTTCGTCAGCTCTGGGGCAGCCCGATGCAGCTCACGCTCAGCGAGGCGGCATTTGGCGCCATTAATGAGAGCGTCGCCTGCGTTGAGACGATTGTGGCAGAAGGTCGCACCGCCTATGGCATCAACACCGGTTTTGGCCTGTTGGCCCAGACGCGCATTGCCACGCATGATCTGGAAAACCTTCAGCGTTCGCTGGTGCTATCTCACGCCGCCGGCGTGGGGGAGCCGCTCGACGATGAGATCGTGCGCCTGATGATGGTGCTAAAAATTAACAGCCTTGCCCGGGGATTTTCCGGTATCCGTCTCAGCGTGATTCAGGCGTTGATTGGGCTGGTCAATGCCGGCGTGTACCCGTGGATCCCGGCGAAGGGATCGGTGGGGGCCTCCGGCGATCTGGCCCCGCTGGCGCATATGTCGCTCACGCTACTGGGCGAGGGGAAAGCGCGTTACCGGGGAGAGTGGCTGCCCGCCCGCGAAGCATTGCAACAAGCCGGCCTGACGCCGGTGACGCTGGCGGCGAAAGAGGGGCTGGCGCTGCTTAACGGCACTCAGGCCTCCACCGCGTTTGCGCTGCGCGGCCTGTTTGAAGCAGAAGATCTCTTTGCCTCAGCGGTCGTCTGTGGCGCGCTCACCACCGAAGCGGTGCTCGGCTCGCGGCGTCCGTTTGATGCCCGTATTCACGACGTGCGTGGCCAGCGCGGGCAAATTGACGCCGCAGCGCTATACCGTCACGTCCTGACGGACACCAGCGCCATCGCTGAGTCGCACCATAACTGCGACAAAGTGCAGGATCCGTACTCCCTTCGCTGTCAGCCGCAGGTGATGGGCGCCTGCCTTACCCAGCTGCGTCAGGCGGCGGAGGTACTGCTGGTCGAGGCAAATGCGGTGTCCGATAACCCGCTGGTCTTTGCGCAGGAGAACGAGGTGATCTCCGGAGGCAATTTCCACGCCGAGCCGGTGGCGATGGCGGCAGATAACATTGCTCTGGCGATTGCCGAAATCGGTGCGCTGGCTGAGCGGCGGATCGCGCTAATGATGGATAAACACATGTCGCAGTTGCCGCCCTTCCTGGTGCGCAACGGCGGGGTGAATTCCGGATTTATGATTGCCCAGGTAACCGCGGCGGCGCTGGCCAGTGAAAACAAAGCCTTGTCACACCCGCACAGCGTGGACAGTCTGCCCACCTCAGCGAATCAGGAAGATCACGTTTCAATGGCGCCTGCCGCAGGGCGGCGTTTATGGGAGATGGCCGGTAATACCCGTGGCGTGCTGGCAGTAGAGTGGCTGGCGGCCTGCCAGGGGATGGATCTGCGCGAGGGCTTAACGTCCAGCCCGCTGCTGGAGCAGGCACGACATACCCTGCGCGAGCAGGTGGCGCACTATGATGACGATCGGTTTTTTGCGCCAGACATTGATGCGGCGATTGCGCTGCTGAGCCAGCGCAGCCTGGTGGGGCTGCTTCCGGCCATATTATAACGATAAGCCCGGCGCAGAGCCGGGCAGGTTTTCAAACATACATCGCCGTGATCGACGCGCTGCCCAGCGTGTGGAAATGCACGTTAAAGCCTACCATCGCGCCGCTTGCGCCTTCATCGACCTCGATTCGCTCTACGTCCAGCGCATGTACCGTGAAAATATAGCGATGGGTTTCGCCCTTCGGCGGCGCCGCGCCGCCATAGCCCGCTTTACCAAAATCGGTACGGGTTTCAACCGCGCCTTCCGGCAGGGCCACCAGCGATGAGCCCGACCCCTGCGGCAACACGCGTGTATCGGCAGGCAGATTCGCCACGATCCAGTGCCACCAGCCTGAACCGGTAGGCGCATCCGGGTCATAGCAGGTGACTACAAAACTCTTCGTGCCCGCCGGCACCTCATCCCAGGCCAGGTGGGGGGAGATGTTATCGCCCTGATAACCCATGCCGTTAAAGACATGACGCTCCGGGAGTTTTTCGCCGTCGCGCAGATCCTGACTGATTAACTTCATACCGTTTCTCCGTAGTGAACTCTGCAAAAAGTGTAATGCAAAACGAGAGTACAAAACGTAACGCTATGGATTAAATCGCAAAATGTGCGGGATTGTGTACAGCATCCACCACCGCCGTGGTGAGCTTTTGCAACTGTTCAGGGCTGATCAGGTACGGCGGCATCAGATAGATGAGCTTACCAAACGGTCGGACCCACACGCCCCGTGCCACAAAGAAGCGTTGCAGCGCCGCCATATTGACCGGATGGTGCGTTTCAACCACGCCGATGGCGCCCAGCACCCGCACGTCAGCCACGTATTCGGACTCACGCGCCGCCGCCAGAGCTTGCGAAAGCTGCGTCTCGATGGCCGCAACCTGTGCTTGCCACTCGCCGCTCTCCAGCAGGGCCAGACTTTCACTCGCCACCGCACAGGCCAGTGGATTACCCATAAACGTCGGGCCGTGCATAAAGCAGCCCGCTTCACCCTCGCTGATGGTGTCGGCCACCTGACGGGTCGTAAGGGTGGCAGAAAGCGTCATGGTACCGCCGGTTATCGCCTTGCCCAGACAGAGAATATCCGGAGTGATCCCGGCATGGTCGCAGGCAAAGAGCTTACCGGTGCGGCCAAAGCCGGTGGCGATTTCGTCGGCAATCAGCAAGATCCCCTCCCGGTCACACATTTTGCGAATACGTTTAAGCCACTCGGGATGATACATCCGCATACCGCCAGCGCCCTGCACGATAGGTTCGAGGATCACGGCGGCAATCTCATGACGATGCGCCGCCATCAGGCGAGCAAAGCCGACCATGTCTGCCTCATCCCATTTGCCATCGAAGCGGCTTTGCGGGGCGGGTGCAAAGAGGTTTTCCGGCAGATAGCCCTTCCACAGGCTGTGCATGGAGTTATCAGGATCGCAGACCGACATCGCGCCGAAGGTATCGCCGTGATAGCCGTTGCGGAAGGTGAGGAAACGCTGACGCGTTTCGCCTTTGGCGTGCCAGTATTGCAGCGCCATTTTCATCGCCACCTCTACCGCCACCGAGCCCGAGTCGGCAAGAAACACGCACTCCAGCGCCTGCGGGGTCATGGCCACCAGCCGACGACAGAGATCCACGGCGGGCTGGTGGGTAATACCGCCGAACATGACATGAGACATCTGATCGATCTGCGCCTTCATCGCCGCGTTCAGACGCGGGTGATTGTAGCCATGAATGGCCGCCCACCAGGAAGACATTCCGTCCACCAGCAGCTCGCCGCTGGCGAGTTTCAGTTCGCAACCCTGCGCCGAGGCGACCGGGTAAACCGGTAACGGCTGGGTCATGGAGGTGTAAGGGTGCCAGATGTGGCGCTGATCGAAAGCGAGATCGTCCGTTGTCATAATCGACTTGTAAACCATTTTGAAAACATTTAGGTTTACAAGTATAAACCGAACCCACCCTGAACTAAACCCCTTTTGGAGATGCCCCATGGCTCACCAGACACGCTGGACGATGTCGCAAGTTACTGCATTATTTGAAAAACCCCTCCTTGAACTGCTGTTTGAAGCCCAGCAAATTCATCGTCAGCACTTCGATCCGCAGCAGGTGCAGGTCAGCACCTTGCTGTCGATTAAAACCGGCGCCTGCCCGGAAGATTGCAAATACTGCCCGCAAAGTGCGCGCTACAAAACTGGCCTGGAATCTGAACGTCTGATGGAAGTTGAACAGGTGCTGGAGTCAGCCCGTCAGGCGAAAAACGCAGGCTCCACCCGCTTCTGCATGGGGGCCGCCTGGAAGAACCCTCACGATCGCGATATGCCTTATCTGGAGCAGATGGTACAAGGCGTGAAGGCGATGGGGATGGAGGCCTGTATGACGCTGGGTACGCTGAACGAAACCCAGGCTCAGCGCCTGAGCGCGGCGGGGCTGGATTACTACAACCACAACCTCGACACCTCCCCGGAGTTTTACGGCAATATCATCACCACTCGCACCTATCAGGAGCGTCTCGACACCCTCGACAAGGTGCGCGATGCGGGCATCAAAGTCTGCTCGGGCGGGATCGTCGGTTTAGGCGAAACGGTGAAAGATCGTGCAGGTCTGCTGCTGCAGCTGGCCAACTTACCGACGCCGCCAGAGAGCGTGCCTATCAACATGCTGGTGAAGGTAAAGGGCACCCCGCTGGCCGATAACGATGACGTCGAGGCGTTCGACTTTATCCGCACTATTGCCGTGGCGCGCGTGATGATGCCGACCTCCTGGGTACGTCTTTCCGCGGGTCGCGAGCAGATGAACGAACAGACCCAGGCGATGTGTTTTATGGCCGGGGCGAACTCCATCTTCTACGGCTGCAAGCTGCTGACCACCCCGAACCCGGAAGAGGACAAAGACGTTCAGCTGTTCCGTAAGCTGGGGCTCAATCCGCAGCAGACCGCGGTAGCCACGGGTGATATTGAGCAACAGCATCAGCTGGAGCAGCAACTTTTCAACGCCGACACTGAACAGTTCTACAACGCGGCAACGGTATGACCTGGCAGCAACGGATCACCGCCGCCCTGGACGCACGCCGGGCGGCAGACGCGCTGCGCGTGCGCACGGTGGTTGAGAACGGCGCGGGCCGTTTTCTCACCCGCGACCAGCAGCGCTACTGCAACTTCTCCAGCAATGACTACCTTGGGCTGAGCCAACATCCTGAGGTTATTCGTGCCTGGCAGCAGGGGGCTGAGCAGTACGGTGTCGGCAGCGGCGGCTCGGGCCATGTCAGCGGCTATACCCGTGCGCATCAGGCACTGGAAGAACATCTGGCCGGCTGGTTAGGCTATCCACGTGCGCTGCTGTTTATCTCGGGCTTTGCGGCGAATCAGGCTCTCATTGCGGCCCTGCCGGGCAAAGCGGATCGGATCCTGGCCGATCGTCTGAGCCATGCTTCGCTGCTGGAGGCGGCCAGCCTCAGCCCGGCGCAGTTACGCCGCTTTGCGCACAACGATCCTGCGCAGCTGGCCGAATTGCTGGATAAACCCTGCGCCGGCCAACAGCTGGTTGTGACCGAGGGGATTTTCAGCATGGATGGCGACAGCGCGCCCTTAGCGGCGCTGGCCTCAGCTACCTGGCAGAGACAGGGCTGGCTGCTGGTGGACGATGCCCATGGGATCGGCATCACCGGCCCGGAAGGGCGGGGCAGCGCGGCTTGTCAGCAGGTCAAACCGGACCTGCTGGTCGTCACCTTTGGTAAAGGGGTGGGCGTCAGCGGCGCGGCAGTGCTGTGCAGCGAAGAGGTTGCCGATTATCTGCTGCAGTTTGCACGTCATCTCATCTACAGCACCAGCATGCCGCCTGCCCAGGCGGTCGCGCTGCTGACGGCGTTTAACCTCATTCGGGGTGAAGAGGGCGATGCCCGGCGACAAAAACTGGCACAGCATATTCAACAGTTCCGCCGTGGTGTGAAGGGTTTGCCGCTGCAGGTGACCCACTCGCACAGTGCCATTCAACCGCTGATTGTCGGCGAGAATGGCCGGGCGCTGAATCTGGCGCAGCAGCTCAGAAGCCAGGGCATTTGGGTGACGGCGATCCGACCGCCTACGGTGCCTGCGGGCACGGCGCGTTTGCGCCTGACCCTCACCGCCGCTCATAAAGCGGCAGATATCACGACGCTTCTGGAGGCGCTCCATGCCGCAAGTGAATAAACAGGCGATTGCCGCTGCCTTTGGCCGCGCTGCCCAGAGCTATGCTAACCATGACGCGCTGCAGCGACACAGCGCGCAGGGGCTGCTTGCCCTGTTGGGGGACATCGCCCCCAGCCGGGTACTGGATGCAGGCTGCGGGCCGGGCGGGAATAGCCGCGTTTGGCGCAGTCGGGGCAGCCACGTGACGGCGATGGATCTCAGCGCACCGATGCTTGAACAGGCCCGCAGCAACGAGGCCGCAGACGCCTACCTGCTGGCGGATATCGAGGCTATCCCGCTGGCGGATGCCGGTTTCGATCTGGTCTGGAGCCACCTGGCGGTACAGTGGTGCGCCAGCCTGCCGCAGGCGCTCGCCGAGCTCTACCGGGTGACGCGTCCTGGAGGGCAGGTGGCATTTACCACACTTCTGAACGACTCCCTGCCGGAGCTGAATCAGGCCTGGCGAGCGATAGATGACCGCGCCCACGCTAACCGCTTTTTAACGGCGCAGCAGCTCACAGAAGCCCTCTCTGGCTGGCGTTTCCGGGTAAAGCGTCAGACGGTCACTTTGCCGTTTGATGATGCCCTGCAGGCGATGCGCTCCCTGAAGGGGATCGGGGCCACCCATTTGCACGAAGGGCGTGCCGGTAAACTGCTGACCCGTAGAGCGTTACAGCAGTTAGCGCTGGCATGGCCGCAGCAGAACGGAAAATTTCCGCTAACTTATCAACTCTTTCATGGAATTATCGAACGTGATTAACCGCTTTTTCGTCACCGGCACCGACACTGAGGTAGGCAAAACCGTTGCCAGTACCGCGCTGTTACAGGCAGCTTCCGCCCTGGGGTACCGTACGGCAGGTTACAAACCGGTAGCCTCGGGCAGCGAGATGACCGCAGAGGGGCTTCGTAACAGCGATGCGCTGGCTTTACAGCACAACAGCAGCGTGGCGCTGCCCTACGATCGGGTGAACCCTTACACCTTTGCGGAGCCGACTTCCCCGCACATCGTCAGCGCTGACGAAGGGCGCCCCATCGATTTTTCGATCCTCTCTGCCGGCTTGCGTACCCTTGAACAGCAGGCCAACTGGGTGCTGGTAGAGGGGGCAGGGGGGTGGTTCACGCCACTCTCAGAGACGCAGACTTTTGCCGACTGGGTAGTGACTGAGCAGCTGCCGGTGATCCTGGTGGTAGGGGTGAAACTGGGCTGTATTAACCACGCCATGCTGACCGCGAAGGCGGTAGAGCAGGCCGGACTCCGGCTGGCGGGCTGGGTGGCTAACGATGTCGTACCGCCGGGTAAACGCCACGCGGAGTATATGGCGTCGTTGACCCGGCTCATCCCCGCACCGCTGCTGGGCGAGATCCCCTGGCTGGGTGAGCGCGGCGATACGGCAGAGGTGGGGCGCTATCTCTCCCTTAGCGCGCTGACGCCATCCAGTGGGCCAGCAGGGGATCGTCCAGCTCGCTAACGCGTCCCTGCGCAACGTTGCGCCCGCGATAGAGTAAACAAAAGCGATCCGCGACCCGGCGGATCAGCGACAGCTGCTGTTCTGCCAGTAAAACCGATAACCCTAACTCCCGGTTAAGCCGCACCAGCAGCTGCGCCAGCTTCACGGCGAACGACTGCCCCGGCCCGCGGCTGGGTTCATCCAGAATCAGCAGCCGGGGACGGGTCACCAGCGTATTCGCCAGCGCCAGCTGGTACTGCTCTGCCTCACCGATACCCGACGCGCGTAACCGGCGCAAAGGGTAGAGTTCCGGGAAGAGGTCGTAGATCTCGCCATTCATGGTGCCGCCCATGTCTCCCTTTGCCATCCGCGCAACCTGTAAGTTCTCCTCTACCGTCAGCTGTGAAAAGATGCGCCGCTCTTGCGGCACATAGCCAATGCCTAGCTGATGGCGCGTCTGCGCTGCCACGCCTAACAGATTGTAGGGAGGGGCGCCCGCCTCATGCCACACCATGCTGCCGCTGGCGACGGGCAGCAAACCCGCAATACAGTGGATCAGCGTGGTTTTCCCCATGCCGGGCAGGCCGACGATACCGGTACACACGCCGGGGGGCAGGTCGAGATCGACATTCCATAGCGTATGCTGATTCCCGTAGTACTGGTTAACGGCTCGGAGGCTCAACATCGTGTTTTCTCCTTAGGCTGGCGACGATGACCTGACATGTACTGCAAAACCCTTGCCACAGAGTCAGAAGAGGGCAAAAAACACCGTTTTTTCGGAACCCGCCGCAAAGTTTCTCCCTCAATTGCAGAAGATTGCACTGCCGCAGTGCCAGCCATGAAGAGTAATGGTGCAGCGCCTTTCTGCCGGGAGTGTGAGCAAGATCCCACCAATTTGCTCTGCCTTTTTTCGCTGAGGATCACCAAAATTTAGCGATAAAAAAAATTTCTTGCCGCGTTGGGTTAAAAAACCGGGAATTAGCAGAGCGGCGGCGGCTACGGGCTGGAATGAGTTATCCACTATTCCTGTGGATAACCTTGTGCATTAGAGTTAGAAAACGTGAGGTAAGCGAGAGAATACGCGGCCTGCGCCTGAATTGCTGCGAAACCCGTCTTTT
>ERZ773187.2036-NODE-2036-length-13821-cov-13.729478_pt1 | contig 13821 bp, 8 predicted proteins | sample MGYA00511242_ERZ773187 | MGnify/ENA primary metagenome ERZ773187 (study PRJEB29015, sample SAMEA2737744) | human gut metagenome | biome: human gut; feature: human-associated habitat; material: faeces | place: China | collected 2012 ... | reverse complement strand
AGTATACATTCGATAACAAAGTGCTTTCTTTTACCATAAGAACATGTTATACTATGAGTGTGTTGATTAAGTTAAGACTCTAACCCTTTCAATTAACTTTCTCAACATTCCCATTTCTGGACCGGGCCCATTCCGGTCCTTTTATTTTGTCAAAAAAATGTTGTTTTTTTTGCTGATTAAAAATCCATTTCATGTTAATATATTTCATGTTGGTTATCACAATAATCAACCCTTTAGCTTTAGGGCTGGCACCATTTCACAACTTACTCAATGCCAGCTCTATTTTTTGTAAAGAATTCTAAAATTACATTGAATCTTAATGCAGGAACACACAAGTTCCTGTTTTTTGTTTTAAATTGATTTGAATACAACTTCAAGATATTATATACACAGTATGAGATTGTATTAGAGGTATATATGATAAACAAAACTTTGGACTACTATAATAAAAATGCTGAATCATTTATTCAAGGAACTGTATCAGCCAATTTAAAAGATATACAAGATAAATTTCTTAAAGAATTGTCTGGAAATAAAATATTAGATTTTGGATGTGGATCTGGAAGAGACACTAAATGTTTTATTGGTGCTGGCTATGATGTTGATGCCATTGATGGATCTTTGGAATTATGCAAGAGTGCCAGTGTATATACAGGAATTCAAGTAAAACACATGTTGTTTCAAGATTTAGATAAACAGAATTACTATGATGGAATCTGGGCATGCTCTTCCATATTGCATTTGCCAAAGTCAGAATTAAAAAACGTCTTATCAAAAATGAATAATGCTTTAAAAGATGATGGCGTCATTTACACATCCTTTAAATATGGAGATTTCGAAGGAGAAAGAAATGGAAGATTCTTCACAGATTTCACTTTAGATATTTTCAAAGACTTCATTCATGATGTAGACAACTTAATGATTAAAGAATACTGGATTACCACAGATGTAAGACCAGGAAGGGAGGAAGAAAAATGGTTGAATCTACTCCTTCAAAAGACCAATTCTTAGTTGAACACGCTGATTTTTCTTTAAGAGAGAAAATCAAATATCCAAATGGTGGAATATCCAATTTTTATGATAATGGAAAAGACATGGTTATTATTGATGAAGATATTTGTGAGCACAAGAGTAATGATCCTGTATTTTCATATATGCTGATCACAGATAAACAAAATAATTATATGCACCAATTCAAGAGAGTTTTCCGTTTCTTAGGTTACTCTCATTTAGAAGTCGATAAATATCTTTCTAGAAAAGAAATTGTATTGCCTACTAGTTATACAAGAAGTGTTGGAGACAGAAGCGAACAATCCGATGTATCTCCATTAGAACTCCATTTCGAGAAGAGTTTCTCAAATGCTTATGGCATGAATGCACTTAAATATATTTCTCGCGAATATGGTATTTGCGATGAAAATGGAAAGAATTATTTCCTTGATTATTTTGTACGAACAAAAGATGAAAAATACGCAGTGGAAGAAAACGGTGTAACGTATCATCACCCTCAAATCATAGGTGAAGAAAAATATAAAAACCAATTAACAAAACAAAATACATGTGCCTCATGGGGAATCAAATTATTCCGTTTTTCTACTGAGGATTGTGCATTTGAAAATCGCATTGAAGATGATATTAAACAATATTTTGGAAGTGATGCATCTAAATTTATTGATGATGGTTTAAAAATAGATAGAACCGTCGAATTATATGAACATCAATCCATTAGTTTACAAGAAATACAGAAAAGAAGAGATGCTGGAATCAAAGCATTTTTGATTGTACTACCAACAGCTGCTGGGAAATCCAAAATTGTTGAGGAAGATTTACGTGAGTTTGCCAAGAACAAAAAAGATTTCAAAGGATTAATATTAGTTCCCGGAATCAATATTTTGACAGACTGGAATCAAAGAGTGCATAATTCTTTGCCTGAACTAGAAGATAAAATCGATATAAGAACCTATGCATATATGGCAAGACATTATACAGAATTATCTTCGGATTATTATAATTATATAGTTGTTGATGAAGCTCACCATGCGGTGGCTCCAATACTAAAAAGAGTTATTCAATATTATAATGCAGATTTCACCATAGGTTTGACTGCAACCGATCAAAGACCGGATAAGAAAAAATTAGAAACTGTATTTGGTACATATTCCACTTCATTGTCTTTAAAAGAAGCTATGGAAAAAGGAATTGTTGCCAAGGCAAATGTATATCGAATCGAAACAAACATTGATCTTTCTAAAGTTCGCTTTAATGGTAAAGATTATGTAAATGCAGATCTAGAAAAAAGAATACGAGTGACTTCTAGAAATGAATTAATTGTAGATGTACTTAAAGAATACTTTACTTCTGGAGAAGCCAGCTTACGCCAAGGCGTCATCTTTTGTGTTAATGTTTCTCACGCAAATGAAATGGCTCGTCTTCTTAATAAAGCAGGAATTGTTGCGGCTAGCTATACTGGACAAACAAAAAATCCTGCATCTGTCATGGATGATTTCAAGAACAAGAAAATCCGATTCCTTTGTACTTGTAACATGATTTCTGAAGGATGGGACTATCCTGAGCTTGGTATTTTAGTTATGGCTAGACCTACTCTTTCTAAAGTTCTGTATCTACAACAAATAGGTAGGGGGCTACGAAAAACAGATACTAAGAAAAATGTAATTGTGATTGATGTTGTTGATGAATATGGAGCTATGATCAAAGCTTGTAATATGCATACTATATTTGCGAATCCATATTATGTACCATTCGGTGATATCACAATAACAAATTACACACCTGGTGAGATGTTAATTGTGGATGGAATTGAAGAACGAATTGAGCGTATTACTGAAGTGGATATCAATACATTTGAAGATAAATATGGCGATTATCTAAGTCAAGAACAACTCGCACGAGAATACTTTATCAATACCGGAACTGTAACAAGTTGGATTAAAAAAGGAAAAATAAAACCTAGTGTAGAATATAAATTTGGTAGTAAATCTTTATATTTATTTAGTCCTGATGATGTTGAAAAGTACAGAAAAGAATTGGGTATAAAAGAACACAACAATGATACAATCAAACAAGACTTCTTTGAATTCTTAGAAGAAAGAGATTATTCATTATCTTATAAAATGCCATTCTTATTAGCTTTTGTTAAAAATGTTGATTCGATCGGTGATGCTAAAATAGATGATGTATTAAATGACTATATCGCCTTCTACCAAGACAGAATTGATAGAGGACTACAAGTAGATCGTAGTACTTGTCCATACAATGAAACCACTCTACAAGATAGAAAAGCAATCTGCAGAAATATGTTAACAAATCCATTTGAGAAATTTGAACGTAAAAGATTCTTATATTATTCAAAAGACTTGAGCATTATCTCAATGAATCATGCTCTATATAGTAAGATGAATGCAGAAGATTGGGATAGAGTTAAATCACAAATGCAAGAAGACTTACAACACTATTATTCTAATATGGGTGGAGTATAGAAACGGTTTGACTATAAACAGTCAAACCGTTTTTTTCTATTACAAAGCTAAACATTTAATAAATCATAAAAAGTATATTCATCAATTATAGAAATGTCTTGTCCTTCAAGTTGTAATTTTTCTGCCTTTTTATGTTTTGAGGATTTTTCACCTTTTAATATCGCATTGTAATCATTATTACCTAGGATCAAATAATTAGTTTGCTTATTCACAGAATTATCTAAAATACCACCTAGATTGACCACTAATTGCATTGCATCTTTTCTAAGCATTCTTTCTAGCTTTCCAGTAAATACAACATGTTTCTGATAAAAGAAATTATCTTCATCTATTTCAACATTCTCTGGAGCAAAAGTAGAAATATCAATTCCTTTCCCATTCGATTGTTTGTGAGGATACCACATATCTTCAATCTTTAGATTTTTAGCCACCATTGTTGTTTTTATCGAATCATATAATTCTTTTGTTGCAATACAATCCGCAATCGAACGGTGCTCATTATTATGTAATCCTAAATATTCCGTTAAGTCAGATAATCTATGATGTTTTAATTCTGGATATACTTTTCGTGCAAATTGCATTGTATCCATATAATAATTATTTATTGGTTGTTTAAAGCCTTCACTTAAAAATCGCATATCAAAGGATGTATTATGTCCTACAATAATATCTTCACCAATAAATGTTAAAGTCTCATTTTTAACATCATTAATTGTTGGCATTCCCTCAACCATTTCATTTGTAATACCTGTTAATGAGGTAATAAACGAATCAATCGGACTTTCCGGTTGTATTAGTTGAGAATATTGATCAACTATTTCATTATTTCTTACTCTTAAAATGCCAATTTCAATTATTTCATCATAATATGCGGATAAGCCTGTAGTTTCTGTATCTAAAACACAGTAATCATCAATTATTTTCTTAATATAATTTTTATTAGCCATAATAACCTCCTCAACTACTTTTCCAATGGAATATCTAGTATTTGAAAAATTTGTTCGATTATTTCCTTTGCATCTTTTCTGCGAAGATATTTATGATACTGTTGATTGTAGTAATTTCTTAAACAGTTATAACAAGAAGTATTTTCATCGCAACAATTTTGATTTACCTTTTTGTAAGCCATTCTAAGTGCCTTAATTAATTCATCTTTATTTAATAAACGTTTTGAATGACCAGCACCACCAGGAACATTATCAAATATCAAAATATCAATAGTATCTGAATTCTTGTTCTTTTCAACTAAGCCATCTATATCATTTCTTTCAATATTAAAGGCTTCACTAATACCTTCTAAAAATGCATATAAAAACGATAATGCTGGATAACGATTTTTTTCGTATGAATGCAGAGTTGGAATAATAAAACGTGTTACGTCTGTTTTAAATTTATGTCCAAGTTGAATTTTGTATAAAGTTTGATTATTACATTTAAAATCTCTGTAATTCTTATGTTCTCTGTTTATTTTAGGAACTGAATTTTTTTTCAACTCAGCATAACCGCATTCTGGGCAATAATAGAAATTTGATTTATTTCGAACAAACAATTCATCATCACTAGTAGATTCAATTGTAATTTGTCCTAGATTACTTCGTTTCTTTGCGGTATTACCACCTACATAAGCAACTTCTCCAGAATATGAACGCTTTGGTTTTATACGCGTACCCTCTTTATTAGGTCCAGTTTTAAAACCATATTCTGGTACTACAAAGCATTCTGGTTCCTGACTAAAATGTAATTCTCCACCACAATGATTACATTTAGATAATCCATACTGAGTTAAACTTATATTCACTCTTCCACAATCAGGACATATCTCATAATAATGTTTTACAAATTCACTTTGTTTAGGTAAATTAATATATCTTGAAGTATATTTTTTACCATCCACTATCACTTCAGAGTCCGGAGCATATTCAGAAATAGCGATTCTTAAATCACGGGATAAGTCTTTGTCATGACGTTTATAGCCATTTTCATAAACATCTAAATTAACAACATCTACAGGGAATCCATATTTTGGAATAATACTGTATTTACTTAAATCATCAATTACTTTACTATTCATAATTGCATCAATCTGCTTTTTATAAGAATCCGCTGCTTTGAATTCTTCAATTTTTGATGCTTCTTCTTTACATCTTTCTAATTCTTTGATGTTATTTTGTATATCATAAACAAAGTAATTTAATTTATCCAAAAAATCCTTATCTACAACCCACTTATAATTCTTATAATCTAGTTTGATATCATATAAAAGTTTGTTATCAATATATTCTCTTAAATCATTCGGCTTTTCATCCAAATATTCTTTATAAACTTGAATACCATCATCAAAGACTAGAGCTTTAATAGAATCAAAGTATTCTGGCTGTTTTTTAAAGAAAAAGCCGAAAGAAGCAGCTACTAGATGTCTAAGTACAATTTTTTCATTTGCTACATCAAAGTGTGGTGGTTGTATAATTCCTGCAATCATTTTTGTAGGATCATCAAAATATGTATAGTCATGCGATTTAGCACTACAATATGTCAACACAAAGGCAGAACTGTCTTTTCTACGACCTGCACGACCAGCACGCTGAACATAATTAGCTGGAGTTGGAGGTACATTTCGCATATAGACTGTTTCCAAATCCCCAATATCTACACCCATTTCAAATGTTGTGGAACAACTTAAAATGTTAATCTTCTTTTCTTTAAAATCCTTTTGATACTGCTTAGCAACTTTTCTTTCAATTTGTGCCGTATGTTCTTGAATAACAATTCTTTCAATTTTCTTGGTCTGATATTGTTTACGATAATAGTTGTTTGTGAAATACTCATCTGGATCAATTTCCATTAATTCACCCTTACAGTCTTTTGTAAAGCAAGCATTATTCACATTATATGGAGTTACTCTTCCACATATAGGACAAACATAAAACTTTTTACCGTGACCACTCTTCAATACATATTTACCAGCTTGTATTTGGTAGACTTCGTCATCATCCTTTTTCTGAAAAACACCTGTTTCCTCAAATGCTGTAAATATACTGAATATAATGTTTTTTGCTATTTCAACTTCACAATTCAATGATTTAGACACATATTCAACAACCATATTTTCTTTCTCATTTATTGGTAATAAACTTCGAATATACGATTTCTTTTTACCATTTCCTTTTACCTCTTGTAACGAAACATAGTTATTAAATCTACGATAATCCAAATGATCCACTTTTTCCTCTGTAGTTAAAGGAGAACATGAATAATCAATAGCCGGTGTTGTTCTAAAGGCTAAAAAAATCATTTCAACTAAATCATGAAACTCTTTCTTTGAAATCCTATTAATGTTAAACTCCTTAAACATTTCATTTATTTCTTCTTCACTAGTGTCATTCAAAATATCATCTATATTTAAGTCAAAATACAATAAGCCTAAGCCTTCCGCACTATATCGCCCATCTACCAATAATAGCTCTTTTAAAATACATATCCATGCATTTTTTTCTGCATCCATATCCCCTTCAAATAAATGCTTATTTTCTATTTCCTTTTTCAACAATGAAGCTGCATTATTTACTGCGATATCTTGATAATTATTTTCTTCCAAAAGTTTTAACAACAATCTTTTCTGTATTAACCTAGTTTGATTACTATCCATGAACACAGATGCAAAGCTAGCTTGCTGTCTACTATCTGAAAAGCATAGAAACTGCTTGGTTTTCGGAACTATTCTTTCTACTTTTTTCTTAGAAAAATTAAGACCACCCGATGATTTTTTTGTGCTAGTACTTTCACCTTCATCAATAGCATCATATAAAATCTGTCCAATCAATGCAGTACCTTCATCTTTACCAACACTGACTGTTTTTACAATTCCATTTTTATTTCTATGACCACAGCTCAAACAAGTATTAATATTATTAGCTGCCGATTTTTTGCCTTTTTCTTCAACTTTATACAAATTAAAGCTGTATTCTTCTCCACAATCACAGACCAATGCATTTAAATTCGCTGTTTTGTGTATACACCCACATTTTGCACAAACAGTATACTCCTCATATTTTGTATCATCATCTGTATCATCCAGACCAATATTAGGTTTTTCTGTCAAAAAGTAATCGACATATACAGATTCTTCATCTCCGTAGTTATCATAAATGTCAACTTCATCATTTTGAATCAAATAATTTAAATTATCTTTGCTGCTTGTAACAAGCTTTCCAATAACATAAGTTGCATTACAATATCTACAGTTTCCAACTTCAAAAGCTTTCATTTCATGAATTTTTTTACTTTTTATTAACGTTAAATCTGGATTCTTTCCAAACGTAACATATGCACCTGATAAAGCTCTAACAAAAGAATGATATTTTAATTCAAATAGACCCATACCATCTTTTTCGGCAAAGTTTATGATATCAATAAGATCAGATAGTTGTTTTGAATTAATTTTTGGTTCAAACTTCTTTGCTAAATCACGAAAGTTTTTAGGTCCATTCATTAAATTAGAATATACCATCCAAGTATTATGTTCTCCTTCAAGAAAATTATATAATTTCTCTTTAGAATCCTTACCTGAAATAGGGGCATATTTTGATAAAACGTTACCTAATTCAGTTTCATTATTTAAACTATTTTTAATTAGCGAAATGTCTTTTCCATCTAATGCATACTTTCTAACTTCATTTGAAAAAGAAAGTCTATCTGCATAAATAATATCCGAAGTATCATAATCTACAGATGTAAGCTTTTTAGCAAAAGAAACAATATCCTTGTCCGATTTATTCTTTTCTCCTAAAGTTGCACTTGTCAGAATAAAATTAGGTTTCGTTTTTGCAAATCCTGTTACCCTTTTTAATAACATTGATAATTCTATTCCTAATGCGCCACCATAAGTATGTGCCTCATCCAACACAATAAATCGCCAATTATTTAGATTTTCAGGGTTAAATAATACACTATCTTTCGGGCGAATTAACATATATTCCAACATAGAATAGTTTGTAAATAATAAACTTGGAGGATTTTTTCTCATTTCTTCTCGAGTAACCAATTCATTATCTGGCAAAGATGCAATCCCATTATTCTCCGCAAACTTTTCTCTAGTACCGCCATCTTTATAGTTTTCTGGTGTATCCCCTGTAAAAGATCCATACGTTATTTCTGGATATGAACTCAAAATTTCTCTTAATCTATCTATTTGATCATTAACTAAGGCATTCATTGGATATAAGAACATTGCTCTAATTCCTGGCTCTTTATTTCCATTTCTTTGTTCCTTCATGATTTCATTGATGATTGGATACAAAAAACACTCTGTCTTTCCTGAACCTGTACCTGTAGTAACAACAATATTTCTTTTATCTGCAATCTTTACTATAGATTTTTCCTGATGCATATAAAGAGTACGGTTTAAATGGATATTTCCTAGTTTTCTAAAATCTGAATCAACAATATTCTTATCAATCATTTGGTTTAAACTATGCCCCTTCTTAAATGGCATAGACATATGCAAAAAAGGGCCTTTATACAATTCTTCTTCATTCAATCTTTTTTCATACAAGTCTTGATATTTATCATTTCCAAATGAATAAGATGAGCGTAAATATTCTCTATATTCCTTATCGATAAAATCTGCTTTTTCTACCGCTGTTCGTCTCATTCGAATCCCCTCTCTTATAATATATTTGATATTCAACTATATCTGTTGCATATCTATCATTTAAGTTATGTAATATACATTTATTTTCCTCATCAAGTAATAAACCATCACCATCAATAGTAATTGAAGCTCTAAATGTACGTACTGCTATATCATTTATTGTAACAGTCACATTTTCAAAACCTTTTATTACTCTAAGAACACCATTTTGATTACAATAAATCGTTCCTATATAAGTATCATTATCAACTTGTTTATTCAATTTAACATAATCATTTTGTAATCGAATACTTTGATAATTCTTATCATCAATATTCCAATCAAAGTAGTAAGCTTTCGTAATTCTAAAACTTCTGTTTAAAAAATAATCCATTCCATAGAATTCTTTTTTTGTTTCCCAAATCAAATTATTCGTTGTCTTAAAACCAACTCTTGTTTTTTCATAGACTTTGAATGTATACGAAGTATTGGAATTTATATTCTTAAGCAGAACGTTCTTTGAATTTTCAATTCTATCTAGAACTAATACTTGTTGATCTCCTTCATACACCTCTATACCAACTGAATTTCTTCCACAATATGCTATTGAGAATATGAGTTGACTGTTTTTTCTATCAAAATTGAATTCGCATTCATTTTCCATTACATAATTGTGGTTCACACAACATATACCTTTCATTTCACCATCTTCATGCCATCCAATGTGAACAGTATTATAATTGGACTCATATTTCTTAATAAAGCCAATTCGTAACGCCACAGAATGTTCATTTTTTATATCTATCTCATCTAACAAAGCACAAGAATTACCAATAATTCGTATTTGGTTTGTATGTATACCATACAAATGTAATACGGTGTCGGGATTAATATCCCCTTTCCAAATTGATTCACTAAATGGTTTCCAATTTGAATCATCCAACTTATAAAGTCCTATATCTAATGGAAATTCAAAGTTGTAATACATGTGATTATACTTAAAAAATAATCCTAAATCTTCAATAGATTGAACATCAAAAAATTTACTGATATTCTCAGTTAACGAGGATTTGATATCTAAAATGTAATTATAATCGTCTACTTTACTTAACTTTTCCTCATATTCAGAATCTAAAGCAATTTTATAAGTTAAACCACTAATATTTTTTGAAGATGTTAAATCATAAACAGAAATAGTATGTATACCATCCGTTAATTTCTTTAAAGGCACAATATATTCATATCGATTATTTTCTCTATTCTGTTTTACATTTAAATCAGTCAGCTTAAATTCTTTGTAATTAAACTTAACACCTAGGCACTGCAATGGAAGATCTGATTGGAACACTAAACAATCCACTCGTTTATACATTTCGTATTTAGTATTTGCTTCAACAACATAATGATCAATTAGTTTTAATCCACATACGCCTAGATTTCTTATAGCTGAAAATCTGTACATATAACCATCAACTTCTAAAAGTTCAGATCTATCTACGTTGGCAAAACCAATTCGATACTTCTCTTTATTCAAGTAATCTTTAACCAATTTTGATATATTTTTGTGTATTACTTGTAACTCTCCATCGAAATTCGTATTTGCTTTTACTTCATTTCCATTGGAGTTAAAAAATAAAACATCTCTGTACAATTTTTTCTTAGTAGAGTAGATCACTTCGTCCTTTTCATATAATAAATATGTTAATTGGCCTAATGGGTTTTTAATTTGAATTTTATTTACACTAACACTATAGCCACCAAATATTGCTTCTATTTCTGGTCTAGTATTCTCATATAAAATTTCATCATCATTTTTTACAACAACACGAATATCGCTATAACAAACAGTATCCTTAATTTTATGGATTGGCGGAATCAATTCAACAATATTGTAGTTTAAAATAAGTTTAGGTTCCCAACGATTCCCCTCATTCGTTCTTTTACGACCACCATGATCTTCTTTATGGTATGCTTTCAACCAATCATTGAATCCATTTCTAAAATATGGATTCTTTATTGATGATCCATCCTTATCCCAGAAGAATTTATCTATTAGTTTAATGACTAAAACGCTTAATCGTTTTATACTTTCAAAATTATTTTCTTTTTGAATTAATAACTTAGTCGTCTTGATCAATCTATATGTCTTTTTTGTAACATTTAATGTTAAAGTATCATCTTCTAAATTTAACTTTTTTCTTAACCCGTTATAAATAAAATCAAATTCATCCATTAAGTCACAATTGGCTAATGTATAATCAAAGTTCTTTTGATAAATATCAAAAATAAATTCAAAGAAATAAGATAAAAATTTCTGTGGAACAATCGATTGTAAAAGCACTGTATTAATAATTCGCTTCTTTTCTTCATGGTACATGGATATCTCATACTTACGAATCAATGAACGTATAGTACCATTAATTCTTTGTTCGTTATAGTGTTCATATAAATCTGAATAAATAGTTTCCAACTTGTCATAAAAACTACCATCGTATTCCATTAATGCAATTAATACTAAAGATAAGAAAATAATTTCATCATCAGCTCTACTAATCCCACTATAGGATTCCAATTTTCTTTTTAATTGAATTTCTGCTGTATAGTGAATCTTGTCAATCATATCTTCATTGTCTATTAATTCAATTAAATCTATACCAATAATGTTTCTTGCTCGAATTTGTTTCTTTAAATATTCAATACGTAAATTCGTTCTTGAATCAATAATAGATGAACTAATTAACTGCAGTAATTCTTCTTGTTCGTCCGAAGTAACAATGTTATCTTTCAATACTTTTGTCACAATCAAAGTAATATTGTCATACACTGTTATCCCTCTTAATTGTTTATTATTATTCAGCCAATTATTCAGATTTTTTACTTCATCATCATTAATTACACTATCGCAAACTATTCCTTCGATTATTCCATTTAATTCATTTAATGATGCACTAATATTATCTATACTATGTTTGTACTTATCTGCATAGTTTAATAATAGACTTCTTTCATCATCGCTAATCATTCCATCTTCTAAAACATCTTCTATATCTCTAATTAATGTTTTATACTCATCATTTAAGCTAAGACTTCTATTTTTATCCAACCAATCATTCAACTCTTTAACTTCTAAATTATTTATAACACCATCATAATTAATTCCTAATATAATTCCTCTTAGTTCTTCAATCTTATCCATATTATTCAACCCTTATACCTTACATAAACTAAGTATATCGCATGAAAGCCTTTTCGATAAGATCCATAAGTTAATTATAATAACTTTAATTCGTAACAAAGCTCTATTTTATTAATAAATATTCACAAAAGTAATACACATTTTTATAACCAATTAAAAAAGGAATGTCAATGACACTCCCAAGATAATTGAAATCTAACCTATGAAAACATTTTGGAAAGAAGGACTAGTTAGATTTCTATATCATTACAAAACTCATTTATTCAAATGAGTCCACATCTTCTAATAAACAATTATTTAAATATAATACTAGCAAATTACCAATAACTCCTACACCAATGTAGAAAAAGCTAGATTCAAGCTGTGTATAATGCAACCTACCTAATCCATACAACCCTATAATCATAAAATTAAGACATATGAACAGTAATCGTTTTCTACTTTGTTGAATTTCCATTTATTCCACGCTTTCTTCTACTGAATTAACTGGATCATCAAGAATTCCATTTTCATTCTCAGCTGATTTAGTAATTTGTTTACTTTTCTCAAAAGCCTCGTGCAATTTCAAGGCTTTTTCTTTTTGCTCTTGTCTATCGTGATACCATTCCACTGCTTTACCAGAAACAAATTTAACCGTCTTAAATGCTATAAGACCCACTACAGTACCTACAACACCTTCAGCTGCACCTCTCGATTTTCCATTATTAAAGCAATCATCTGAAAGGTTCCTTACTCCGTTCTTCATATCACCATCACCATATTCACTCAAAGCACGAGTAACCTCTGCACAATTAGCTCGATCCAAATCACAATTCAATAATTCATAAGTTTCATTTTTAAACATATAATATGTCCTCCTCTTTTTTACAACATCATTGTATTTTAATTTAACCTTGTTTGTCGCTCACGCTCTGTGAGATTATGCTTCTTTTATTACTTTATTTGCTAACTTAATGTACCTCAATGCATATTTATTGCCTGCATTAGCAAAAGCATTCATCATTGTTCTTCCAATTAAGCCTGACATTTCAAATGTTAAATTATCATTAACAGCTCCATATATGTAACGAAGTGCAATATAGTAATAAGATAAATCTTTAAATTCTGGACACTCCATTAATAATTCAATATCTAACTCTATATTTTCATCCACCTTCATCTTTTTTGTATCTTCATTGTTATCATCTAAACAATTTCTTAAATAAAAATCTTTATATTTTGGATTAGAAGGAAGCATTTCAATATCTTTATTTAATAAAAATCTCTCTTCAAATATTTCATTAAACTCATAAAGACATTGAATACCTATACTGTTTGCTAACGAAATGTAATCATTATTCTCTAAAAATAAATTATAATAAATTTCATCTATTTCAAAATATAGCTCATCCTTGTAAACATCATTTAAATCTCCACTCATTTTGCTTATAATTTCACAATGTCTATTGAACTAACACACTCTTACGAGTGTGGGCTTTTTTTTAATAAAGCCTAGTTCT
>ERZ773187.2033-NODE-2033-length-13834-cov-15.671384_pt1 | contig 13834 bp, 9 predicted proteins | sample MGYA00511242_ERZ773187 | MGnify/ENA primary metagenome ERZ773187 (study PRJEB29015, sample SAMEA2737744) | human gut metagenome | biome: human gut; feature: human-associated habitat; material: faeces | place: China | collected 2012 ... | reverse complement strand
CTCAGCAGTGCTCATCTATATTACCAAATACTTTTCGCTTCGTCAAATGTTTTTTTATTTTTTTTCATATTTTTTACTGTATACGCTTACAAAAAAATAGAGCCTTTCAACTCTATTTAAAATGTTCATAAGCAATACGATTGATATTTGCCATAACATCAGCACCTTTATCCCCTAAACTCGTTAAAACAACTATACTATATGATGTATTACATTCTACAAAACCAACACTATTTAAAGCATAATCATACATACCATACTTTTGAGGCATACTCAATTGTGTATCCCTATCTAGATATTCACCTGGTTCTGCCTTTTCCATATTTTTAATCAAACCTTTATAGTCTTCTTTATGATCATATAAATAGGTCACCACATCATTCATTGTATTAGCCGTTGTAACATTATCCATTGTATAATAATTCTCACTGATAGAATCTGTATATTTTGTCATTGCTTCCTTATATTCTTTCCAGCCACCAAGATTTTCATATAAGATATGACCTGCATCATTATCAGAATATATTATTAAATCATTTAAAAGATCACTTAAAGGAACCTGACTACCGATACCATAATCTGAACTAATAACCCCTGCATCCTCATGCATATATCCACTATATGTAAACGTTGAATCTAATGTATACTCACCCTCATTTACTTTATCATAATATAGCATTGCCAAAGGTAATTTATAAATACTCGCTGCAATAAACTCATCCTTCTCATTCATACTATATTTAATGTTATGTTCTAAATCCGTGATACAATATGCTACTTTTTCATGATCAATACCATTCTCTTGAAAATGCGCTTCTATATCTTTTTCCAAAGACATATCAATATATTGACTGTTATCATCATTTTCAACTTCCATATTTTGATCTTCTTCGATTTCCGTTAATCCTTGATACGCTTTTTTCTCTGTACTCTTCATCTCTACCACCAATACACAGAGTGCAATTAATAATGCAGATAATAGAGAAATAATAATAATTTTGTTTTTCTTATCCATGATAGACCCTTCCAAACTATGAAAAAGAGTCTATATAGACTCTTTAATATTTTAATGTTTAAAATGACGAACCCCTGTAAATACCATTGCGATGCCATGTTCATTACATTCATCAATTGAAAGTTGATCCTTAATAGATCCACCCGGCTGAATAATTGCAGTCACACCCGCTTTGATAGCTTCTTGAACTGTATCTGGCATCGGGAAGAAAGCGTCACTTGCCAATACAGAACCTTTCGCCTTTTCACCAGCCTGTTCAATCGCAATCTTAGCTGCACCAACACGGTTCATTTGTCCTGCACCAACACCAATTGTCATATCATCTTTTGCCAAGACAATCGCATTTGATTTTACGTGCTTAACAACTTTCCAACCAAACAACAATTGTTTGATTTCTTCTTCTGTAGGTTTACGATTTGTCACACATTTTAAATCTTCCTCATTAATTGTATGCTGATCCATCTCTTGAACCAATAGACCATCATTAACATTTGTATATTTTAACGCGCTTGAAACAGATAAGCTAGTATCTAATTTCATTAATCGAATATTTTTCTTACGAGTCAAGATTTCCAACGCTTCCTCAGAGAAGTCTGGCGCAATAATGATTTCCAAGAAAATCTTAGATAATTTTTCTGCCAATCCCTTTTCAACCTTTGCGTTCAACGCTACGATACCACCAAAAATCGAAATTGAGTCAGCCTCATAAGCTTTATCCCAAGCCGCTTCAATATTTTCACCAATACCAACTCCACATGGATTCATGTGTTTAACACCTACAGCTGCATATTGACCTTCAAAATCTTTTAAGATTTCAATAGCTGCATTTCCATCCTGAATATTGTTGTAAGACAATTCTTTACCATGAAGCTGAGTCGCATTTGCCAAAGAATATTGTGGATTCATTCCTTTATAGAAAGCAGCCTTTTGATGAGGATTTTCACCATAACGCAAGTCTTGAACCTTATCAAAAGTAATTGTCATACTTTCTGGGAATTCTTCATGTGTTTTCTTCGTTAAATAATCTGCGATCATCGCATCATAGCGAGCTGTATGACGGAATACTTTTGCAGCTAAACGCTCACGCGTTTCCAATGTTGTTTCTTGGTTTTCTCTAATTTCTTCAAGGACTTTATCATAATCTTTTGGATCACAAAGAACTGGAATACTTTGATAGTTTTTAGAAGCACTACGAAGCATACTAGGACCACCAATATCAATATTTTCAATAATTTCTTCGTGTGTTACACCTGGTTTTAATACAGTTTCTTTAAAAGGATATAGATTCACACAAACCAAATCAATATACTCAATTCCTAATTCTTGTAATTGACGTACATGGTCTGGATTTGAACGGACACAAAGTAATGCACCATGAACTTTTGGATGTAAAGTTTTCACACGACCATCCATAATTTCTGGAAAACCAGTCACATCACTGATTCCAATTGGATGAATTCCAGCTGCCTCAAGGGCTTTTTTTGTTCCTCCAGTAGAAATGATTTCATATCCACAATCTACTAATCCTTGTACAAATTCAACTAAACCTGTTTTATCGGATACACTTACTAATGCTCGCTTCATTATTTTTCCTCCTCTATACTTTTTGCGACTTGTTCAATGACTTGCCAGAACAAATCATATTCCATCGCATGTACATGCGATTCTAATGTTTCAAGATCCCAAGATGGGTCGATTGCTACTCTTTCTTGACGAATAATAGGACCTGTATCTACACCTTCGTCTACGAAATGAACTGTAACTCCAGTTTGTGCTACTTTTGCCTCATACGCATCTGCAATACTATGAGCTCCTGGAAATTCAGGTAAATAAGCCGGATGTAAATTGATGATACGATTTGGATAAGCACTTAATAAAGTGTGTCCAATAAAACGCATATATCCACTTAACACAATCAAATCAACCTTTTTTTCTTTTAATACCTCTAAGATTGCTGCTTCATAACCCGCTTTACCATCATATCCCTTTGGATTAAAATAAAACTCTTCTACTCCATGATTACGCGCACGAACTCTAGCATACGCATTTTCTTTATCCGCAATCAAACATGCACAATTCACATGCAAAGAACCATCTTCAATATGTGACAAGATTGTTTCAAAGTTAGTACCTGAACCACTCGCAAATACCGCAATATTTACCATTGGACATCTACCTGTCCTGTTTCAGTTACTTTACCAACCACATAGCTAGGTTCATTGATTTCATTTAAGGCAACTTGAACTTTTTCAACATCTGCTGGATCTACAGCCATCACAAAGCCAAGTCCCATATTAAATACGTTGTACATTTCTTTCGTAGAAATATCTCCATTTTTTTGAATCAAATCAAAGATTGGAGGTTTTGGGAATGCCTTTGTATCAATTTCAACACCCATACCCTCTTTTAACATACGAGGTACGTTTTCATAGAATCCACCACCTGTGATGTGGCTGCAAGCTTTTAATGTAATACCCGATGCTTTAATATGCTTTAATGCTTTTACATAAATTTTTGTAGGAGCCAATAATGCCTCTCCTAAAGTTTTACCTAATTCATCATAATAAGTATTCAAAGATTCTTCTGTAATATCAAATACATTACGAACCAATGAGAAACCATTACTGTGAACACCTGTTGAAGGAAGTCCAATTAACACATCTCCTACATTTAGATCCTTACCAGTAATCATATCTTTTTTATCGCATACACCAACGGCAAAACCTGCTAAATCATAATCTTCTTCTGGCATTAAACCTGGATGTTCTGCCGTTTCTCCACCAATCAAAGCCGCTTCAGATTGTAAACAACCCTCAGACACACCCTTCACAATGTCCGCAATTTTTTCTGGAACATTCTTTCCACATGCGATGTAATCTAAGAAGAATAGTGGTTCTCCACCTGCACATGCGATATCATTCACACACATCGCAACGGCATCAATTCCAATTGTGTCATGCTTATTCATAACCATCGCAAGTTTAACTTTTGTACCACAACCATCTGTACCAGAAAGTAATACAGGCTCTTCCATATCTTTAATTTTAGATAATGAGAAAGCACCAGAGAAACCGCCGAGTCCTCCTAACACTTCTGGACGCATTGTTTTCTTAACATGCTCCTTAATCAATTCAACAGATTTATATCCTGCCTCTAAACTAACGCCTGCTGCTGCATAATGTTCTGCCATACTCTACTCCTTTACCTCATCTTTATAATCTTGTAAATCTTCTGGACATTCACCTGTACAACAAGCTAAACAGCTTGTTTCAGGCACACACTTTTTAAAGTCTTCAACACTTAAGAAACGCAATGAATCCACCTGGAACAATTGTTCCATTTCATCTACTGTATAGTTAAATGCCGCCAAATCTTTTTGTGCCGTTGAATCCGCTCCATATAAACAAGGATATTTCAACATTGGCGAAGCTATACGTAAGTGCACTTCTTTTGCGCCTGCCTCTTTTAATAATTGACAAATTCGACGTGATGTAAAACCTTTCACAACACTATCATCTACTAAATAAACTCTTTTATCTTTAACAACTGAACTGATCGCATTTAAACGAACACGCATACCTTGCATTCTTTGTTGTTCTGTCGGGCGAATAAATGTAGAACCAATATAACGGTTTTTAATCAATCCCGTTTCATATGGTACATTCAATGTTCTGGCAAAACTTGCAGCTGCACTTAAAGCTGAATCAGGAACACCGACAACGATATCCGCTTCAATATTCTCTTCTTTAGCTAAATAATAACCACATTGTTTTCTTACTTCATGAACCGTTAAACCATTATGAACACTATCCGGTCTAGAATAATATACATACTCTAAAGCACAAGCCTTCGTTTCTGTTTCTTCAATAATCTGACTAGACTTCATACCTTCGCAATTGAAACAAATCAATTCACCTGGATTTACTTCACGAATAAATTCTCCACCAAGAATTGGGAACGAACAAGTTTCGCTACTGATACAATATCCTTCATCTACCTTGGCAATATATAAAGAACGAATACCATGAGGATCTCTTACTACATACAAACTGTCTTTTGTGACGACCATGAATGTATAAGCACCACTCATCATACGACAAGCTTTCGCAATTTTTTCTTCAAAAGAACCTGGATTCAACTGAATCAAATGTGCTAATAATTCTGAATCACTTGTTCCTTGAAAGATCAATCCTTCATTTTCTAATTTTGTTCTTAAAGAAATCGCATTCGTGATCATCCCACTTGATACAACCGCAAAATATCTTTGGTGACTACGCACCATAATTGGCTGAACATTTTCTAATTGAGAATCATTTTTTGTTGCCATTCGAAGCTGACCAATCGCAATATTCCCCTCTAAAGAATTTAACGTATCTTGTTTTAAATTCTCCGACAATAAGCCTAATCCCTTCTTACAAACAACATTTTCTCCATCACTAATTGCTAATCCAACACCATCTTGTCCTCGATGCTGAATGGCATGCATTGCTAAATAGATATTCTGGGCGGCTTGTTCTACATTGAACAAGCCAACAATCCCAGAAGAATCTTGAACTACTTTTTTCAACGTCATTCTACTTCACCTGCTTGTGTGTAAAATAACGAACACCATTTGCGAAAATATCTTGGTCTTTATTTCCAGCAATATTCTGGAACAAGCCTTTTTCATAACGCTCACTGTGACCCATCTTACCAAAGATCTTACCGTCTTCAGAGAAGATACCTTCGATAGCCATGCTCGAACCATTTAAGTTGTCTTTTCCATCCATTGTTGGAACACCATTTTCATTTACATACTGTGTTGCAATCTGACCATTTTCAATTAACTTATTCAATACATCTTCGCTCGCAACAAATTTACCTTCACCATGACTAACAGCAACTGAATATACATTTCCAGCTTTCATACCTGCAAGCCAAGGAGAAGCATTACTTGTAATACGAGTACGTGCAATATGAGAAACGTGACGATTGATATTATTTCTAAATAATGTTGGATTTTCCGCATCCAATTTTTCAATATCACCATAAGGCAATAATCCAGATTTGATCAATGCCTGGAATCCATTACAGATACCTAAGATCAAACCATCATTTGTACGCATTGTATCAATTGCTTGCGCAATCTTTGGATTTCTTAATACATTCGCAATAAATTTACCTGAACCATCTGGTTCATCACCACTACTAAATCCACCAACAATCATTAAGATTTGTGCTGTACTAATTTCTTTTGCTAAAGTTTCGATACTCTTTTGAATGTTTTCTACAGTTAAGTTATTAAATACAACTTGTTTAACTTCTGCACCAGCACGTTCAAACTTAGCTGTTGTATCAAATTCACAGTTTTGTCCAGGGAAAATAGGAATAATTACTTTTGGTTTTTCCACAACAACCTTAGACATTGGTACTTCTGCATCATTTAATGGAGTTTCTAAAGTATCTTTTCCTTCATCCACGATCATTGGATAAATTTCACTATAACGCTTTGTCCAAGCCTTTAATGCATCTTCAATTTCAACGGTTTCATCATTTAATACAATCTTAGAATCATCGTTTAAAATACCAATCAATTCTAAATGTTCATCTTGAATGCTTTCTGTAGCTTCCACGATCATTGAACCCAAATTGAATCCATATACATCTTCTTCTGTGTTGATCGCAACACCAACTTTAGATCCAAATGCCATTTTCGCAATAGTTGCACCTAGGCCACCAAATTTAATTGTGCTTGCCGCAACAATTTTCTTTTCTTGCATTAATTTATGAACCGTTTCAAAATTTTCCTTTAATTGTTCATAGTTTGGAACATTGTTTTTAACTGGTTTATGTTTTACCAAATATACATAGTCTCCAGGATTTTTAAATGAAGCCGAAACAATATCATCTGTTTTAGCTGTTGTTACCGCAAATGTAATCACTGTTGGTGGTACATGAATATCTTTATATGTTCCACTCATAGAGTCTTTTCCACCAATACTTGGTGTTTCAAATGCCAATTGAGCATCAATCAAACCTAATAAAGCTTCAAATGGTTGTCCCCATTTTTGTGCATCGACACCTAAATGTTCAAAATATTCCTGATTTGATAAACGACACTTCTTATAGTCAGCACCCAATGCTGTAATACGAGCTAATGCTTCAACAACTGAATAGCTAGCACCTAAATATGGAGAATATTTAGATACTTTTGGATCATATCCATATGTCATAACCGAACAAGTGTTTGTCATTCCATGCACTGGTAATTTTTGTACAGAACCTTCTTCAGGAGTCAATTGATATTTACCTCCAAAAGGCATCAACACTGTACTCTTACCAATAGAAGCATCAAACATTTCTGCCAAACCAATCTGACTTGCGACATTCGCATCTTGTAATACTGTATTTAAATCTGAGTTTACTGCATCAAATGGATGTTCATCATATTCATTTTCGCAAACGTCCACAATCTGGTGCTGACGAACACCGTTCGTATCCAAGAATGCACGAGACATATCAACAATTGTTTCACCGCGCCATTTCATGACTAAACGATTTGTATCTGTTACATCTGCAACTTTGATAGCTTCTAAGTTTTCTTTATATGCTTCTTCTTTGAATTTTTCAAAATCCTTAGCCTCGATACATACAGCCATACGCTCTTGTGATTCACTAATAGCTAATTCTGTACCATCTAAGCCTTGATATTTAACTGGAACCGCATCTAAGTTGATATTCAAACCATCTGCAAGTTCACCTACGGCAACACTAACTCCACCTGCTCCAAAGTCATTCGCCTTTTTAATTAATTTTGTACAAGTAGGATTTCTAAATAAACGCTGTAATTTACGTTCAATCAAGGCATTTCCCTTTTGAACTTCACTAGAACATTTTTCCAAACTTGTTTCATTATGTTCTTTACTAGAACCTGTAGCTCCACCGATTCCATCACGACCAGTAGCTCCACCAATCATAACGATAATATCGCCAGCTTCTGGTTTTTCACGTTTAACATGTGATTTAGGAGCCGCACCCACAACTGCACCAACTTCCATACGTTTCGCAACATAGCCATCATCATAAATTTCATCTACAAATGTAGTTGCCAAACCAATTTGATTACCATAACTTGAATAACCTTGAGCAGCGGTTTTTGAAATCTTAGATTGAGGTAATTTGTGCTCTAATGTTTCACTAATTGGTTTTGTGATATCTCCAGCCCCTGTAATACGCATAGCTTGATATACATAGCTACGTCCTGATAATGGATCACGAATAGCTCCCCCAATACATGTACTTGCTCCACCAAATGGTTCAATTTCTGTTGGGTGGTTATGTGTTTCATTTTTAAACATCAACAACCATTGTTCATCTTTTCCATCTACATCCACTGTAATTTCTACACTGCACGCATTGATTTCATCGGTAATCTCCATATCATCAAGTTTACCTTGTTTACGAAGATATTTACCTGCGATAGTAGCCATGTCCATCAATGTTTTTTCTTTACGATTTCCATGAACTTCCTGACGTAATTTTAAATATTTATCATAAGAAGCCTGTAACTCATCTGATAATGTATCCAAATGGAAACTTACATCATCTAATACAGTTTCAAAAGTAGTATGACGACAGTGATCTGACCAATATGTGTCTAACACACGTAGTTCAGTCATTGTGCAATCTCTTTTTTCTTCTTTTTCGAAGTAACGTTGAACATGCTCAATGTCCGCTTGAGACATGGCCAACCCTAAAGTCTGACGTAAAGAATCTAATTCTTCTTTACTCATTTTTGTAAATCCTTCTAATACAGGAACATCTTTTACTTCAACGTCCTGATCATCCACTAATACAGAAAGGTCTTTAACACGTGCTTCAACAGGGTTAACAATATAATGTGTGATTTTATTAAGTGTTTCTTCATCTACTGGGTTTGCGAACACTAATAAAGTACCTGAATGAATACGTACTGTTTGTTTGTTGTTCAAAAGCATCAAACATTGCATTGCACTGTCTGCTCTTTGATCATATTGACCTGGCAAAAATTCATATGCCAAATATGATTTACCTGTTAAATCTACAGAATCATATACATCATCTGTAACAACTTCGCTACAAACATTTTTCTTTAATAATTCAATATCATTTTCGTCAGCATCAAAAATATCATATAAATTGTATTTTGTAAGATCAAAATCTTCTTTTAAAGATAAAGATTGTCTTAATTCAGCCGCTAACGATTCACTTTCAACTTGAAACTGTTCTTTTTTATGAACAAAAATACGAGTATCCATTTCCTTCTCCTTATTCAACAATTGACTGTTCTAATACTTTTTGTGCTTGTTCTTTTTTAAACTCAACAATTTTATCCTGCAATGACTTATCATTTAGTCCGATCATCTGGCAAGCTAAAATAGCTGCATTTCTTGCCCCTGATTTTCCAATTGCGACAGTCGCAACAGGAACACCTTGAGGCATTTGTACTGTCGATAATAATGAATCCAATCCACCTAAAGCAGATGTCTGAATAGGGATTCCAATAACTGGCAACGGTGTAGAGCTAGCTAAAACTCCAGCTAAATGTGCTGCTCCTCCAGCTGCCGCAATAATAACCTGAATTCCACGTTCACACGCTGTCTTTGACAATTCCAAAACCGCTTCCGGCGTACGGTGAGCACTTAACACACGAACTTCATAGCCAACTTGAAAGTCGTCTAATTGTTTCATGCAGCCTTCCATACTAGGTAAGTCTGAACGAGAACCCATCACAATTAAAACACGCTTTGTTTCCATAAATGACCTTCCTTTCAAAACAAAAAAAAGCGCACCTATAGTAGGCACACTTAAAAAAGCAATTCTTCTCTATCAATTGTGGTAAATCTTCTTAAGACCATAAGTAAGACCTCCAAAATCAGAAAAACACTTCTGCAACATTATAATACCTAAAATCAACTTAAATGACAACCTATATTTCATGAAAGTTATGCTCTAGGCATAAACAATTTATATTTTCTTAAATCAAATATATAAACAATTGAACTCAATCCCCAAGTAATTGGATACAACCAATGCGTTAAATACAAGCTGTGTACGCTCTGTCCTATCGTCATTAAAGCAACCACACGAACAGCACACCAACATACAAGCATGACCACCATTGGCATTAAAGGACGTCCCAAACCTCTTAAAATACTAGAAACCACGTGTGAAAAGCCTAAAAGGACATAGAAAAAGGCACAAATTTTAGCACGATCTACTCCAATCGCAATTACTTCTGGATTTTGATTAAAGAAAGATATAAAAGTTGGCGCAAATAAGTAGATCAAAATACCCAAACATTCAATCATTAATAATGCAGCTGCAAGCCCAAATAAAATTCCCTTTCGAGAACGTTCACTTTGTCCTGCCCCTTCATTTTGTGATACAAACGTCGTAAGTGCCATCGAAAAAGAAATTTCAGGAAGGAAAATAAATCCTTCCACCTTTGAATATGCACCAATACCTGCAATAGCTGCTGCACTAAATGAATTAATATACGACTGAATCATTACATTCGCAAAATCTATCACACAACCTTGTAATCCTGTTGGCAAGCCATAGATACAGATTTGTTTAAGATTCTCAAAATCCAAAGATAAATGTAGCCATGAAATATGTAAAATACTTTCTTCTCTTGCGAGTTGCACAGCACACAAAAACATACTCGCAAATTCAGAAATGATTGTTGCCCAGGCAGCACCGGCAACACCCATTTTAAACACAGTGATGAAAATAATGTCTAATATCACATTCAATATCGAACTTACGATTAAATAATAAAGTGGATGTTTGGCATCGCCTCCAGCGCGAATGATTCCCACAAGCATATTGTATAAAACTAAAGAAAAACCACCTAGAAAATAAATCTTTAAATAAATAGAAGATAAGTCAAATACTTCTTGAGGAGATCCCATCCACATCAACATTTGATCAGTTAGTAAATAACCAATTCCAGTCATAATAAGACCTAACAAGATACCAAATGTAGCTGTTGTATATACCGCTTTTTTTGTTCTGTTCTCATCTTGAGCCCCTATCGCATTGGCAACAATGACACTTGCACCTGTCGCAAAACCGTTAAAAAAACCAACAATCAAGAAAACCAGCGACCCCACACTCGTAACAGCCGCTAATGCATTCTGTCCTAGAAAATTTCCAACAATCAACGCATCCACAGTATTGTAAAGTTGTTGAAAAAGATATCCAATAAATATAGGCACTGCATAGCCAATAATTTGTTTGGCAATACTTCCTTTTGTCATCAATTGAATCGAGCCTTGTTTTGCCATAAAATCCCCTTCCCATATAGAAAATCCTGCACCAACATTAGTTAGTACAGGACTTTACTTTGCCCTAATATCCATTAGAATACATCATGTATTATTTATTTACAATATACGCCGTCGCAATGGATTGAGCCCAATTATAAATAGATGTTGTATGCATTCCTTTGATATTCTTATTTCTTAAACAATACGTTTTAGTTGAATCTACAGGCAAATAACCACATAGTTCACTTTGGTGAACTAAAGCATTATGATAATTCTCTTTAGACACTTCATTATCTGAAGTATACATACCGGCATCTAAATACGTATCTAGTTGTTCATCACTCAAACGACCAAAGTTATTTGTGGCTCCCGTTCTTAAGATAAAGTTAATGCCTGTATCGTCTGGTGAGCCATAAGAGAAACCTAGATATGTTGCATCCCAACTATCTGTTTGAGCATCATCCTGCACAGTATTGATGACTGTATTAAATTCAACTGTATTGGCTTTAAAATCAATGCCAATCGCATTTAAACATTTCTGTAAAACCGGAATTAAAGAATCCAAAGAATCCTTATCCTTATTCGCCAAGAAACGAATCGTTAATTTTTCTCCATCTTTATAACGATATCCATCATCTGCCAATGTATATCCTGCATCCTCTAAGATTTGATTGGCCTTTTCAACATCATAATCATAATAAGTGACACCATCCACTTTTTCTTCATTACGAATCATTTTTCCATTATTTAAAGAAACAGGATTTCCAAAAGTACCAGGCTTATAAGCCATACCATCAATTTGATAGTAATTATCAATATATTCTTGCGCATTAAATCCATATCCGATTGCTTTTCTTACCGCTACATCACTACAAGCTCCCTCATAAGAGTTAAAGATAATAAAACTTTCACGATCACTTGGATAAGAATCAACAGATAAACTCTTATTCTTTTGTGCAGATTTAATTTTATTTGCCTCAATCACATCTGGAATATAATCCACTGTTCCATTTTCCAATTCTTTGACTTCTGTTGAAGTATCTGTCTTTTTGATCATGATCTTAGAAATTTGATACTGTCCTTTTTTCGCCTTAAACTTTGAGTTTGAAACTAAACTAGCACCACTTGTCTTCTCAAACTTCTTTAATACATAAGCACCCGTTCCAATTGGCTTGCTATTCTTCTTTTCAATACTTTCTGTTTTTCCTTTTTTATAATTTAAATATTCTGAACTACAAATCTTCTGTGTTCCAAGTGTAGAAACCGCATCAATTCTAGGCTTATCCAAATGGAAAACGACTGTATAGTTATCTGGTGTTTCAACTCCAGTAAAGCTAGATGCATCTGCATCATGATATTCACTATAACCATCTAAAAAATCAACGTTGTTCGCAAAACGACCTGTATAGCTTGGATCAGCCATAACGGTAAATGTTGTCTGCACATCTTTTGAAGTAAATTTGGATCCATCACTAAATTGAATTCCCTTCTTTAATTTAAAAGTCATTGTCTTGCCATCTTCGCTCATTTCAGGTAAGGACTTAGCCAAATCTGCAACTAACTCTCCTTTTTTGTTGTATTTCAACAACCCTTGATAAACCAAATCAACGACATAAGAATCATTTGTCGTTTGGTAATACATGGGCGAAAAAGTTCCGTTCATTTCTGAACTCAACCCAACTGTCAACACTTGATCATTACCTGCAGCTTTTGCGCTACATCCACACATCAATAAAGCCAATCCACATGCTAATAATTTTTTATACATTCTCTTTTACCTCCTAATTATTTATTCTTTGTACCACCGCCAGTCAACTAACACTTTTCATCACTCTCCTTATAAATAAAAAATCCTGCATCAAATTAAAAATTTGACACAGGACAGAATATCAAAATAATCTGCGGTACCACCTGAATTGGTATAGTTATACCCACCTCTAGAATGCCATCACATTCGATCCATTTAACGCACGGAACACGTCGCAGCTACTCAGAAACACTTTTCACCTTGCCCTTGAAAGTCCATTTGCTAAGTCGTAATAATCTAGCTTCCACCCTGACTAGAATCTCTTTGTATCCGGTTCTTAGTTTGATCTCTTTCGCATCGGTTGCCTATAGGATACACCTAATAAAATCTGTTTTCAATAGTTTTTTTTCAAATTATTTACATTTTCTTACATCAAAGATTGTTCTGTTCTACCTATAATATCATCTTGCGTTTTTTTAGAAAGTACATTAAAGAAGGCACTATATCCGGCTACACGAACAATTAAATCCTTATGGTTTTCAGGATGCTTCTGTGCATCAATCAAAGTTTCTTTAGAAACAATGTTATATTGCACATGATATCCATGTAAACGATTAAAGAAAGTTTTAATCAACAATTCTAATTTTTGTCGATTTTCTTCAGTCGACAACATTTGAGGTGCCATTTTTTGATTTAGCAGAACGCCACCCGTAATTTTATTTGTATCTGATCCAAAGATGATATTGTCTTAATGTAATCAAATTGATTATGTCTTGATTT
>ERZ773187.2030-NODE-2030-length-13838-cov-13.173547_pt1 | contig 13838 bp, 14 predicted proteins | sample MGYA00511242_ERZ773187 | MGnify/ENA primary metagenome ERZ773187 (study PRJEB29015, sample SAMEA2737744) | human gut metagenome | biome: human gut; feature: human-associated habitat; material: faeces | place: China | collected 2012 ... | reverse complement strand
CATCCTCTTAATGCTTTGAATATGGCGTTTCGACGCGGTCGAGAAACAGCGTGGCGGCAAGCAGGTCGGCAGCACCGCCCGGTGAGGCGTTGAGTGCCAGCATCTGACGATCTAACGTTGCCAGCGCCAGTTGGCCTGCGGGCGTGGCACATCCTCCGGCGTTCAGCACGGCGCGGGCGCCGTCCTGCATGGCGTCCAGCCCCTCCATTCCGGCGCGCGACAGCACGCAGGTATCGGTAAGCGACGTCATGATGGCCATCAGCGCGTCGAGCCTCGCCTGCGCTTCGCTGCTGCCGTTAAGTCGGCTCAGACGAAGCTGCGGCAGCGCACGCTGCATGATGTGCGGAAACGCCTGCTGTGCCTCTTCACGCGCGCCCGGCACGCGATAGCGATGCGTGGCGCGTAGCCCTTTGCTGAACACTTTCGGTGCGGCGTCATCCGGCAGTTTTGCCAGCCGGGCGGCGGTCTCTGCGACGGTTTGCGCAGAGGCGTCGCCGCCCTGCATCGCCACCGCGCTGACCAGTAATCCCAGCGCCCAAATCGCACCCCGGTGGGTATTGACCCCGCCGGTTGCCTTCATCATCTGCTGCTCGCCTTCGCGGCCAAGCCGCCCGACGGTTTGCCTGAGCGCGATGTCAGCCGGACGCTGCCAGCTTTGCTGCGCCAGCGCCTGAAACGTAGGGGTCAGGCTGTGCGCGGAGCGCTCCATTAGCGCCAGCGTAAGATCGTGGTGCGCGCCGTTCCCCCGACTGTCCACCAGACCGGGTTTCGGGCTTAATCGTGCTTCGTCAATCAGACACTGCGTGGCGGTTCGCGCCAGCCATTCGGCACCGCCTTCAACCTGGATCTGGGGCAGAAGTTTCATTACCAGCTCCGGAATTTCGCAGGTGGGTTATACAGACCGCCGGACCACTCAACGAGGTCAGACACGCTGCCCGCCGCCAGCAGTGAGCGGGTGGCATCGGTGCGGCGAATGCCCATATCTTCCGGGTAAACCACTTTTCCGCTCTGACGAAGTTCTGCGACGCGTTTGGCGTCTACGCCCAGACCGATATCGGTGATCCCCGCCACGGCGGCAACCATCGCCCGACGCTCTTCCAGATCTTTGGCGCGATAGAGGTAAGCAATCCCCTCTTCGGTCAGGACGTGGGTCACGTCATCGCCGTAAATCATTACCGGTGCCAGCGGCATCCCGGAGGCTTTCGCCACGTCGACGGCATCCAGTTTCTCCACGAAGGTCGGCTTCACGCCTGCCTGGAAGGTTTCCACCATCTGTACGACCAGTTTTTTACCACGCTGCAGTGGGTCAGGCTCGGTGATCATGTTCAGCCAGGCCGGTGTCGCGTGGCGACGACCGTGCGGGTCGTGCCCCATGTTTGGCGCACCGCCGAAGCCGGAGAGACGCCCGCGGGTCACGGTTGAGGAGTTAGCGTAGCCGTCCACCTGGAGGGTGGAGCCGATAAACATATCTACCGCATACTGGCCTGCCAGCTGGCAGAAGGCGCGGTTGGAACGCATGGAGCCGTCGGCACCGGTAAAGAAGATATCCGGACGGGCGCGGATGTACTCTTCCATCCCCAGCTCGCCGCCGAAGCAGTGCACGCTCTCCACCCAGCCGCTCTCAATCGCCGGGATCAGCGTTGGGTGCGGGTTCAGAGTCCAGTGCTTACAGATTTTGCCCTTCAGGCCGAGCTGTTCACCGTAGGTCGGCAGCAGCAGCTCAATCGCTGCGGTGTTAAAGCCGATCCCGTGGTTGAGGGACTGCACCTGATGTTCCGCGTAGATGCCCTTAATCGCCATCATCGCCATCAGGATGTGTTCCTGTTTGATCAGGCGCGGGTCGCGGGTGAACAGCGGTTCAATAAAGAATGGCTTGTCGGCCACTACCACGTAGTCGATCCAGGAGCCTGGAATATCCACGCGCGGCAGATCGCATTCGTCGTCCACCAGCTCGTTAACCTGTGCGATGACGATCCCGTCGTGGAACGCGGCGGCTTCAACCAGCGCCGGGGTATCTTCGGTGCTCGCCCCGGTATAGAGGTTACCTTTACGGTCCGCTTTAAAACCGGCAATCAGGGCCACGTTGGGCGAGAGGTCGACGTAGAGGCGGGAATAGAGTTCGATATAGGTGTGGATCGCGCCAATTTCGAGCAGGCCGTCTTCCAGCAACTGCGAAATACGCAGGCTCTGGGTACCCGAGAAAGAGAAGTCCAGCTTACGGGCGATCCCTTTCTCGAAGATATCCAGATGCTCGCTGCGCCCGACGCTTGGCATGATCATATGCAGGTCATGCACTATTTGCGGATTCACTTCAGCGAGTGAGCGGGAAAGAAAATCTGCCTGCTTCTGGTTGTTGCCTTCCAGAACGACTTTGTCGCCTGGTGCGATCAGTTTTTCCAGCATGGCGACAAGATCGCCGGTTGGCAGTACCTTGCCCTGCACCGGTACGGACGCCAGACGACGCGCTTTCTCACTGCGTCGGGTGTTCCATTGCCGGGTGGGTGTTTGCCCAGATAACATTATTAACCTCCTGATTCAGCACATCATTCTGATTTGCTTAACGTTGAGTAAAGTGTGCGCTCTGGTGAGAAAGGCATCAATTAAGCGTAGAGCGCAATCATTAGCCTGAGAGTAATAATCAACGTTAGGAAATGTGATCCGGATCAGTTCATGTTTCGGAAATACGGGCTAAACGGGGTACAATTCGGAAGGTATAGTAAATTTCAGACAAGAATCATCATCATCCTTATGACTCAAATTATTCCATCAGACTTCGACATTGCGACCGAAGAGAGCGCAGAATTTGTGCCCATGCGCGGCGTGGCGAATCGCCATCTGCAAACCATGCTGCCGCGCCTTATTCGCCGCAAAGTGCGCTTTACGCCGCATTGGCAGCGTCTCGACCTACCCGATGATGATTTTGTCGATTTAGCCTGGAGTGAAGAGCCGCTCAGTGCGCGACATAAACCCCGGCTGGTGGTGTTCCACGGCCTGGAGGGGAGCCTGCACAGCCCTTATGCTCACGGTCTGATTGAGGCGGCGAAAGCGCGCGGCTGGCTTGGCGTGGTGATGCACTTTCGCGGATGCAGCGGCGAGCCAAATCGGCAAAAGCGCATCTATCACTCCGGTGAAACGGAAGACGGTACCTGGTTCCTGCGCTGGCTGGCCGAAACGCTCGGCCCGGCCCCTACTGCTGCGGTGGGGTATTCACTCGGGGGAAACATGCTCGCCTGCCTGCTGGCGAAAGAGGGTGAAAGCGTTCCGCTGGATGCCGCCGCCATCGTCTCGGCGCCGTTTATGCTGGAGCAGTGCAGTTACCATATGGAAAAAGGCTTTTCGCGCGTCTATCAGCGCTATCTGCTGAACCTGCTGAAAGCCAATGCAGCGCGAAAGCTGAAGGCTTATCCCGACACGCTGCCGGTGAGCCTGCGCCAGCTGAAGAAAGTGCGCCGTATTCGCGAGTTCGACGATCTGATCACCGCGAAAATCCACGGATTTGCCGATGCGATCGACTATTACCGCCAGTGCAGCGCCATGCCCGTACTGAGTAAGATCACCAAGCCAACGCTGATTATTCATGCTAAAGACGATCCCTTTATGGATCATCACTCCATCCCGGCGCAGGAATTTTTGCCCGCTAACGTCCATTATCAACTGACCGAGCACGGCGGCCACGTCGGCTTTGTTGGCGGCACGTTGCGTCGTCCACAGATGTGGCTGGAAACCCGTATTCCGGACTGGCTGACAACATACCTGGAACCGAAACTATGATCATTCCCTGGCAAGATCTGGCTCCCGAAACGCTGGATAATCTGATTGAAAGCTTTGTGTTACGTGAAGGCACAGATTATGGTGAACAAGAACGCACGCTCGAACAGAAAGTGGCCGATGTTAAGCGTCAGCTGCAAAACGGCGAGGTACTGATCGTGTGGTCCGAGCTACATGAAACCGTCAACGTCATGCCCCGCAATCAATTTCGCGGTTAATCGCTTCATCTTTCTACTCAGGGAGTTGCTATGTCCGCCAGACATCCGGTTATTGCCGTCACAGGATCGAGTGGTGCAGGCACCACCACTACCAGCCTCGCCTTTCGTAAAATCTTCTCTCAGCTTCATTTAAGCGCCGCAGAGGTCGAGGGTGACAGCTTTCACCGCTACACCCGTCCTGAGATGGACATGGCCATTCGTAAAGCGCGCGATCTGGGTAAGCACATCAGCTATTTCGGCCCGGAAGCGAACGATTTCGGCCTGCTGGAGCAAACCTTTCTCGAGTATGGCCTGAGCGGTAAAGGACAGTCACGCAAATACCTGCACACCTATGACGAAGCGGTGCCCTGGAATCAGGTGCCGGGCACCTTCACCCCCTGGCAGCCGCTGCCGGAGCCGACGGATGTGCTGTTTTACGAAGGGCTGCACGGCGGCGTGGTCACGCCACAGCACGACGTGGCGCGCCATGTTGACCTGCTGGTGGGCGTGGTGCCTATCGTTAACCTCGAGTGGATTCAGAAACTGACCCGCGATACCAGCGAGCGTGGACATTCGCGTGAGGCGGTGATGGACTCCGTGGTGCGCTCGATGGAAGACTATATCAATTTCCTGACGCCGCAGTTCTCGCGCACCCACATCAACTTCCAGCGCGTCCCTACGGTGGATACCTCTAACCCCTTTGCGGCTAAAGCCATCCCCTCTCTGGATGAGAGCTTTGTGGTGATCCATTTCCGCAACCTGGAGGATATCGATTATCCCTGGCTGCTGGCGATGCTGCAGGGCTCATTTATTTCGCACATGAATACGCTGGTCGTGCCGGGCGGGAAGATGGGGCTGGCGATGGAGTTGATTATGACGCCGCTGGTGCAAAGATTGATGGAAGGGAAGAAGATCGCATAAGCCTGGTCCCTCTCCCTGTGGGAGAGGGTTAGGGTGAGGGCATCAACATGCACGATGCCCGATAAATTACGCCTCGATCACCTCGTACGAATGCGTAATATTCACCGCTTTCTCCAGCATCAACGCCACGGAGCAATACTTCTCTGCTGACAGATCCACGGCGCGGGAGACCGCCGCGTCTTTCAGTTCTTTACCCGTGACAATGAAGTGCAGGTTGATATGCGTGAACAGGCGCGGCGCCTCTTCACGGCGTTCCGAGGTCAGTTTCACTTCGCAGTTTGTCACCTCATGGCGACCTTTTTGCAGGATTGAAACCACATCAATTGCGCTGCAACCGCCGGCGGCCATCAGCACCATCTCCATCGGGCTTGGCGCCTTATCTCCGGAGTTGCCGTCCATCAAAATCTGGTGCCCGGAAGCCGACTCGCCCAGGAACGTTAAGCCCTCAACCCATTTCACACGCGCTTGCATTGTAGTTAACTCCGAAGTTGCAATTTTCCTGACAGATTACGCGCCAGTAACAATTCTGGCAACGGAAGGCGACCTGTATCAAGCTGAAGCGAGACACCAGGAGACAGGCGGCTAAAGCTATGCTAAAACAGTCTGGATGCTACAGTAATACATTGACATTACGCATGTATGCAGAGGACATCACACATTACAGGCTGCTGAATATTGTGACAGCCCGATTCCCAGGAATGGGGAAGAATTCGATTGCAACCCCAGAGTGAAGGCGTCCATCCCGGCTCTGGAGACAGCTTATAACAGAGGATAACAGCGCATGGTGCTTGGCAAACCGCAAACAGACCCGACTCTCGAATGGTTCTTGTCTCATTGCCACATTCATAAGTACCCATCAAAGAGCACGCTGATTCACCAGGGTGAAAAAGCGGAAACGTTGTATTACATCGTTAAAGGCTCGGTGGCCGTGCTGATCAAAGATGAAGAAGGGAAAGAGATGATCCTTTCTTATCTGAACCAGGGCGACTTTATTGGCGAACTGGGCCTGTTTGAAGAAGGTCAGGAACGTAGCGCCTGGGTACGGGCAAAAACCGCGTGTGAAGTGGCTGAGATCTCCTACAAGAAGTTCCGCCAGCTGATCCAGGTGAACCCGGACATTCTGATGCGCCTCTCATCGCAGATGGCACGCCGCCTGCAGGTGACTTCTGAGAAAGTGGGTAACCTCGCCTTCCTGGACGTGACCGGCCGTATCGCTCAGACGCTGCTGAATCTGGCAAAACAACCTGACGCGATGACCCATCCGGATGGTATGCAGATCAAAATCACCCGTCAGGAGATTGGTCAGATTGTGGGTTGTTCCCGCGAAACCGTTGGCCGTATTCTGAAAATGCTGGAAGATCAGAACCTGATCTCCGCCCACGGCAAAACGATCGTGGTTTACGGGACGCGTTAATTCCGAAAGAACGGCGTGCCATCGCAAGATGTCACGCCGTTTTTGTCTCTGGCATCTATGTGGCGCAGGCTGATTTATCACCCGGAAGTTAACTACGCACTCCGACAAACGCTGGTGCTGTGTCTTCCTGTGGCCGTCGGTCTGATTCTCGGCCACCTGCAACAGGGTCTGCTCTTCTCTCTCGTGCCTGCCTGCTGCAACATCGCAGGGCTGGATACTCCCCATAAACGCTTTTTCAAACGCCTGATCGTTGGCGGCTCGCTCTTTGCCGGCTGTAGCCTCGCCGTCCAGTTACTGCTGGCCCGCGACATCCCCCTGCCCCTGATCCTCACCCTGCTGGCAATGACGTTAGGGGTGACGGCAGAGATCAGCTCTTTGCATGCCAGGCTGCTACCCGCCTCGCTGATTGCCGCCATCTTTACCCTGAGCCTGGCGGGCAATATGCCGGTGTGGGAGCCGTTGCTGATCTATACGCTGGGCACGCTCTGGTATGGGCTGTTTAACTGGTTCTGGTTCTGGATGTGGCGCGAACAGCCGCTGCGGGAATCGCTGAGCTTGTTGTACCGCCAGCTTGCCGACTACTGCGAAGCGAAATATACCCTGCTCACCCAGCATACCGACCCGGAAAAATCCCTGCCGCCGCTGCTGGCCCGCCAGCAGAAGGTGGTGGATCTTATCAGCCAGTGTTATCAGCAGTTACACATGCTGGCAGCTAACAGAAATCACGAATACAAACGTCTGTTGCGAACCTTCCAGGTCGGGCTCGACTTGCAGGAGCATATCTCCGTCAGCCTGCATCACCCGGAAGAGGTGCAAAAGCTGGTGGAACGCAGCCACGCCGAAGCCGTGATCAGATGGAATGCCCAGACCGTCGCTGCACGCCTGCGTGTGCTCTCGGATAATATCCTCTATCACCGCTACCCCACCCGCTTCAGCATGGACAAGCAGCTGGGGGCGCTGGAGAAAATCGCCCGGCAGCACCCGGAAAACCCGGTTGGGCAGTTCTGTGCCTGGCACTTTAGCCGCATCGCCCGCGTGCTACGTACCCAGCGTCCGCTCTACTCGCGCGACCTGATGGCCGATAAGCAAAAACGTCTGCCGCTCTTCCCGGCGCTGAAAAGTTATCTGTCGCTCAAGTCTTCCGCGCTGCGCAATGCCGCACGCATCAGCGTCATGCTCAGCATCGCCAGCCTGATGGGGATGGCCCTCCATTTACCGAAGCCCTACTGGATCCTTATGACCGTCCTGCTGGTTACGCAAAACGGCTACGGGGCGACGCGGGTACGCATATTCCACCGGGCAGGCGGTACCCTGGCAGGGCTGATTATCGCGGGTGCCACGCTGCACTTCCACGTGCCGGAGGGCTTTACGTTACTGAGCATGCTGCTGATTACGCTGGTGAGCTACCTGATCATCCGTAAAAATTACGGCTGGGCGACGGTCGGCTTTACGGTGACCGCGGTATACACGCTGCAGCTCCTCACGCTGAACGGCGATCAATTTATCATCGCCCGTCTCGCAGACACGCTGATAGGCTGTTTAATCGCTTTTGGCGGCATGGTGTGGTTGTGGCCGCAGTGGCAAAGCGGGTTGCTACGACAGAACGCCCACGATGCGCTGGAAGCCGACCAGGAGGCTATTCGCCTGATCCTGAGCAGTGACCCTCAGCCCACACCGCTTGCCTGGCAGCGCATGAAGGTGAACCAGGCGCACAACGCCCTGTTCAACTCGCTGAATCAGGCGATGCAGGAGCCGGGGTTCAATTCACACTACCTGGCCGACATGAAGCTGTGGGTCACGCACAGCCAGTTCATCGTAGAACATATCAATGCCATGACGACGCTGGCGCGGGAACACACCATGCTGACGCCGGATCTGGCCGAGCGCTATCTGCAGTCTTGTGAAATTGCGCTGCAGCGTTGTCAGCAGCGGCTGGATTATGACGCGCCGGGAGAGAGTGGCGACGCCAATATTCTGGAAGCGCCGGAGACGCTGACCCACGGGCCGATGAGCACCCTGGAGCAGCATCTGCAACGCATACTGGGGCATCTGAGCACCATGCACACCATTTCGTCGGTGGCATGGCGTCAACGTCCGCATCACGGTGTCTGGTTAACCCGTATCTTAAAGCGGACGCCGTACTGATCAGGCCTGGACCACGCGCTTCACCGCGGCGGCAAAACGGCTCAATCCCTCGTCAATATCGTTATCTTCCACCACCAGCGAAGGGGCAAAGCGCATCACGTCCGGGCCCGCATTGAGCACCATCACCCCTTCCTGTGCCGCAGCGTGCAGGAAATCACGCGCCCGCCCTTTAAACTGCGGCTTAAGCTCAGCACCGACCAGCAGCCCCATCCCACGGATTTCGCTGAAAACGTCATACTGCTCGTCGATCTGCTGCAGCTGTTTTACAAAGCGTTCACGCTTCGCGTTCACGCCGCTACGCACTTCGGGCGTATTAATAATATCAAAGGCCGCGCCCGCAATAGCGCAGGCAAGCGGATTACCGCCGTAAGTAGAGCCGTGAGACCCCACGTGGAATGCGGAGGCGATATCCTGCGTGGTGAGCACCGCGCTGATCGGGAAGCCGCCGCCCAGCGCTTTAGCGCTGGTGAGAATATCTGGCGTCACGCCGTAATGTTGATAGGCGAAAAGTTCGCCGGTTCGGCCCATGCCGCTCTGTACTTCGTCAAAGACCAGCAGCGCCTGATGCTGGTCGCACAGATCGCGCAGCCCCTGCAGAAACGCCGGCGTCGCCGCCGTCACGCCGCCTTCGCCCTGAATCGGCTCCACCACTACGGCGCAGGTATGATCGTCCATCACCGCCTTCACCGCATGCAGATCATTGAAGGGAACATGGATGATGTCAGCCGGTTTCGGGCCAAATCCATCGGAATACTTCGGCTGGCCGCCAACGGAAACCGTGAATAACGACCGCCCGTGAAAGGCATTATGAAAAGCGATGATTTTGGTTTTGTAGGGGCTATGGCGGGTAGAGGCATAGTAACGGGCCAGTTTAAAGGCAGTTTCGTTGGCTTCGGTCCCCGAGTTCATAAACAACACACGTTCGGCAAAAGTCGCATCAATGATCTTACGTCCCAGGCGCAGGGCGGGTTCATTGGTGAAGACGTTGCTGGTGTGCCATAGGGTCTCGCCCTGGGTTTTCAGCGCCTCTACCAGCGCCGGGTGGCAGTGGCCTAACGCGGTTACCGCAATCCCGCCGGCGAAATCAACGTACTCTTTCCCCTGCTGATCCCAGACGCGGCTCCCTTTCCCCTTAACCGGGATAAATTCAGCCGGTGCATAAACTGGCAGAATAACGTCGTCGAATGTCGCGCGTGTAATTGCAGATTGTTCAGTTGCCATGTAACCCCACCCTTTTTTAAGCAAAAACAGGAAGTGAAAATATAATCACGAAATATGCTTAAAAAATCACTTTGTGGCAACTAAAAATCAACGACGAAGGAAATTAGCCAGCAGTTGGTGCCCCTGCTCGCTAAGAATGCTCTCCGGATGGAACTGGACGCCTTCCAGATCCCACTCACGATGGCGGATACCCATGATCTCCTGCGTCTCACTCCAGGCGGTGACCTCAAAGCAGGCGGGAAGCGTAGCAGGATCAATTAACAGCGAGTGATAGCGGGTCACGGTGAGCGGGTTGTTTAACCCCTGGAAAACGCCGATCCCGCTATGGGTGATGGGGCTGGTTTTACCATGCATGACCCTTGCTGCACGGACAATGCTCGCGCCAAATACCTGAGCAATGGCCTGATGGCCGAGGCAGACGCCGAGCAGCGGTATGTTACCGGCATAATGGCGGATGACCTCAAGCGAGATCCCTGACTCATCAGGCGTGCAGGGGCCAGGCGAGATAACGATTTTTTGTGGATCCAGAGCAGCGATATCTGCCAGCGTTAGCGCATCGTTTCGTCGTACTTCCACCTCGGCCCCCAGCTCGCAAAAATACTGGTACAGGTTCCAGGTGAACGAATCGTAATTATCAATCAGTAAAATCATGGCGGCTCCGGGTCAACAATCGCCGCCCTATTTTACTCAGATTCTCCCGCTTCGCTCACCACTTTGCCAAAGATGGTCTGCAACGCGCTGAGATCGCCCATCGCCCCGCTCTGATTGGCCTGCGCCCATGCCTCGGGATCAATATCGCGCCAGTTGAGCTGGTAACCCGCATGAATAGCCAGTTGTTCAAAGAAGATGCGCTGCGCAATACCATTGCCAATACGGAATGGATGCAGGACGTTAATTTCACAATAATAATGGCTGAGTCGGGCGACAAACTCCTCTGGGTTCAACCCCACCAGGTACGCCTCATCCTCCAGATCCTGCATCAGGGCATTGCCCTCTTTTTCGATATAGGCGAAGTGACAAAAACGGGTGTCCCCCTGGTAAATATCGATTTCGCGAATCTCACCCGCCCAGTCAAACACATCCTGGTAAAGATGGCGATGAATGGCGCACAGATGTGGCAAGCCGCGCGCAGAGGGCCCCAGGGGCAAAGTTGCAGCGCGCAGAGCCGTCAGTTCATAGGCCGCCTGCGCAAGGCGTTCAGCCTGGCGAATTCCCAGCCGGTTACGCATCACATTCAAACCGGGATAGAGATAAGGGTCGCGACCGTCGCCGTATTTATCGCTCATAGTGCCTCCTGAGTTCCTCAAGGCGCACCTGCGCTTCGTCCGCATTAAGCGTAACCAGTGGACTGTCGACCCCTTCAAGGAGGCGGCTGGCCCGGAAATTGGCATTTCGTAGCTGCTCCCAGAGACGGGATTTTTGCTTATCGGTGAGCTTTTTCACTTATGTCCTCCCTGCTTGTGTCCGTGTTTGCCACAAGTATAAGCAGCAAATAGCGGTTCCGCAGGGAGGAAAACGCATCGCGGACGTAGAATGCCCGCGTGAAGGGCGATTAAGGCAGGACTTTCGCGGAGAGGATAACTACCGGTTTTGACGGAACATTTTGGTATGGGCCCACGTCGTGAGTCTGCACCTGAGAAATCTTATCCGCCACGTCCATTCCTTTCACAATTTTACCAAACACTGCATAGCCAAAATCACGCTGTCCGTGATCGAGGAAGGCATTGTCAGCCACATTGAGGAAGAACTGGCTGGTTGCGCTGTCTTTATCAGCGGTACGCGCCATAGAGATGGTGCCGCGCTTGTTCAGCAGTCCGTTATCCGCTTCGTTTTTGATTGGCGGGTTAGGTTTCTTCTGCTGCATCTGCTCGGTGAAACCGCCGCCCTGGATCATAAAGCCCGGGATCACACGGTGGAAGGTGGTGTTGTTATAGAAGCCACTGTTTACGTAATCGAGGAAGTTTTTTACCGATACAGGGGCTTTCTGGCTATTCAGTTCCAGCTCAATGTTGCCGGCGGAAGTGGTCAACAGAACGTGAGGGTCTCCTTTCGCTGCCAGCGCAGCAGGAGAAACGGCAGAAAGAGCAAACACAGCTGCAACAGCCGCCAGTGTTGATTTGAGCATGAGAATTCCTTAACAAAGCGCAGTATAAAAAGCGAATGGCTTGATTCTAAAGAGCAGTATGAGCCGAGACCAGCCTTTTACCTAATTTTACGAAAATGAAACAATTATTACCGCGCAAACGATTGGTTATCTCGCCGATTAATGTGATCTGGATCACATATAAAACTGCAACGATCTTCAAATTTCTCTTAAAAGATATGAATGGATCACTTTAATGTCTAAAATCTGCCCGCCCTCAGCGCCCTTTCCGGCGCTTCTCTTTTTTGAACAGGCCAGACATGACTAACAGCAATCGCATCAAGCTCACATGGATCAGCTTCTTCTCCTACGCCCTGACCGGCGCGTTGGTGATCGTCACCGGGATGGTGATGGGAAATATCGCAGACTACTTCCAGCTGCCCGTTTCCAGCATGAGTAACACCTTCACCTTCCTTAACGCGGGGATCTTGATCTCCATCTTCCTGAACGCCTGGCTGATGGAAATTGTCCCGCTGAAAACACAGCTGCGCTTTGGCTTTGTGCTGATGGTTGCCGCCGTGGCGGGCCTGATGCTCAGCCACAGCATCGCGCTCTTCTCTGCCGCCATGTTCGTACTGGGTCTGGTGAGCGGGATCACCATGTCCATCGGTACCTTCCTGATTACTCACATGTATGAAGGCCGTCAGCGCGGCGCTCGCCTGCTCTTTACCGACTCCTTCTTTAGCATGGCCGGCATGATATTCCCGATGGTGGCTGCCGTGTTGCTGGCACGTAGCATTGAGTGGTACTGGGTATACGCCTGCATCGGGCTGGTGTACGTAGCGATCTTTATTCTGACCTTCGGCTGCGACTTCCCGGTGCTGGGCAAAAAAGCGCAGACGACCTCAGAGCCGGTGGTGAAAGAGAAATGGGGCATCGGCGTACTGTTTCTTTCTATCGCGGCCCTGTGCTACATCCTGGGGCAGCTGGGCTTTATCTCCTGGGTACCGGAATATGCGAAAGGTCTCGGCATGAGCCTGAATGACGCGGGTAAACTGGTGAGCGATTTCTGGATGTCTTACATGTTCGGTATGTGGGCGTTTAGCTTCATCCTGCGCTTCTTCGACCTGCAGCGCATTCTGACCGTACTGGCTGGGCTGGCAACCGTGCTGATGTATCTGTTCATCAACGGTTCACCGGAGCATATGCCATGGTTCATTCTGACCCTGGGCTTCTTCTCCAGCGCGATTTATACCTCCATCATTACGCTGGGATCGCTGCAGACCAAAGTGGCCTCGCCGAAGCTGGTGAACTTCGTTCTGACCTGCGGCACCATCGGCACCATGCTGACCTTTGTGGTTACCGGCCCGATCGTGGCGCACAGCGGCCCGCTGGCCGCCCTGCATACTGCTAACGGTCTGTACGCCGTGGTGTTTGTCATGTGTCTGGTACTGGGCTTTGTGACCCGCCACCGCCAGCACAACATGGCGGCAGCGTCGCACTAATCCTTATGCCCCTTTGCGCTCTGCGAAGGGGCTGTTTTTTGTAAAGAATAACTCCTCCCCGCCGTTGTCCATCTGAATCCAGGTCTGCGCCAGCTGCGTGGTGGCAATCACCCGCCCGTGACGAATTGACCAGCGTACCGGCACCTGACAGCGCACTGCTTCAAAACCGCTCTCCGCGGGCAAAATAATCAGATTCGCCGGATTTCCCGTCTCGATGCCGTAATCGCTCAGTCCGAAGGTGCGGGCGCTGTTGTGAGTGATCAGGTTCAGCCCACTGTCGATCTGCGAATAACCCATCATCTGGCACACATGTAGTCCCATATGCAGCACCTGCAGCATATTGCCGGTGCCGAGTGGGTACCAGGGGTCAAAGACGTCATCATGGCCGAAGCAGACATTAATCCCCGCCTCCTGCAGCTCTTTAACCCGGGTAATGCCGCGACGCTTAGGGTAGTCGTCAAAGCGGCCCTGCAGGTGGATATTCACGAGCGGGTTAGCCACAAAGTTAATCCCCGACATCTTCAGCAGCCGGAACAGCCGCGAGGTGTAAGCGCCGTTGTAGGAGTGCATGGCCGTGGTATGGC
>ERZ773187.2025-NODE-2025-length-13858-cov-45.124828_pt1 | contig 13858 bp, 9 predicted proteins | sample MGYA00511242_ERZ773187 | MGnify/ENA primary metagenome ERZ773187 (study PRJEB29015, sample SAMEA2737744) | human gut metagenome | biome: human gut; feature: human-associated habitat; material: faeces | place: China | collected 2012 ... | reverse complement strand
GCCTGATTTACTTTAAACGCCGTTTCCACCCGGTGATGATGGAAATGGAAGTCGCGGTGTAATGGCCTCGCCTGCCTCTCCCCGGATAACGGGGAGGGGCTACATAGATTCGCGTTAGCGTTCCTGCTGGGCAAACTGTGTCAGCGCCGCCTTCTGGTACTTTCCGCCCGTATCGTAGTCCGTCGTCGCCGTCCGGCTCACCTGCGCGCTGATTTGCTCCTCGCTCGGATGGGGATTCCCTCCCGCTACCTATTACGATTTTTCTTGTAGCCCTGGTAATAAATCCACCAACAACCAGTAGCTATCAACGCCCCTGTGAAACATGCAGCTTTTGTATACTTCCATGTATCACTCCAAATCAGCTCAAATGGGATGTGGTAAACCAATAAGAGGTAACCTCTAATGAGCACGTATATAATTAAAAACAATACGATCATTGCTACATTGCAAGCAAAAAATAGATAGAAAAAAATAAAGAACCAAGATTTTCTATTCATTTTTGGTTCCCTTTTTGGAATTTCACACCTGTTTTACCCGCTTGATCATTGAGGATCTCTGTCACCGCACTACCCGAGGCATTACCAGCAATACCAGGTACTGGATTAATCGGCAGCGGTTTGGATATTCCCATCCCGACATCTGTCCAGATCCAGTCTTTCCATGGCTTCATCGGGTAGTAAATTTTATCCATAGGCAGCTCAATGAGTTTTCCTGCACCATAACCCACCCCAGAGGCCAAACCATTACTTAATCCACCTGTAAAAGGATTATCCCCTTTCAGATAGCTGGATATTGCACCACCTGCCGCATTCCATCCCACAATTCCTAACCAACCAGTTTTTGAGGTTGCTGCTCCAACCCAAGTCGCTATCAACGCATCTATGTAATTCACTTCGCTAGTCGTGGCATATTGTATTGCAGTATTGGCTCCGCCACTGATGGCAGCTGTTACCAAAGCCCCCTTAGGCAATATGCCTAACCCAACAGTATCTGCCAGATGGGCTGATACTACTGCATTCCCTTCTGCCACATCTTCAGCAAGTTTTCCTTTACAGTCTGTATCGCAGTCTGGCGTCTGCCTGTGAATGATTTCCGCCACATACGGACTCACTGCGCCACTCGCCGCCTGCGCCAGGTTGCCCCCCGCCAGACCCTGCATCGCCGCCGTTACCGCCTGCGCCACCTTCTGGTACTTTCCGCCCGTATCGTAGTCCGCCGTCGCCGTCCGGCTCACCTGCGCGCTGATTTGCTCCTCGCTCGGACTGCCATTCCCTCCCGCTACCAGCTTCGCCCGCGCCGCTGCCCGCGCCGCCGGGTCGCTCTGCGCCGCCTGCGCGTTCAGCTTGCCCTGCGTCACCAGCACATCACTCACCTGGCGCCCGATTTCACCTGTCTTCTGCGCCGTCGCCAGCCGGTTCTGCTCTTTCTCCTTATCAAATATCGGGCTCAGCGTCTGGTTCGCATGCGCCGCATCCCGGCTTAACCCCGTCACGTCCTGCTGCTGACTCGCCATATCGCAGATGACGAGGGTTCCTTCAGGAACGGGCTGTGGATAAGGTCTGATAAAACGATCCCGCCGCGATGGCCGGGCTCGCTTATGCTATGTCTGAACTGCTAATCTTCATACCCCAGAGCAAATACGCAGGAGAATTTTGGGGAAGAGTGATCTGTATTACCTAAACTTGGGAATAAAGTAATACATTAACCAAACACCAAAACCTGCAATAAACCCACCGAAGGCACCAGCTTTAATAAATAATAGCGCTCGCATAAAATTAACATCCCATGTCCCTGTCAAGAAAAAAACATAGGCTATAAATACAAACTGTAAAACTAGTGCACACAAAGAGATAACCAATGTGTGGAGGCCTACGATCATGGAAAAAACTTTTAATTCATTGTATATATTCACATTAATCCTCGTTCAATATATCAATGAGTTTAGAGCCGCCCTGACTTCCCATCTCAGTAGCTAACGCTGCACCACTGTTACCAGATATACCGGGTAATGAGCTCAACTGCATTGGTTTACTTACCCCCATCCCCATATCAATCCACTCATAGTTCTTCCATATAGGATTGAGAGCTTTATTTTACGGGGTTTTGATAAGATATTTACCCATCCAATAGCCAATTACTCAGAGATTTGTCCCTGCACTCGCTCCGAAAAATTTATTCTTTATAAGAACTGATAAAACGCTCCCAGCACGAGAACCGAGAACGTTTAAACTGGTACTATTAGTCCAGATTTTTTTAGAAAAATAATGGATAAAATATATTCCTACCCCCCCAACTAATCCTCCTGCTGTACCTGCCTTAACGCTAACCTTCAATATATCAAAGAGTGGGATATTAACATCTCTCATTTCAATAATACTGAATAGACTACGAACAATAAAAATCCCAATGGTAGTCACCGCTATAACAAGAAATATTGTAGCAATCAAATTGAGGAGGCTACGCATCATTTATCCCCTTCTCTTAGAGTTCTGGCCGCTTTAGAACTGCCTTGGCCAATGCTCTCAGTTGAACCAGAAGCAATAATATTCCCTATCACGGCAGGACGAGGATCCAAAGGTAATCGCTTACTTATTCCCATCCCCAAATTAACCCACTCGTAATTTTTCCATGCAGGATTAACCCATTTATCTAATGAAATTTTGGCAACTTTACCTATTCCATAACCGATACCCGAAGCGGCACCACTTATTACGCCACCTTTAAATGGATCATCACCGTTCAGATAGCTGGATGTTGCACCACCTGCCGCATTCCAGCCCACAGTTCCCCAGACTCCCGTATTTGCAGTAAATGCTCCAACATAAGTCGCGATTAATACATCAGTTGGATTAACCGTTCCATTAATCGCATACTGAATACCTGCATTTGCCGTTCCGCCTATCGCGCCAGTAATCTGCATTCCTCCCGGCAGATAGATTAGCCCCGCTGAAGCCAACGCACCTGCATAAGCTTTATTCTCAGCAATTCCTCGCTGGCAGGCTTCACCAGACGGGTTATCTGCGCATGAGAGAACATCTGCGCCATGCTCTCTGGCTTTCTCACCCTGGCCCCATTCGTTCCCACCCATCAGGTTATTCTCAACAACAGCTTACTTATTTAACATTCGCTTTCTATAAGACAAGTAATAGGAAAGCCATAGACATATCCCGACAAAAAAACCTATAACTGCCATTTTGAGAGCAACATACACTTGTTCATAGCCAAAGAAATCAACATCAAATCCAGGTACAAGGATCCACTGAAATACCAGACTCAGCATGAACATAGTGGCGGGAACAGCTGTACAGGAATAAAAAAATAACAATACTAATTGCCATGTTGGTACTTTCATCATTTCTCTTCCTCCCCATTTTTATCACTCGTAGCATAATTGGAAAGACCAGAAACGGTTGCAGACTCAGCGCATTATTCTCCACTAAAATCCTTTAATCTTAAAAAGACGACATAAAACGATCCCTGCACCAATAATGCAGCCACCACCAAAACCTACTTTCAGATTATGCAGAGCTTCAGAGGAAGAAAAACTGAAGCTACCCTGTATGACATAATCAACAATAAGTAAGGACACATAAGCCAGTTCGGCCATGAGAATCCCCGCCACCACAGAGAAGATAAAAAAGAGAACATTAATCATTTTTTCTCTCCCCCATAGAATCCGCGCGCTTCTCTATACCTTTACCTGTTATTTCCGAGAAGAATGAACCACCAAAATCACCAAAAGCCCCAGGAACGCGGCTCGGAGTCATTTCCTTCGAAATACCAAAATCCCCCTTAATTTCAGTAAACTGCCTCAATTCAGCGTTAAACTTCGGATCCCAGCCTCCTTTCCACCAGTTTGCCCCGGCATTAACACCCCATGAGAGTCCTTTACCAATGCCATAGCCAATACCCGAACCGGCACCATTGATAAGCGCACCAGACAGTGGATCTTTGTCATCTATCCAGTTGCCCAGCGCACCACCTGCGGCATTCCAGCCTACCGTACCTGCCAGACCATTCCCCATACTGAGCACGTTTACCCAGCCAGCAATAGTCGCATTTGCCGGATCTATCGTGCCATCTGCCAGATAACTGATACCGGCATTTGCACTTGCTCCCAGTCCCCACATTGCCTGAGCACCACCTGGTAACAGGGCCACACTACCCGATGCCAGCGCAAGTCCTACCGCATTACGCTCATTTATCGCTTTCTGACATGCCGACCCGCCTGGGTTATCGGAACAACTCGCCATATCGATGCCGTGCTGGCGCAACCATGCCGCCTGCGCATCTTCACTGCCGCTCAGTAAGTTATTCTCCACCGCATTCTTCCCGGCCTGTGCACCCGTCACCGCATCCGCGCTGCTGCCTCCGCTAAGCCCCCCCATCAGTCCCGCCGCCAGCGTACTCAGCGCGCTTATCGTCGACTTCTGCTCATCCGACAGCTCTTCTGTCTTAACACCCGGATAATATTCCGCCGCTATCCAGCGCCCCAGCAGCTCGCCACTCACTGCGCCTGCCGCTCCCGCCAGCGCGCTGTTATTTCCCGATGCCGCCGCTATCGCTCCCCACACCGCGTGCGCCATCGCATTGGCTTCCACATTCACCTTGCCCGTCGCGCTGTCCGTCGTCTGGCTGTGAATGATTTCCGCCACATACGGGCTCACTGCGCCACTCGCCGCCTGCGCCAGGTCGCCCCCCGCCAGACCCTGCATCGCCGCCGTTACCGCCTGCGCCACCTTCTGGTACTTTCCGCCCGTATCGTAGTCCGCCGTCGCCGTCCGGCTCACCTGCGCGCTGATTTGCTCCTCGCTCGGACTGCCATTCCCTCCCGCTACCAGCTTCGCCCGCGCCGCTGCCCGCGCCGCCGGGTCGCTCTGCGCCGCCTGCGCGTTCAGCTTGCCCTGCGTCACCAGCACATCACTCACCTGGCGCCCGATTTCACCTGTCTTCTGCGCCGTCGCCAGCCGGTTCTGCTCTTTCTCCTTATCAAATATCGGGCTCAGCGTCTGGTTCGCATGCGCCGCATCCCGGCTTAACCCCGTCACGTCCTGCTGCTGATTCGCGCTGTCGCGGATAACGATACTGCCCTCGCTCACCGCCGCCCGCGTCAGCGAACTGTCGCTGCCGCTGCCGTTCGCCCCCATCAGCAGTCCACTGGCCGCATTCCCGAGGAACTGCCCCGCCACGCTACCGCTCGTGCTCACTCCCTCGCTCTGCTGCTCCACGCTGTACTCGGCATAGTTTTTAATATCCCGGAAACCCAGCGTCCCGGTATCCAGCCGGTTCAGCTCCGCCGCCGCCGTGCTCGCCAGCACGCTGCCGTTCAGCTGCGTATGCCCGCCCACCTTCACATCAAAACCGCCCTCGCCGGCAAAAATCCCCGTCTGCGCCTTCACCGACGCCCAGGTGCTGTGCATTTTGCTCTGGCTCAGGTTAAGAGACCCCGAACCGCCGCCCATGCTACCGCTCGCCCCCACGCTGCCGCTACGCTGCTTCGAATCGTAGTTATCGCTGTCCTGCTCGCTGCTCAGCGTCAGGTTACGCCCGACGTCCATTGTCACCTGATGGCCGCTCACCTGCGCCCCGGTCAGCGTCGTATCGCGACCGCTGACGATAGTCACCCGCTCACCGGCGCTGAGGGTCGTTTCGTTATGCGTCAGGCTGTTACCCTTCTCGTGGCCCTTCCCGGCGTTGGCGCTGGCGCTGACCGTCAGCCCGTTCGCGCCCTGACCGAAGTTAATACCGACGCCAAACGAACTCCCATGGCTCTCGTTTTTACCGCTCAGGGTGCTGGCGTTCTCCGCAGAGAATAAATTCACATCGCGCGCGGCATTGAGCAACGCGCTGCCGCCGGCCTGCAGCTGGCTGCCCTCAACGTTGATATCCGTCTCCGTGGCGATAATGCTGAGATTGTTGCCGGCCATCAGGCTGCTGCCGCGGCTGGTGTTCTGCGTTTGTCGCTGAGTGGATTTCGAGGACTGGCTACCCCAGGAAAGGTTGACCCCTATCATGCTCTCCGGACTGGAATCCGCAGTCTGCATCTGCGATGCCTGATACGCCTGTACGCCCGATAATGCCGACTGCAGCCCGCTCAGCGCGGCGAGACGGCCATTGCTCTCGGTGCTGGCCTGGTTGGCGCTGGAAACCGCGGTATTAATGGCGCTGCCCACCATCCCGGATAACGCCAGCGTCAGGCCGCTGGTTTTCTGCTCCACGGTATGGGTCTGGGTGCTCTGGTTTTCCGCTGCCAGAATATTCACGGTTTTACCGGTCAACGCCATATTGTTGCCGGCCACCAGGTCAGATCCCTGAACCGTCAATACATTACCGGCGCTCAGGCTCAGGTTGCCCTGTGAGCTTCCGACGGTACTGGCGGCGCTACTCAGCGCCGTCGTTACATCGGTGGCTTTCAGCGACGAACTGCCGACGCTGAAGCCGACACCGCCGGTGCCGGAAAAGCCGCTATGTTTCTCTTTACGTAGATGGTTTTCCTGGCGACGCTCCTCGGCGGTGGTGATGGTCAGGTTACGCCCCGCCGCAAGGTTAACGTCCTGGGTGCCGGCAACACTGCTGCCGGACACCAGCAGGTCGCGCCCGGCCTGCATCACAATACTGTCACCGCTAAAATTGCTGCCGATGGCGTTCTGCGCCCACACTTCATCGTGAGTGGTGAGCGAACGGCGAGCCAGCAGGCCGCTGCTGCTTTGATGACTGTTTTCCGTCAGGTGCCATGAGGACTCGCCGCTGCTGAGGTTAATATCATTGCCGGCGGCAACCGTCAGGCTGCTGGTCGCCGTCACGCTGGCGGCACGGGCATGAATATCGTGGCCTGCGGACAGCGCCACCGCGCCGCCGTTAATTTGCGTGCCGATATCGCTACGCTGGGTCAAGGAACGATCGTTGCCTTTCCCCCAGTTTCCGCTTTCGCTATGGGTGGTGGCGAGCGTCTGCAGGTTGAGATCGTTGCCGGCGATAATCTGCGTCTGGCTGCCCGCCGCGCTGTTACTCACCATGCTTGCCGTCAGATTAATGTTATGTAACGCCTGCAGCCCCAGCTGGCCGTTTTCATTCTGGACATAAATCCCCGCGGGCCGATCGAGGCTGATGTTACCTGGGCCGCCGCCGAGGGTGCTGGCGCTGTTGATATCACGCCCGGCTTGCACGATCAGGCTATCGCCGCCCTGCAGCGTTCCGCCAATATTGTTGATATCAGTACGCGCGTTTAGCGTGAGCTGGTTGCCGCCGATATAGCCGCTGTTATGAATGTTTTCCGCGGTTAGCTGGGTCACGCCGCGGCTGTGGATGTGCCCGCTGTTGATCACATCACGGCTCACGCTGAACGCCACGTTTTCACCGCCGAGCAACGCGCCGCTGCCATCGAGATCGCCCGCTTTAACCCGCGCGTAAACCTGCGGCACCAGCACCTGCTGCACGGAGCCATCCGTTAGCGTGACCTCTCTGGTGACCAGCCAGACCATATCGCTGGTCAGCAGCGCCATCTGCGCTGGCGTCAGCGCCACCCCGACCATCAGGTTGTACTGTTTGGCGAAGGCGACGCCCGCGTCCATCAGCGCCCGGTACTGCTCTTCATCGTTACTGTAGCCCTGCAGGTAGCGCCCGCCGCTCAGCTTAACGATCTGCTCACGCACCAGCCGCTGTTCGTAATAGCCGTCGCCAAGCCGCTTCATCGCCTGATCAACGCCCAGCTGATTTTGCATGTAGTCGCTGGCGAGCCACGCTTTACCGTTGGTAAAACGCGGATCGGTTTCCACCAGATAGCCTGCTTTAGCCTGCGGGTCGATCTGATACAGACTGCTGACAGGAAGCCGGGTATCCGGCGTGATGACGCGAATAACCGTTCCGTCAGCGTTAACCGGCGTCACTTCCACCAGTCGTCCGGCGGGTATTTCGCCTGTTTCATCGGCGCGATCGCGCGGATTAATCACACCGCTATGGCCATCAATTTGGGTATTGCCCTGCCACTTCATGGTTTGCAAATCGATGGTCTGAACCGTCGGCGTCGGTTCATATTCGCTGCTTTTTTTCCCCTGGCTGGTTTTAGTGCCGCCAAACGGGCGGCTGGTCTTTTTCTCATACCAACGGGTCTGGGTGCCGACGTCGGTGGTCACCCGTTTGCCGGTCGTGGCGACGTTGTTTAGTTCGCCAATCACGCCACCGAGCGCTCCTCCGGCGATAATCTGGCTATCGTAGTTATTCAGCTTATCGCTGTTGATGATGAGCTGGCCGCCGGAGAGGATTTTGCCAGGATCGCTTTCCACCACCTGCGTTTCCACAACGGTACGCTGGTACTGGTATTCATAGAACTCATCGCCGCGGCTACCGTCCGGCATGATGGCGTCGTGAACGCCGTATTTGTTTTTATAGCTGGTATCGACCAGCGACCAGTCGAAGCGCTGTACCGATCCTTTCAGCGCCGCTTCATGGCGCCATGACTGCTCGACCATCACATCTTTCGTCACCAGATGGTCGTTGTAGTTATTGATTTGTTGGATATCGAGCGCCATATCACCGGCGGACTCAAGCGTTGCGCTGTGGTTATTAAACACTCCCGCCCGGCCGCTGAGCGAACCGTCTTCTGCAAGCTGGCCGCCAATGGCGAGCGTACCGTCGCTGTAGATCAGCGCGTGATCCTGGTTATTGAGCGTGCCGACGCCCATTGCCAGCGATGCCCGTGCGGCAATCGTCGCCGCCACGCCGTTCTCCGCGGCGTTAGTCAGCGTTGCCGCCTGCAGCGCGACGGCGTCGCCGTACAGGCGCCCGCTGCCGATATTGGTTAACGTCGTGGCGACAATATGGGTTAAACCACCGTCAATCAGCCCCCGATTGACCAACTCGCCGCTGACCGTCAAATGGTTCTCGCCAGCGCTGATTTCGCCTTCCTGACGGTTATCCAGCTTTGCCGCATAGAGATTGAGCGCCTGGCCAGCGCTGATAATCCCCTGGTTAATCAGCCCCAGGCCGGAGAGATTCCACTGCAGGTTGCCGTTGGCGATGACCCTCCCGGCGTTATGAAATGCCTGACGCAACGTGAGCGACATATCGCCCTGAGAGAGCACCTCGCCATCGCCGCTGAGGGAATCGGCATCGAGGCTAAGTTTGCTCGCGGCAAGTAACGTTCCGCCCGTATTAGCCAACGCCAGGTTGACGCCTGCTATTTCCAGAGCGGCGGCGGAGACGATCTGCCCCTGTCGGTTATCCAGCCCCCGGTTGTGAATGGTGATGTTGAGATTACCGCCGGACTGCAGTTCTCCCTGCCGGTTATCAACGGTGGCGCTCTGAATACCCAGGGCATCAAAGGCGGTGATTGTGCCCTGCTGGTTATCCAGTAAACCGCTCGTCGTCAGGTTGACGCTGCCCCGCTGCGCCGTGCCTATCTGCCCGTGATGATTATTAAGATTTTCAGCCTGTAGTTGGATGTCGCCGCTGGCGATGATATTCCCCTGCGAGTTATCCACCCCATGGCGCGCAGTGAGCTGAATGTCGCCCTGCGCCGCGCTGATTTTTCCGCCATGGTTGGTCAGATTGTCGGCGTCAAGCTTGATATTGCCATTTGCGGCAAGAACGCCTTCGCGGTTATCCAGCCCTCCTTCAGCGCTCATGGCCAGGTCGCCCTGCGCCGCAATCACTTGCCCCTGCTGGTTCCGAAGGCTGGCCACTTGTAGAGAAAGGCTGCCGCCAGCAACGATATTCCCTTGCGAATTTTCCAGCTCATGCCGCGTAGTGAGCTGAGCATTGCCCTGCGTCGTGCTGATTTTACCGCTGCGATTATTAATGTTATCGGAGTACAAAACGATATTGCCGTTAGCGGCAATAGTGCCTTCGCCGTTGTCCAGCGCGCCTTCGCTGGTAATAGACATGCCGCCGCTGCCGGTATGCAGCAGCGTTCCGTTTTGATTGAACAACTGGCTGGTTCTGAGCGTCAAAGCATGGCTGTTGCTGGCGATCTCACCGCCGCGGTTATCCAACCCCGCGCGAAAATCAAGGCGTAGATCGTCCTCGCCCGTCTGCTGGATTACGCCCTGTTGGTTATCCAGCGCCATTGCTTTCAGCTCAAGCTGGCTGGCCGTCAACAGGCCACTGTGGTTGTTGAGTTTGCCGCTGGCGGCCAACTGCAGTTTTTCGCTGGCCACCACCACCGCATCTCGGGTGGTGATATCGCCGGACGCGGCGCTGACCACGATCCGCGCCCCCGAGGTTCTACTGTTATCAAGATCCACCGTCCTGCCCTGCGCCGTCAGCGTTCCTGCCGCCATATTGCGGCCATTCAGCGCCAGCGAGCTCTGGCTATTCAGCGTCAGCGCGCCGCTGCTGGCGGTAGAGCCATCGCTATTTAATCCGGCGGCGAGCGTACTGTTTTGCGCGCTACGCAAAGCGTTGGCGGCAATCCGCGTATCGCCTTGCGCGGCGATCATGCCGTCATTGGTTAGCGTCGCGCTGGCCGTCACCACGCTATCTTTTCCGGCGTACAGCTGGCCCTGGTTGTGAAGATCGCCCTTAACGGACAGTTGCAGATTCTGCGCGGACTGAATCACGCCGCGGTTGCTGAGCGCGCCATCAGCGCTGATTGCTACGTCCCCCGCCGCCGCGCCGATATTGCCGGCATTGTGAACGCCTACGCCGCGCTCGGTACCGACAAGACGAATTTTATGGGCGTACATCCCGCCCAGCGCGCTGACGTCTATCGCCACCGCAGGCAGCGCACTGCCGTCGGCTGATTTTGCCGTCGTCCGGCTGTGCGCCGCATCGATCTGATTACGCCCTGCGGTGACCTTTAGCTCCTGCGCCCAAACCCCGGCGTTGATTTTCACCGCGCGGGCGAGCAGGTCGGTGCTGTCTACCGAGCTCGCATCAAGGCCGCCGCCCTGTACGAGAATTTCGCCGCGATTAACATCATAACCGCTAATCTGCCCGTTACCGTACTGCACCTGGCCTGTCGTCAGCGTCGCGCGGTTAGCATTGATGAACCCGCAGCCGTCGCAGCTAATTCCGGCAGGGTTAGCGATAACCACCTGCGCTTTTTGTCCGGCAACCTCGATATAACCATTCAGCCGGCTCGGATCGCGGGTATTCACCTCATTGAGGATCACTCTGGCTTCCCCTTTCGCCAGATTCGGGTTCCCGGCGACCATCCCGGCCAGTTGGGTTGAAGTGTTAGCACGGCTGTTATTCAGCACCACGCCGCGCCCATCGACGTCAAACTGGCTGTAGACGTTGCGTGAAACGCCTGCGCCGCTCGGTGTCTGAATATTGACCTGCGGCGTGCCATTGGCGCTATTGGCGATCTGCGGTTGCTGGCCGCCTGGCGCATGGTTATCGGCGACAATCGCCGCCTGAGCCGGGGTAAGACAGGAAAAAGCGAGCAGAAAGCTAAAGGCCAGCGGCGCCAGGGTGGAGGTCAGCATCGACCCGGTTCGCGCGTCGGCGCCGGATTGCGGCGACACGCCCGCCCGATGAGAGCGGGTCGTTTCCGCCACCACCATCAGCATCCCGCGAGCCTTATTAAATACGATTCGATAAAAGCGTTTATTCATTGCCGTTACTCGTCATCCATTGTCCACCGCGGCGCGGAAAATCATCCCTGTGCGCAGCACGCGCCGCCAAACGGCGCATAAGTGAAAATCAGTAGCTCCAGCTAACGCTGAAACCAAAAGTTGCCGGATCGGTTTTAAAGCCATCGGGTTTGGCTAAAGGAATACCGGCGAACAGGTCGTAGCTGGCGCGGTGGTACTGGCCACGCAGCCCTGCCACGCCCCCGGCGAGGTGTTTGCCCACCAGCGTTTCACTGCCCGCGCCGCCGACTTCGCCGTAATCCGCCCCCAGATAAAACTCTTGCCCCGGTAACGGGGTCGACCAGGCGATATCGTTACGTATGTACCAGCCGTGACTGGCGGTCAGGGTGCGCTCGCCGTCAAAGCCGCGAACCGTCCAACGGTTGCCGATGGAAAACATATCCGGCGAAGTCAGCGGCGTGCTGCTCATCTGCCGCTGATAGCGACTGGTAAAGCGAAAATTTTGCCCGCCCAGGGCAAAAGGCAAATTGAGCTGAGCATTGAATTGCAGGATTTTGCTGAGGGCGGTTGCTTCCCCCCATTGCTCTTCCGGCGCGGGCTGAGCGCCAAACCAGCGGGTACCGCGCTGATAGCTCACTCCGGCATCGAGAGTGGCGTTGCCCAGGTAATGGCGATGCTGCAGATCAAGCTTCCAGGCCGCCGTCTGCCGCCGCTGAACGGCAATCTCGGTGTCGTTAATGAAGTTGCGCTGCTCGCGGGCTAACACATCGGCGCTAAGAGTGGTCTTCTGACTACCGCTCCGGTGCAGTACGCGGCTCATCTGGAAATCAACGTTCTTGCTTTTACCGCTGTACTGGTAATCGCCGTTGGCCCCCGCCACGGTTTGCATGTAATCATACTGGCTGGCGGTTAATCCGAGCTGCCAGTAACCCAGCGGAATCGAATAGTGGCCGGTCAGGTTCTTTGAGGATTTACCGCCATTGCCATCGAGGTTATGTGAGCCGGAAAGGTAAAAAAGGTCGCTTAAGGCTAACGGGTTATCCAGGGATAGCGTCAGGTTACCCTGATAGCGGCCGGTGGCATTAGAGCCGGAATCATCGAGCGAGGCGTCGACGCGCCAGAAGCGTTCCTGTCGGCGGTTAATAACAATATCGCTTTGCCCAGGCGTTTCGCCCGGAACAATTTCCATGCTGGCCTGTACCGTCGGCAGGCGCTGCAAGTTTTCCAGCCCCTGTTCAATATCGCGCAGGTCCAGTAGTTTCCCGTCAGTCGCCGGAAACGCGCTCGCCAGCCACAGATAATCATCGCTGTCCTCCGTAAGCCTGGCTTCACGGATATAACCCGGCATCACCACCAGGCGCAAAACACCGCTTTTTAAGTCCTGCTGCGGGGCAAGGATCCGGCTGGTGATATAACCGCGATCGATTAATATATTCTGCAACTGGGCCATCAGTAGATTAATGCCCTTCCCTCCCAGACAACGCCCAATTGCTTTATTTGTCTGGCGCTGGAGCGGAAGCCAATGCGGTAAGGCTTCAGCGCCCTGCAAAATAACCTGAGAAATAGCAAAGCAAGGTTGTTCCACGGGAAATAAACCATCATCGGTATTTATTTCTTCCGCTGATAAATGAATATCCGGTGACGGCGGCGCGAGCTGGTTTTCCAGCGCCTGCTGGCGCTGCTGCTGGTTGATGAACTGCTGCTCACGTACGGTATCCACAGGCGCAGCCCATGCCCAGGCAGGCAATATACAGATAATTAAAACTTTATGAACGAAATTCCATTTATTCATTATAGTTAAGTCACAACGTTCCATGTCGAGTAATAAAAAGCAAAGCATGGCATTTAATACAACCAAACCCATGTTAATATCAACATATATTATTCAAGCCACTTCAAAAAATATTACTTAAAATTATAAACGCGTTGATTATCCCAGTTTCATGATATGGATGAATCACCGTTAAGTTCTGCCGAAGACAATATGAAATCATCATGAAATAAGAATATGAGATTATGAATTAATATCGATTCACACTGAGAGCATTAGCGCGACCTCTTTTTACGTTCTGCCGCTCCCCCATCGCACTGGGCTGAAATATGCCGTGATCTCAATCACATAATTATCTCTTGTTCACTTGATGGCCAACCGCTTATTTCAGCTAGCGACCGCTTAACCTTCCATACAACCACTCACCGATTTACCCAACTTTACGCACGCGCTGTTCTGGCAAGATCGGAGGCAGCCTAGCTAATCAATACCTCCATTAACCCTTACTTAAAACCAGACGGCTTCGGCCAATTATTCATCTAATTAACGCCAG
>ERZ773187.2019-NODE-2019-length-13880-cov-3.310958_pt1 | contig 13880 bp, 8 predicted proteins | sample MGYA00511242_ERZ773187 | MGnify/ENA primary metagenome ERZ773187 (study PRJEB29015, sample SAMEA2737744) | human gut metagenome | biome: human gut; feature: human-associated habitat; material: faeces | place: China | collected 2012 ... | reverse complement strand
GAACCGCCGCTGGAGATGCAATTTCCAATTGTGAAACCGGTGCAGCACTTTCCCCTCGAATGGCATCTATCGCCACGAAAGCAAGGCAACCGCCAACAACCCCCAGTCCTAAATTTAAAAATGATTTTCTCATTGCCATATCTTTATCTCCTTTATAGATTAAACGTAAAGTATCCACATTTTGTTTGTATATTACAATATTAGCAATATCCTTGCCAACTGACTATTAAGAAATTCTTAATTAATATACCTTAACTATGTTTTGAGGCGTGCCAAAATCTTTTCATTCCAAATCCTAAATTCTAAATTTTACATTTTGTATATTTGTACCTGCGATTTCGATAATTTCAATTTACATGATAACACGTATAAACAATAAAAAGAGTGGTAAAACACGTACCCCCTATTCCTTTAATTTTCTGAAGGATCCCCGGACACGTGTAGTTGTTGGGCTGATTTTTATGCTATTTTCCATTTACCTGCTGGTGTCCCTCGTCGGTTTCTTTTTCACCGGTGGCATGGACCAGAGTCTGATCGATAAAGAGACCCGGGAATTAATGACCAACCCGGATATTGTTGTCGGAAACCCGGGACGCAAACTAGGAGCGTTTCTTTCCGATTTGCTCATAAACCGGTGGTTCGGAGTTTCGTCATTCATATTCTGCTACTTGCTATTTATCATCGGGCTGCGTATTGCCGGACGGGATATCAAGAAATTCGGGAAAAAGATCATCATCAGCTTTGTTCTAATCATCTGGTGTTCCTTGTTATTGGGATATATTTTCACGTTCTTACCCACAGGATACGTATTCCCGGGCGGGGCTCACGGTTATTTCGTGTGTTTTTGGCTTAACTCGTTTATCGGAGAGATTGGCTCATTCTTCCTGTTGATTGTTTCGTTTGCTGCCATTCTTTTCTTTGGTTTCGAAAACGCTTTCAACAAATGCGTGACCATGATCAAGAATTACTTCGCTCGTCGGGCTCAACTCAAGGAAGAAAGGGCCTTGGCACGAGAAGCCGCTCTTGCCCGGAAACGAGAAGAAATGGCAAAAACAGAAGAGCCGGAAGACCTGCAAGAAAAAGAAGAGGACATTGATACCGAAGAAAAAGAGAAATTGGATATCGAAACGGTTCCGCCTGTTGAAGATGAACTTTTCCCCCGTCACGAGTTTGACACGACCGATCCGGATGAATCAGAAAAACAGGAATTGCATGATCCGGAAGAGGAATTCACGACAGAACATCACTTCGATTTATCCGTGGACAAGAACCCCGAAAATCAAGATGAACACAGAGAAGATACTCTCCCGCTCACCAATGACGATATCGAATTGACCGTTATGGCAGACAAGCTGGAAGAGCAATTAACCAAAAACTTGATGCCGGACACGGAGTACGACCCGACTCTCGATTTATCGAATTATCAATATCCCCCGCTGGAATTACTGGAAGAACACTCTTCCGGTTCACAAAAAGTAACAGCGGAAGAACTCGAAGAGAATAAAAACACGATTATCGAGACATTGCGCCATTATAAAATAGAGATCACCAAAATCAAAGCGACCATCGGGCCGACAGTCACGTTATACGAAATTGTCCCCGCTCCCGGTATAAAAATTTCGAAAATCAAGAATCTCGAAGATGACATCGCGTTAAGCCTATCAGCCTTGGGCATACGTATCATCGCCCCGATCCCCGGAGCCGGAACCATCGGTATTGAAGTGCCAAACCAGAATCCGGAAGTCGTTTCCATGCGGGGAATCATCGCATCCAAGAAATTCCAAGAATCCAAATATGCCCTTCCGGTGGCACTGGGACGAACCATCTCGAATGAACCTTACACGTTCGATCTGGCAAAAATGCCCCACTTGCTGGTAGCCGGAGCCACGGGACAAGGTAAATCCGTGGGCTTGAATGCCATTATCACATCGCTCTTGTACAAAAAACACCCGTCACAATTGAAATTCGTGATGGTAGACCCGAAAAAGGTGGAGTTAAGCATCTATTCCGTCATCGAAAAACATTTCTTGGCGAAGTTACCGGATGCAGAGGAAGCTATCATTACCGATAATGACAAAGTAGTAGCCACGCTCAATTCTCTCTGCATCGAGATGGATAGCCGCTACGATCTGTTGAAACAAGCTCACGTGAGAAACATCAAAGAATATAACGAGAAGTTCGTGAAACGGCAACTGAACCCGAACAACGGTCACCGTTATCTACCTTATATTGTAGTAGTGGTGGACGAGTTTGCCGACTTGATCATGACTGCGGGAAAAGAAGTAGAACAACCGATTGCTCGTATCGCACAGCTGGCCCGTGCCGTCGGGATTCACATGATCATTGCCACGCAACGACCTTCCACGAACATCATCACCGGAGTGATCAAGGCCAACTTCCCGGCACGAATAGCCTTCAAGGTGGCCTCCATGATCGACTCCCGCACTATTCTGGACTCACCGGGAGCCAACCAGTTGATCGGCCGCGGGGATATGTTGATTTCCAAGGATAGCGAGATGGTACGTGTACAATGTGCCTTCGTCGATACCCCGGAAGTAGATGCCATCACGAAATTCATCGCGGATCAACAGGGTTACCCGGAAGCCTACGCACTCCCCGAATATGTTTCCGACACGGAAAACGGGGTGAGTGGCGACATCGATCTCGGGGTAAAAGACCCGTTATTTGAAGAGGCCGCCCGTTTGGTAGTGAACACCCAACAGGGTTCAACCTCCTCTATCCAGCGACGTTTCTCCATCGGCTACAACCGGGCAGGAAGAATCATCGACCAACTGGAAGCGGCAGGCATCGTGGGACCATTCGAGGGTAGTAAAGCCCGTCAAGTACTTATCCCCGACGAGTACAGCTTGGAACACATTCTTAAAACCGTGGAGTTTTAAAAATTTAAAATGGAAAATTTAAAATTTAGAATTAACAACGTCATGTTTTTAGAAAAGTCATACAAAGGTAACAACAAATGGTATTTTTACATCCTCACGCTCATTATCGTGTTTGCCGCAGTACAAGTAGCGTCAATCCCGTTAGTAATTTACAGTATCATCATGAATCCCGAAATACTAAGCGGGGGGACGAATAACATTCTGGCCGTCACGAACACGAATCTGGGCCTAGCACTCATGCTATTCACGTTCGCCGGAGGCGTCATCGCACTTCTGTTATGCGTGAAATATTTCCATCACAAGAAACCGACGGATATACTCACGGGCCGAAATCGTTTTGACGTGAAACGGGTGTTCTTCGGGGCTGCCATATGGGGAATATTAACCATCGTCCTACTGGGTGCGCAATACGGATTCGGAGACACGTCTAACCTCGTGTTCCAATTCCAGCCATTCAATTTCATCATGATGTGCATCGTTATACTGATTTTCATTCCCTTCCAAGTGGCATTCGAGGAATTTATTTTCCGGGGATATCTGATGCAAGGCAGTATCCTACTTTTCAAATACAGATGGGTAGCCCTATTACTTACCGGTTTTGCCTTCGGGTTACTTCACGGGTCCAACCCGGAAGTGGATCGTTTCGGTTTCTGGGTAGCTATGCCGCAATATATTCTGATGGGATTACTCCTTGGACTGGTAGCCATCTGGGATGACGGGTTGGAATTGGCTTTGGGGTTACACTTGGCCAACAACGTCATTTCCTCCCTTGTGGTAACACATGACGCCTCCGCCCTGCAAACACACGCACTGTTCAAGGATATGGCACCAACGGCTTCGCACATGGATACCGTGGTGATGCTCGTCTGCGGGGTCATTTTCCTCTGGGTTTGTAACCGGAAATACAAATTTTTCTCTAAGGGCAACCTGTGGGGAAAAGTAGAACGGGAAGTCGTCGAGTAAAAGAAGTTCTTAAAATTTTCTTAATACTCGTGTCACTTTCATGACATTGCCAATAAAATAGTATCTTTGGCAGTAAACAAAAACGTGATAACAATTATATTAATCTATAATCGAAGTTTCAAAAAAATGAGAAAAATTACATCTTTAATGTTCGCTCTCATCTTTGGGCTGTCTTTCTTGGCTAATGCTCAGGATGCTAAAAGCAATCAACCGAAAGGTTACCAATTCACTGATATTAAGAGATTACCTGCAACTTCTGTAAAAGATCAGGCTCGTGCAGGTACCTGCTGGTCATGGTCCGGAATTTCGTTCTTTGAATCAGAAATGATCCGTATGGGCAAAGAACCAATCGATCTTTCAGCCATGTACATCGTGAGACACGCTTACAGCGACAAAGCAACCAAATTTGTTCGCCTGCACGGTAGCATGAACTTTGCTGTCGGCGGAGCTTTCTGTGACGTGATGCACGTGATCAAAAACTACGGTATCGTTCCGATGGACGTTTACAAAGGATTGAACTACGGTGAACCAAACCACGCTTTCGGAGAAATCGACGATGTGTTGGCAGGTTACGTTAACGCTGTTATCAAAAACTCAAACAAAAAATTAAGTACTGCTTGGAAAAAAGGCTTTGACGGTATTCTAGATGCTTATCTCGGAGAAGAACCCGAAAAATTCGAATACAAAGGTAAAGAATATACCCCGAGAACTTTCGCTGACGAAGTTGTTGGTTTGAACATGGATGATTATGTGAGCTTGACTTCATTCACTCACCACCCGTTCTATTCTCAATTTGCAATTGAAGTTCCGGACAACTGGTTGTGGGGAATGTCTTACAATTTACCGATAGATGAACTGGCACAAGTCATGAGCAACGCTATCGACAACGGTTACACCTTTGCTTGGGCTTCTGACGTGAGCGAAAGAGGTTTCCAAACCTCACAACCCGGAGTTGCCGTGGTTCCGACAACCGACACGAAAGAAATGAGCGGTGCCGAAATCGCTAAATGGGAAGCTATGCCTAAAGGGAACCAAACTCCGGATGCTTTCAGACAAGGCCCGGCTCCTGAAAAAGAGATTACTCAAGAAATGAGACAACAAGAGTTCGACAACTACTTAACTACCGATGATCACGGTATGCACGTAATCGGTAAAGCGAAAGACCAGAACGGTACGGTTTACTATATCGTGAAAAACTCTTGGAATCAATATAATAAATTCGGTGGATATTTCTACGCTTCTGAACCTTTCATGAAATACAAAACGATGAACATCATCGTTCACAAGAATGCCATCCCGAAGGATATTCGCAAAAAACTTGGAATCAAATAAATCCACTCTATAAGGAGTTAGAGAAAAACTATAAAAAAAGGCCGTTGATCCATCCGATTAACGGCCTTTTTTTCATAATTTCGCGGGAGCGAAAAAGAAATACATAAAATTATAATCAATATGAATCTAGCGAGAGAAATTAAGAAAGACATTTACTGGATTGGAGTCAATGACAGAAGAACCCATATCTTCGAAAATTACTGGCCTATTCCCAAAGGTGTTGCTTATAATTCTTACATCATCGTGGATGAAAAAGTGGTAGTCATCGACACGATCGAAAGAAGCAAAATGGATGACTACGTGGAGAATATCGAACAGTTATTGAACGGGCGGAAAGTGGATTATCTCGTGATTAATCACATGGAACCCGATCACACCGGAGCCATCAAAGCTTTATTGTGCCACTACCCGGACGTGAAAATCATCGGTAACGCCAAGACTTTCCCCATGCTGAAAAACTTCTACGGGGTTTGTGACAACTTGATGGAAGTAAAAGAAGGTGATTCTCTCGACCTTGGAAAACATAAATTGAATTTCTACATGGCCCCGATGCTTCACTGGCCGGAAACGATGGTTACTTTCGAATCAACCGAAGGTATCCTGTTCAGTGGTGACATTTTTGGAGCATTCGGTACGCTTGACGGAGGTATCTTTGACGACGAGTTAGATCTGGATTACTTGGAAGAGGAAATCAGCCGTTACTATTCCAATATTGTTGGAAAATACGGTCAACCGGCTCAAACCGCACTGAAAAAACTCGGTGGCCTTCCGATCAAAATGGTATGTGCTACCCACGGACCGATCCGTCGTTCGCACATTGCCGACATCGTGGCTAAATATGACAAGTGGAGCAAGTACGACACGGACAAAGGTGTCGTGATCGTGTTCAGTTCCATGTACGGGAACACGGAAAAAATGGCTGATATAATCGCTCGTTTCTTGGCTGAAAAAGGAATCAAGAAAATCCGTATTCACGATGCATCCAAAACACACCCGTCATATATCATCAACGACATTTTTCGTTATAAAGGAGTTATCCTCGGAAGTTGCGCTTACAACGGTAACGCATTCCCAACCATGGAAACCCTGTTGTTCGAACTGGAACACATGGGCGTGAAGAACCACGTGGTGGCCTTCTTTGGCGGAAAAGCATGGGCTGGCGGAGCAATGCCCCGTTTCAACCAATTCGCTGAAAAAATCAAATGGGAAGTGGTTGCTCCTTCTTGCGAGGCTTGCGGTTGCCCAAAAGACGAAGATTTCGAAACGTGCCGTAATATCGCCTACGCCATGGCGGATAAACTGGATGAAATTTGTTGATTTTAAACGATATGAAAAATAAGAGCGGGTATGTTTGAAATACCCGCTCTCATTTTTTCTATATAAAGAAGAACGAAGGAGCTTACTTGCCTATGATTACCCAAGAGAAACCCAGAGTGTAAAGTTTCCCATTGGGTAAACATTTCCCTCCAAAAAATTACTTCCGCATCATACGGAAAGGACAATTCTCCATCACCGTGCGCATACGCAACGCCTGCTCATAAGTAATGGTCGAACAGAAAGAATGTTCATCCATGATATTGAATGAATCAAAATAAATCTCATGTCCGTTTTTCTGCTCCTTATTGGTAGCAGTGGCTTCGTAAGTCCATTTCTCGGGACGGGAATAAATTCTGAAATAAGTATAGGTATCTGAACAAAAATCATCCAACGCACCATTATACTTATCCTTCCATGTAGGATAAAGTCCATAAAATTTTCCGATAATGGTCTCGAAACGATCTCCAGAACCGCCTGCCGCATCCGGGCTGCTGGCATTCGCCATCCGGTAGATATGCTTCTTGTTTAAACTGATACCCACTTCCTTGTAAGTCCAGTACGAAATATCAGACACATCTTTTACCTTTTGCAAATCTTGATACTGAGCCATCTGCACAAACGACCCGTTATCCAAAATATAACGCGGTAATTGCACATCAATGGTATACTCGTTTGCCTCTCCTATCCAAACATTCAAATAGCGCATCGGGTCCCACACCAAATTACTCTTGATATACAAATCCTTGTTCTCACCATCGTTCAACTTCACTCGATTTACCCCTTTTTCTTTCAAGGCCTTTCCGTACTGGTCTATATCCGCCAACACAAAGGTCACATTCAGATCCACGGAGGAGGGAGCGTTTTTCAATTCATTTTTCATCACTCTATTCAGCCTGTCCAGAATTTCCTGTAACATATCCGTACCAATACTTTCATACTGGTATTCCTCTTGCGTTGTATAAACAACATGGAAGATTATTGGTACCGTAATAGGTTCGAAGCTCACTTTGGGTTTTTCAATAATCCGAACTTCGCGAACTTCCGACTCGACACCGTAAACGGCGGCTTTGAATCGTAGCGTCTCCCCCATATGCTCTGTCGTTGTGAACACCTCGCTGACAGGCGTACCATCTTCTAAGTAGATTTTAATCTCATTCTGCGGGATGCGGTCTGCAGTGATTTCAATCGTGTCCGTAAAGACGGAGTCTTTGAGTATCACCTCCTCGTCCTCGTTTTTCACCTCAATAGTACGGGTGTCCTCTACCCCCATATAAGCCTTCACCTTGAAGGTCAATTCTGCCTTTCCGTCAGCAATCAGCACAGGACTGTTGGGTGACAAACTGACCCTTGCTACCTGTGAAACATCAGGATACGTTCTGAACGACTCATACTCCGCCTTTTCACAGGAAAATACCAGAACGCTTATCAATATCATCAGAAACAATACTTTCATAATTTTTTAATTTTAATCCATTAAAAATCCCCAGCCTGGGTTCTGCTCAATGTCATTGTACTGCAACTCCTCATTCAAAGGTATCGGCATACAGAAACGATAGTCACCGTCCTCCAGCGTATAGGTTGCCTCCTCCTCATCTCCATACGAATTGCGGGTCCATCCCTCCTGCGTACGAATCAAATCACACCAGCGCATGTCATACTCAAAACAGAATTCGCGTCTCCGCTCGTTCAGGATTTCCTGCAAGACATCATTACCCTTATAGCCATCATAATCGCAGATACGACACCGTTGGAAATCCTCCAACCATTTTTTCGCCTGTGCATCCCCTTTCCGGGCATAACTTTCGGCCACAATTAGATGCATTTCTGCATAAGAGAAAAATGTGTATACAGTGAATTGTAGATAACTGCCGATAGGATTTACATTCGCATACTTCAGAATATTACCGGATTCGTCGAAAAAATTTTCCTTCCGCACATCTTTCTCATCATACATCTTCACCAGACTCTCGGCCGCAGCCATCTTCACGTATGGCAGCATTCCACAGATATTTTGCAAAACCCGATCGCTCCGGTTGTCATATAACAATCCCTGAGGATAATCCTTTTTCACACCCTCCTTTTCTGGGAATACGGGAAAATGCACATACTCTGAAAGCGATTGTAATTTCCGTCCTTCCATCGCCGCCTGTGCATGCCGGATAGCATGATCATAGTCCGTAATCTCACCAGCACCGGAACCACCTTTGAACAGATAGATTTCAGCCAACAAGGCAGTTACTATCTTCTTATCGTAAAATACATTATACGTTTCCCGTGGACTCGTCTCGCACTCCAGCACCTCCGTCAGTTCGTCGATCAAAATACCATAAACTTCCTTTTGGCTTTTGCGTCTTGCATCATAATCACCTACTAGTTGGGCATCCAAATTGACCGGAATCCCCAGTTTGTCCGAGTGGTAGGGAGAGAAATATTGTAAGAGTTTGAATAAATGCCAAGCACGCAACACCATTGCCTCACAGCGTACGATATCTGCCTGCTCTCGAGAAGCATCCACCCGTCCTAATTCATCCAATATGGTGTTGAAAAAACCGATGTTCAGATACAGAGTCTGCCAGATGATACCCGGTGTTTCCGAATTCTTCCAGTCCAACGTATTTACGAAAAGTGTCTTGTTATTATTCCCATAAGACGACTGTATGTATTTGTCCGTATCCACATCATCCGTCAGCAGATGCAGGAAAGTCCAAAAGTCATTTTCTTGATAAGGAACCACCGTTCCCTGCAAAGTTGTGGAAGTCGGGTCTGCATACATTCTTAGATACCCGCCTAATAAGGCTTTCACATCGTCGTAATTGGCAACCGCTAGTACATTAGACGGCTCCACCTTCAAATAATCAGTACAGGAACACAAGCCTGCCATTACAGCTATCAATACTATTATCTTTCTCATACATTCTCTCATTTAAAGGCTGAAATTCAAGGTTATCGTATATTTTCGGGAATTCGGATAGCCGAACTCACCCATCAGCAATGGATCAATTCCTCGGTAGGGCGTCAAGGTAAATAAGTCTTTTGCCGTAAAGCTCAAACGCGCCGTACTGAACCTGAGCTTTTTAAGGAAAGCAGGAGGAATATTATACCCTAAAGTCATATAACCACACTTCAAGTAATTTCCTTTCTCCAACCGATTGTCAAACATATAGTAATTATACGTCTTTGTGGACTGAGACAAACGCGGTACATTCGTCACATCTCCTGCTTGGCGCCAGCGGTTGATATCATTCACGTGACGGTTCTGTCCGGTAAGCTCACTAAAAGTCGTAAACGACATAATTTTATGTCCTGCTTTGAACTCGAAATTCGCACTGAAAACAAATTGTTTCACATTAATCGAAGTTGAAAAACCACCCACATAAGGAGGGAATTTCTGTCCAAGATACTTAACCATCGAATTAGGCACCTCAATATTCAGGCCCATATCCAACGTAGCGTCCCCATTGCCGGTGTACACCAACACCATACCCGTCATCGGGTTTACACCTGCCATCTGGTAGCCAAACCAACTCCCTGCAGCATACCCCTCCACGTAATTATTGGAAGTGGCAGCCGTTATCCGCTCTGGCAAATCCTCAATTTTCTTATAGAAAGTGTTTTTCACGGTATTCTTATTATAGGCCAGATTCATTTTAGCAAACCACTGGATATTCTTTCGCTTCAAGAGGGTCACACCCAAATCCACCTCGACACCGTTGTTATGTAGGTTGGCAACATTGGTCGTTGCCTCAAGCCGACCAGAAGAGGTAGCCAAACGCTTTTTATCCAATACGTTCCGGGTAATATTGTGATAGTAGTTTACGCTCAACTCTACTCGATAGTCCCAAAGTGATGCTTCCAAACCGATATTCATATCTTGCTTTTTCTGCCATTTGATGTTCGGGTTCGGTAATTCGTAACTCGTCGGAACATTCTGTCCGTCATAATTGATACTTTGACCTAAGGTATACACCAAAAACGGAAGGGCATTTTTATCTATACTTCCGGTGTAACCAAAACCACCACGTAATGACAAGAGATTCACCCAAGGTAAAGACTCCATAAATTTCTCCCGATGCATATTCCAACGCAAGGCCACATTCCACAGAGGTGTAAACTGATTGCGGTTTCCAATAATATCCGAACCGTCATAACGGATGGCGCCCGTCAGAATATACCTGTCTTCATAAGAATAGGAAGCATTGGCAAAGAAAGAAGACATCTTCATGCGTTCCTTCCCTGTATTCCCCAAACGACCAAAATTAATATTATTGGGATTCACGCCCGTTAAATCAGGAAAACCAATAATGTTATGTACTTCGTCGTAAATTGGCGAGTAATTAAAGGAACTCTGTGTTGTACGATCAGATATTTCCTGTCCGAAAAACACGCTAATAAAATGGCGATCTTTTATGTCCTTCGTATATTGCAGAGTATTCTTGAACGTATAGGCATTACTGTAAGCAGTCGCCTCTCTCAATGAACCTTTTACTAAAGCGAGGTCCAAATCCTCCCCGTAGCTGATGTAATCATACCAGTTGTTTTTGAAATTCGTGTAGGTATTCGCTCCTTCCACAATCCGGTTATGGTTCGAATTGATGTTATAAACACCGTGAGTGGTAAACATCAATCCCTTGATAATCTCCCACTCCATCTTCAATTGAAGTTCGGCATCAATATACCTGTTCTTATTCGTATTGTTGTTTAGGTCGTGCAGGATATTGAAATTCTCCCAGTCCAATCCAGGACGAATACTACTCTGTTTGGCATTATAGGTGATATCACTGGCATACGAACCGTCCTCATTGTAAGGCCTCTCGTAAGGATTGGCATACATAGCGTAGTTCAGGGGCGAAATGATACTGGCGGTCGCCCGGTCATTTTTTAGGGTCGTCCCGATGCTTCCTGTAATCCGTAAGGCTTCCACTGGTATGTGTGTGATTTTGGAAGACATCCCGAACTTGCTGTACTTGTTGTTCGGTTCCGTTCCTACCTCACTTTGGAAGTTCAGGGAGGTGTAATGTTGTGTTTTTTCCGTACCGCCGGACATACTGAAACTGTATTGTTGGTTTACTGCCGTACGGAAGATTTCCTTGAACCAATCCGTATTGATGGTCGAAAGCCTTGCGATTTCACTCTCCGCAGCCTCTTTCGAAATCACACCGTAACTTGACTGACGCAACAAATCCATTACCCGCCCCGGCTGAAAAACCCAGGCCGTTTCATCCGCAAAAATCTCCCGCTCAAACTGTATCTTCTGCGCCGTATTCATCATCTCAATATTGTTCCGCGGCCGCTCCTTGATACCGTAGTTCAGCGAAAAGTTGAAACGGGTCTTCCCCACCAGTCCGCTCTTCGTCTCCACCACAATCACACCGTTTGCCGCCCGCGCACCGTAAATAGCCGTCGCAGCGGCATCCTTCAAAACCGTGATAGACTTGATATCGTCTGGAGCGATATTCCCGATTCCAGACGTAAAAATGGTAGACTGCAAATCCGTTGAACCCACCTTGATATTTGGAATCTCACCCTGCATCGGCATTCCGTCTACAATCCAGATAGGCTCCGTACTCCCGTTGATGGAGTTGATTCCACGGATCTGAATCTGCGAATCCGCACCCGGACGCCCGCTACTCACCATATTCAAACCCGATATCGTACTGCTCAACACCTCATTGATATTAGTCAGACCCCGCCCCTCGATTTCCCGGGCAGTAACGGTCTTGCTACTACCCGTCCTACGCTCGCGACGCACCGGACTGAGCACGCCACAACCACCTCGTCCATCTCACTCACCTCCTCTTGCAAAGTGATCGTGATAAACTTATCAGGATACGCGGTCACCTCTTGCATACCCATACCGATAAAACGAACCTGCAACACGAATTTCTCACCTGACAAGTTATTCATTTCGAACTTTCCATCCACATCCGTAGCCACTCCCACAGTCGTCCCTTTGATAACCAAGGTAGCTCCCACAATCGGTTCCCCGTTTTTGTCAACCACTTTACCGATTAGCTTCACTGCCTGCTTTTGCTCCGCTGGCCGATCATCTATAATATAGATTCCATTCTCCAACCGACACCGCAGACGGGTATCCGCCAGCAACTCATCCAGAATTTTCTTCAAATCCTGATTTTCAAACACAGCGCCCTTACAACGGATGGCAGAAGCGACATCCGTATTATACACCAATTGCGCATCGCTTTGTTTGATAATCTGTTGAAAGGCTTGATCCAAAGATCCCGGCTCTATCCGGATACTTATCCGTTGAGCCATCGCCTCCGTATGCATCACACACGAAAGCAACAAGGTAATCAATAATGATAATCGCATAAGCTTTTTCTCGATTTTTTGTGGAACTTTCCACACCAAATACGAACTTTTTTTCATAATTTTAAAGCGTTAAGTTTATAAAAAAGGCTTCAACACATAAAATCCGGTTCCGGGGTCGTAGCTGTGGATCGGATTTTTTGTATCTCACCGGTTATTTCCTCGATATAAAAACCTGCCTGCCCTCAATCTCGAAACGCAAGCCGGCAATTCCCTCATACGTTTTCAACAACACCTGTATATTCTGGTAACGGTTCAGCCGTCCCGACAAACGCACCTGTTTCAAATCCTCCGAAGCGAACACACAATCCAAGTCGTACCAACGCGACAAGGTTTCCATAATCTCGCCCAAGGGCTGTCCCTTAAACACAAACATCTTGTTTATCCACGACATATATAAAGTAGTATCCACCTGCTCCACCTTCAACACACCCTCTGCCGCTTCATACGTCAAACGGTCGGCAGGCTTCAGGCGAACCTCCTCTCCCCCCGTTGTCGTAAACCCGATGCTCCCGCGGGTCAATACAGCGGACATCGGCTTATTCCCATAATCCGTGATGCAGAAGCGCGTACCGTACACCTTGATATCCCCTTCCGGCAAAGCCACCACAAACTGCTTCCCGCTGTCCTTCACCACGTCAAAAAACGCCTCCCCCTTCAAGTACACCCGCCGTTCATCTCCGGCAAACGAAGTCGGAAAACGCAATTCCGAATCCGAATTCAACCACACCTTCGTCCCGTCCGCCAGTACATATTGAAACTCTCCTCCGGCAGGCACAGACAAAGTGTGGTATGCCTCAGGATGTTCCTTAGCCATCCGCTCCGCAGGAATCACCCGCTCTCCCCTTTGCCTCGTGGCCGCCTTCTCCGTCTCCTCCTGCTTCAAATCGATTCGTTCACCGCTTGCCAAAGTCAACACCGTTCCCACTCTTTGTATCGACAGCGAATCCTCCACTACCGCAACCACCTCCGGCAAAGACCTCCCTTCCTCTCCCGTCCACATCCAAAGTCCCACCACCAGCACAACCACCGCAGCAGCAC
>ERZ773187.2012-NODE-2012-length-13917-cov-19.354927_pt1 | contig 13917 bp, 14 predicted proteins | sample MGYA00511242_ERZ773187 | MGnify/ENA primary metagenome ERZ773187 (study PRJEB29015, sample SAMEA2737744) | human gut metagenome | biome: human gut; feature: human-associated habitat; material: faeces | place: China | collected 2012 ... | reverse complement strand
TTCTCCATAAAAATATACTAATTTTCAGGCGGTTTTTTAATTCCGCCAACAGGTAGTATTAATATCGTATGTCATAACCGTTGTTTCTTGTTCATGAAATGATGGGATTCTGATGGAACCCTCTGTTTATGGCTGCGAAGATAACAAAATTATTTCAAATACAGTTATGTTTCGACTAAAAACATTAACAATTTTGGGTAGTAAGGCGGAATTAGCCTCATTACCAGAGGGCAAATTGCTCATAAATACAGTAAATGCACATTCTTTTAACACCGCAAAGAAGGATCAGCTCTTTGCTGATGCTCTGACTAATGGTGATGTGCTGATTCCGGATGGAGTGAGCATCGTGAAGGCGTGCAAGTGGATTAAGGCTAAGAGTCAGCCTAAGGAAAGAATTGCCGGCTGGGATTTATTCTCTTTCGAGATGGAAAAACTCGAAAGAGAAAGTGAAGAGTTAAGAACGAAGAGTGAAGAATCCAAGATTGTGATGTTTATGGGTAGTTCACAGAAGGTTCTCGACTTGATTGTGAAGCGTGCTGCCGTGGATTATCCTCACCTGAAGGTGGTGACTTATTCGCCTCCTTATAAGCCTGAGTTCTCGGATGAGGACAATAAGGCTATCATTGATGCCATCAATGCTGCCAACCCCGATTTGCTTTGGATTGGCATGACGGCTCCTAAGCAGGAGAAGTGGACGTACTCTCATTGGAATGAGTTGAACATTCATTGTCATGTGGGTACCATCGGTGCCGTCTTTGACTTCTTCGCTGGTACCGTGGAGCGTGCCCCTATCTGGTGGCAGGACCATGGCTTGGAATGGCTCTATCGCTTGATCAAGGAACCTAAGCGTATGTGGCGCAGATATATCATCGGTAATAGCCTGTTCCTTTGGAACATGACGAAAGAGTAGAGTGAAAGTGGCTATTTAAATATTTTTTGTTATGGGATTTTTTCGTGAGCGTCTTTTGGAGCTTAAGGTTTATAGACAGCGCAGAAAGATTATTCGTAAGAGAAAACAATCTCGTGAGCATTATTCCTTCTTGTTAAAAAACAAGTTGAGCCATGATTGCACTCCATTGATAAGTTTACTTTCAAATAAAGGCTACAAGAATGAAATATATGTATGTACGAAAATTCCTGCACCAGAAAATTTTTCGTTCAAAGAAGATTTTGAAGGTTCTATACTCTTTTTAAAACGATTAATTTCAACTTTTCTTCTAGGGGAAAGAAAAAGGGTGGAAATTTCTTTTCAAGACTGCCAACATCTAAATATAGCTAATTTCATGTTGTTCGATTTAATTGTGGAACAACTAAAATATACATTGCAACACTATAATGCTAATCTTTCTGTACATTCTATATGTACTAAAAATATTGTAGTTTCAGAAGGTTCAAAGAAAGACGATAAGGTTAATAAATACCTTCTAGCCTATGGTTATCTGAAAATGACAGATGTTGATAATGTAGATGGGGATGAAATGTTTTTGCCTTTAGGATTAAAGAAAGGATGGAAACGTGCATATAATGAAAATTCTAAAGGAGGTGTAGCTCGTGATGTAGTGACCTTTGTAGAGAAGTCTCTCAAGCAGGCAAAGAATGAAATGGATGTACAGATGAGTAATGCTATAGAATGTCTTGTTACTGAAGTTTTAGACAATGCTGAAGAACATAGCCTATTCGGAACAGAATGGTATGTAAATGGTATTTCGTTCGAAGAAACCCAACATGATGCATCTGTAGTTGAACTTAACTTGTCCATTTTAAATTTTGGATCGACAATGTACGAAAGTTTTGAAAGTACAAGAAAAGAAAATAAAGAAAACTATGCAAAGCTACAAAAACTATATCTTAAACAAGCTCAATTGTTTACAAGAAATGTAAGTTTTAGCCGAGAAGCTTTGTTTATGCTTTATATGCTCAATTCTGGAATCAGCCGATTGAAATTTCAAAATCAAGCTCGTGGTACTGGAACTGTAACTTTTATGAGGAGTTTCCTTTATCTTGGACGTTATGGAATAGAGCATGTGCATTTTAATCCTCATATGAATCTTATTTCTGGAAATTCTGTGCTTACATGTGACGGAAACGTTAAACCTTTTAAAAATAAAAGTGGTTTAGAGGTCCTAACATTAAATAATGATGAAACTTTTGATGTTTTGCCAAATTCTAATTACCTTTGTAGCCACAATGAGAATTTTCCTGGTACGATATTGGAATGCAAATTGTATCTCAATAAGGATTTCTTGAATAATAATGAACAATATTAATTGGAATTTAGTGATGAGCAAATTGATTTTAAGCATTGAAGATAGAGGAGGAGCAAGAAGTACTTCTTTTTCAGGTCGAAGTGAAGGCCGAGAAGTCAGAAAAAAACATAACTTAGATGCAAAGGATAAGGATGATAATAGCTATATAGTATCTATGCCTCAAGATACTACATCTTTTAATCCATCGTTTTTTCTAGGGTTATTTTTTCAGAGTATAAAAAATCTTGGTATCGATGAATTTCAAAAGAAGTATATTTTCTCTTACGATAATTTGTATGAATCGTTGAAAAAAGTCATAAAAAACAATATTGACCTTAGTATCACAAGAGCTAAAAAAGACTTGAGTGGTATGACTGGTCTTGATAGTTATTTATAAAAAAGTATGATAGAACGTTTTTTTTCCCCCTATTTTTACTATCTGCAAAACTTCTTGATGAGTGTAAAAACAGATTGTTCCATATCTGTAGGAGATATAATAGCAACATTGTCCATCTTGTTTGCTATCTATCAGTTTAGAAAACAAATGGCTCTATCTAGACAAGAACATGTTGATACTCAAAAAGAAACATGGTTCCTAAATGTTATTGTTTTACCTCAATTATCCGAAATTAAAGGTTTTTATAAGGCTTTAAGTAAGAATATGTTAAAACACAGAACTAATTTAAGGTCGCTGCATGGAGCACCTCCTTTTATTTTGGGTAGAATGGGAAATTATAAGACTATAGAATTAAATAAGGTTCAGGAGTTCTTTGATAATCTTAAACCACTTGTTAAGTCTTATGATGATGCTATGTGGATAAGAATTATTGATATAGAATTGGATTTGCAAGATATTTGTACAGAACTTGTGGAATCTTATGATGATGTAACAAAAGATACAGATGTTGCTTCTAGAATCTTGAATAATGAGCAAGGTCTTATTTTGCTTTTAAATAAAGGACTCAAAAGATAAATGAAATGATTAAAGTAGTAATTTCAATTATTTTCTTTATAATTGTCTTATCTGGTGTTTTTGTATATGTGACTTTAGTTCGTAGAAATGCCATCTCAGATGATGAAACTTCGAAAATTGTTAAGGTTTGGGGAATAAGTCCATTAAATTTTTTGATATTTATGTGCGTTATTCTTCTGATGCTTGAGTTTATTTCAAGTTTTCCTTTTCTTGATTATATGGAAAAACGTGATAAGAGAATGAATTATCTTTCTAGCCAAGTAGATTCTCTGCAGCATTTATGTGATGAATCAGAATCGAAAATGGTCAACTTTGAAAAAACGTTAGATAAGCTGAATAGGGAAATCGATAAGATCAAGTTGAATAATAAACCTTCAGTAACTAGGGTACACATAAATAATGGTAGTTTTAATCCCAATGTTGGTAAAACTATACAGCCGAATGACTGAAAACAGTTGCAAACAACATGAAAAGACAACGTGCTATTTTCTTTGATTTCTTGCGATTCTGTATAGGTTTTTGCCAAGGAAATACCTGATTCCTTGAAGGAAGCGGATTGGAAGGAGTTATATGCTATAGCCAAGAAGCAATGTTTGTTAGGTGTTCTTTTTGATGGTATCAAGAAACTGCCTGCTGAACATGTAGGGATGGAGAAGGAGTTGTTGTTCCAATGGATGGCGGAAAACCAAATGTTGGAGAAAGCGAATGTGCGGCTGAACGATGCTGCCATCCAAGTTTCTGAGTGGTTCAGGAAAAAGGGATTCAGAACCTGCATTCTGAAAGGGCAGGGGAATGCATTGATGTATCCGAATCCTTATTCCCGTACGCCTGGCGATATTGATATCTGGGTGGAAGGTGGAGATAAACGGGTCATCTCCTTTGTCCGCTCTATCTCGCCACATGAAAAGGCGTGCTATCACCATATCGAGTTCCCATCGTATAAGGGTGTGGAAGTTGAAGTGCATTATCGCCCAAACTTCCTGTTGTGCTTCTGGCATAACAGAAAGCTTCAGAAATATTATGTGAGGGTGAAGGAGGAGCAGTTCTCGCATCGGGTGATGTTGGGAGAGCAAGGGGAGATTGCGATTCCGACGGTGGAATTCAATCTCATCTTCCAGTTGACTCATATCTATGCTCATCTGATGAATGAGGGGATTGGGTTGAGGCAGCTGCTTGATTACTACTATGCATTGATTAGTGATGATTTATCATTGATTAGGGATAGAGTACAGAAGGAATTGAAGGAGTTGGGATTGTGGAAATTTGCCGGTGCCATTATGTACTTCATGCAGGAGGTGTTCGGCATGCCTGCCTCTCGGCTTATCGTTCCTCCGAATGAGAAGTATGGTAAGTTTGTGCTGAATGAGGTGCTGGAAGCCGGGAACTTCGGAAAGCATGATGAAAGGAATCGGTTTGGGAAATCAAAGCTGGGGCATAATCTCCAAAGGGTGAATAGGGATATAAGGCTCATGAGGTAGTTTCCTGCTGAGGCTTTGAGTGAGCCATTCTTTAGGGTATGGCACTTCTTCTGGAGACTTAAACACAGGAGGTAATCTTTCGGAATCTTCTTTTCTTGAAGCCCTATTTGGGTTGGAGTTTGGTCACGCAGATTTCGCAGATTTTTCTTCTTTGCTGTTTGTTAGTCCCACAGATTTCACGGAATTCCACAGATTTTTGCCCTATGCGGGCTTGGATTTCGCAGATGATGCAGATGACGCAGATTTTTTTTGCAGCTCATCTATCACCCATCACGATTTTCTGGAAGAAATCGGATAAGCTGTTGGTAATCAAAGGAACAATATGCGTGACTGATACCTAAAAGCGGGAATTTATCCCTCACGCATCCTCACGATTTTGCTAATGCTGTTAAGCAAAAAGGCTTTTTTGCGATTGAAACAGGCTTCATTTGCCTTTGAAGTAAGCTTTATTTCAAATTGGTTTGAGGCTTAGATAAAGTTTACGTAAGGCTCTATTGAAGTTTGTTGGAGCCTCACTTCAAATTCAAAAGTGGCTCAGTTTGATTTCTTTCAGCTGATTGATGAATCGGAAAAAGGATTACGACGTAGCGGCTTATGCATAGCGATGGCGCTATATTGCCCTAAAATGGGCAATGTTTTACCATCGTAAGATAATTGAGGGTATCTGCTGCTATTTGCTGAAGCGTATGATTTTAGTGTAGTATCGTGCAGTGTCAAGGTTGGCATTGAACTTATATAAGTGCCTACGTGATAGTGCCTTGCGTGATTTTTGTGTAGTGTGAAACAGAAAGGGCATATAGCTCTCCTGTCCCTCCCTATTGAGAGAATCCTTAACCCAAACCCTCTGGTGCTCAGAACCGTTTCGCTATAAGGATGGCGGACCAATCAAAGGTCTCGCCAAATTGTGCGGGCTGGGACCGCATTGGAAAAAATGAATATATCTTCGTTGAAGATGAAATATAGGTATACTTCTTGAGATAGAGAAATCCTGAATAATTGATATATAGGCGAAAGATTTCCACACCCTTTTATAGAGAATTACTTTTGGGGGATGGAGTCTAGTAGCTCTCTTTACACTTAAAGCATATCGGGAAACATAAAGAAGAAATTATGGATTAGAAGTGTATCCTAGTGAGTAAAATGTAATATTTAATTTATGAACAAAGAGAGCAAAAGTAAGTTCAACCTTTGGTTGTCTGAACATCCGGAGTCGTTTCATCCCAGTGATGAGGCACGGATGTTTGATTTTGTGAATTCCCTCTATGAAACGGAGGGGAGTATTTGTATTGATGAGATATTTAGTGGTTTCACCAAGAGTCATCCTGCCTATAGCAAGGAGGAGGCAATGAGATTGAGTGATAAGTGGGAAGATCAGATTCTGCTCATCATGAGATTCCTGGATTGGAAGAAACAAATCAAAAAATAACAAATTAAAAAAGGGATTAATAAATTTATGTGTGGAATAGTTGGATATATTGGTCAGAATGATGCTTATCCAGTCCTCATCGAGGGCTTGAAGAAACTGGAGTATCGTGGATATGATAGCGCCGGCGTGGCATTGATTAATAGTCAGAATCAACTGAATATTTACAAAACAAAGGGTAAGGTGAGTAACCTGGAGGCGATGGCTGCCGAGAAGGATTGCAGTGGTCATGTGGGTATCGCCCATACCCGCTGGGCTACCCATGGTGAGCCTTCTGCTACCAACGCCCATCCTCATGTGAGCATGAGCGGTGACCTGGCTTTGGTGCATAATGGTATCATCGAGAACTATCAGGTTCTGAAGGAGCAGCTCGTTGAAAAGGGCTATGAGTTCAAGAGTACTACCGATACCGAGGTGCTGGTGCAGCTGATTGATTTCTACTACCAGCAGAATGGCAAGGACTTGGTTTCTGCCGTTTGCCAGGCTTTGAACGATGCCATCGGTGCGTATGCCATTGCCGTTGTTGAGAAGAATAACCCTAGCCATCTGGTGGCAGCACGCCAGTCTAGTCCGCTGGTAGTTGGCGTGGGTAAGGATAATCTGAACTTCTATATCGCCAGTGATGCGACGCCTATCGTGGAGCATACGGATAAGGTGGTGTATCTGGATGATGGTCAGATTGCGGACATCCGAGTGAGTGAAGAGTTGAATATCATCAACCTGGAGCATTCGGCATGTCATTATGATATCAAGACCGTGGTTCTGGACATCAGCAAGTTGAGCAAGGGTGGCTTTGATCACTTTATGCTGAAGGAAATTTATGACCAGCCAAACTGTCTGAAGGACTGCATGAGCGGTCGCCTCTTTGCTGACAAGGAACATCCTGAGAACAACCGCATCGTTCTTTCTGCGCTTCGTGATTATCGTGAACGACTGGTTCAGGCGAAGCATATCATCATCGTGGCATGCGGTACCAGTTGGCATGCCGGACTGATTGGCAAGCAGCTGATAGAAAAAATGTGCCGCAAGAGAGTGGAGGTGGCGTATGCCAGTGAGTTCCGCTATAGCGACCCTGTGATTGAGCCTGAGGATGTGGTGATTGCGATCAGTCAGAGTGGTGAGACGGCTGATACCCTGGCTGCGATTAAGTTGGCAAAGGAGAAGGGTGCGCTGATTTTCGGTATCGTGAACGGCGTGGGTTCTTCCATCGCCCGTGAAACGGATACGGGTATCTATATCCATGTGGGTCCGGAGATTGGCGTGGCAAGTACGAAGGCATTCACCGGTCAGGTGACGGTTCTTACGCTTCTCGCCCTGGCTTTGGGACATGAGCAGGGTACCTTGAACAATGCTGATTACTATCAGATGATAGAGGAGCTTTCTGAGATTCCGCAGAAGATGGAGAAGGTATTGGAGCAGGCTCCGATGATCAAGGATATTTCGAGAATGTTTACCTATGCGCACAACTTCCTGTATTTGGGTCGTGGCGTGAACTATCCTGTGGCAATGGAGGGTGCGTTGAAGCTGAAGGAAATCAGCTATATCCATGCTGAGGGCTATCCTGCTGCCGAGATGAAGCATGGTCCTATCGCTCTGGTAGATCAGGATATGCCGATTGTGTTCCTCGCAACCCATCATCAGCTATATGAGAAGATTATCTCGAACATGCAGGAGGTGAAGTCGAGAAACGGCCGCATCCTTGCCGTGGTGACTGAGGGTGACCAGCAGGTGAAGGAAATAGCGGATAATGTATTGGAGGTTCCAAGAACCCTGAATGCGTTGGTTCCACTGCTGAGCGTAGTTCCGCTGCAGTTGCTTGCTTATTATGTGGCTGTGGATAAGGGACTGGATGTGGATATGCCGAGAAATCTGGCAAAGAGTGTGACTGTGGAATAATTCGCGTTTGTGACTTGGCTGCCGGTCATGTATGTGCTTTGAAGGCCATTGAGTGTAAATGTGGTTTGGTGATATATAATCTGGGTACTGGTCATGAATATTCTTTTCTGGATGTTGTTGAGGCATTTGGGACGGCAAGTGGTAGAAATTCATATTTGCCTGATGCCCAATTGTATTTTCTCCCAAACTTTGCTATCTAGCATGAAGTAAGGGATGGCTTTCCTGCTATCCTCTGCAAAATAGAAAAACAGATGTTTGATGCCTGGGGCATCTGAATATTCGTAGGCTTCGATTTTCACAATGTTGATGCCTTCACCTGAAGAGCAGCAAGGAGTTGCTGACGTTGCTTTTTCGTAAGCTGCTTATACTTCGTATTTATAGTATTAATATCGTATGTCATAATCGTTGTTTCTTGTTCATGAAATGATGGGATTCTGATGGAGTCCCTGTTTATGGCTGCGAAGATAACAAAATAAATTCAAATACAGTTATGTTTCGATTAAAAACATTAACGATTTTGGGTAGTAAGGCGGAATAGGCCTCATTACCAGAGGGCAAATTGCTCAAAAAACAGTAAATGCTCATTCTTTTAACACCGCAAAGAAGGATCAGCTCTTTGCTGATGCCCTGACAAATGGCGATGTGTTGATTCCGGATGGTGTGAGCATCGTAAAGGCGTGCAAGTGGATCAAGGCAAAGAGTCAGCCGAAGGAAAGAATAGCTGGTTGGGATTTATTCTCTTTCGAGATGGAAAAACTCGAAAGAGAAAGTGAAGAGTTAAGAACGAAGAGTGAAGAATCCAAGATTGTGATGTTTATGGGTAGTTCACAGAAGGTTCTCGACCTGATTGTGAAGCGTGCTGCTGAGGTGTATCCTCACCTGAAGGTGGTGACGTATTCGCCTCCGTATAAGCCTGAGTTCTCGGATGAGGACAACAAGGCTATCATTGATGCCATTAATGCTGCCAACCCGGATTTGCTTAGGATTGGCATGACGGCTCCTAAGCAGGAGAAGTGGACGTATTCTCATTGGAATGAGTTGAACATCCATTGTCATGTGGGTACCATCGGTGCCGTCTTCGACTTCTTTGCTGGTACCGTGGAGCGTGCACCTATCTGGTGGCAGGAGCATGGCCTGGAATGGCTCTATCGCTTGATTAAGGAGCCTAAGCGTATGTGGCGCAGATATATCATAGGTAATAGCTTATTCCTCTGGAATATGGTGAAAGAGGCGTAGGGGACGAAAATCATCCCGTCCTTCTTTACCATTAAAGAAGGCTCCACCTTTCTCACCAAGCCTCTCTTCCCTCAGGGTCGAGAGGATGTAGCTGGCTCTGCTATAGCGCCGCCTGGGTTTTGGTCAGCCAGCGGAGCCTGTGCCCTAAAGGGCTGGCTGGGAGTGCTTACGCAATAAAATTGCGATTGTTAGACGCAACAGAGTTGCGATTGTTTGTCGGCTGGCGCATCAATGCCGTTGCTTATCCTCCATTAAGGAGTCCAAAGCGCTCTTGTTGTTTAATACGGTCTGGTTATACTTGGGGACAATGGGAAGGAGTTTCGTTTGCCATCGTAGCGATAAGGTATAATTGGTTACGTCATATCGTTACAATCATAAGGCTACGATGAATCAAAACTTGGTGGGATATAAGATACTGGGACAACTTGAGTAAAGGATAAGGTGGATTCCTGTAAAAATGGCTTTTACTTACAGTGGCGACAAATGCTGAGAGTTTATTTGAGATAAAGAGGGTTTTATATGGGAAATTCAATAAAAGTCAATCAAAAAGAACTGATTGCTTTATGGAATAAAGCAAAAAAGGTAGAAGGAAAACCACCTGCAATATGGCGTAAGGATATTGCAGGAGCTTGGATTCGATACGACCAATATGGTAAAAGGACTCCATATGGCTGGGAGGTCAGTTATATTAGACCTTTATCTAAGGGAGGAAATAGAGATTTCGACAATTTACAGCTATTACATTGGCGAAACAATAAATATAAGGGGGAAGATTATCCTGTATGTCGGACTTGTGTAAGTTCTGACGGAAATATGAATATTGAAAAGATACGCATATGGCAAATAGAATGATAGAAGTGACAGACAATGATAATGTTACTTCTAACGACAGAATTTTGAAAGAATCCGATAGAATCAATAAAATTAAAAAATGGTCTATATGCATTAGTGTTGTAGTTGCCATACTCTTTCTATGGGGGCGTGATTTTAGTAAGATATTCACTTGGTCTAAAATAGAGAATGATGTCTTAGGTACATATGGCGATTTTATAGGAGGTTTTATAGGCACTGGTGTTACCTTGTATTCTGCATATTTGTTATTTATAACTTTAAAAGAACAAAATGCTGTAAACAAAAAGACGCAGAAAGTTAACACAAATGTTATACGCACAAACAATGCAGTAGTGAAGACTAATAAAATAATTATAGCCCAGTCGTACTTACAATTGTTTGATAACAAATTTACGACATTCCTAAGTCTCTATCAACATGCTTTAGATGCTTATAGATATAATAATAAAAAAGGTAGGGAGGCTTTTGTTAACATTATGGATAGCTTTTTAGAAAAGCCCTTCCAGAATGGTAGTACATATATGAGTAGAACTAAAGCTGCAGTTAAAGAATACGAGCAAATTTATGCGGCAAATTGTCGTGAGATGTCTGTCCATTTACGAATGCTTTATCATGTAGCAAGACTGATAGGTATGGCAGAAAATGAAGATGATGATGGCAATACTATTCTAGATGAAGAAAATCGAGTAATCTATGCAAAATGCCTCCGTGCTCAGCTTTGTGACGAAGAAATGATTATGCTAAGGTATAATTGCCTTACTAATAAGGGGAGAAATATGCAAGAATTTGTTAACCAATTTAATTTGATTAAACATATTCCTTTGATGTCCCTATTGGAATTTAAGAAATGGAAAGCAAAGATTGGTGTTGATGAAGCTCTTGTAAGTTGCATGAATGCTCATTTTATAGCACTAAGAAAGTTTATTTTGGAAAGTTGTATAGGCGAGAGCGAAGGAAAAGTATTTCTTGATTCAAGAAAATACAACATACAGGTTGTTTTTGAAAATTCAAACAAGAAGTTGATTATAACTGTAACCTTGAGAAATGTGACAGGAAGTCCTGGGCATGAAGGGGAGATGCTGATAGACAAAGCATTGAGTAAATTTACAATTGAGGACTTGAAGGAACTATATAAGGAATATCTCAAAGAGATTTTGCTGGTTTCAAATTTTTATCAATTCAATGGTAGTGATGGTCGTAGGATTGACAGTCGGCTTTCCACTGATAGAACTAAGGTCATCTGCACGGCAGAGAATGATTATCCTTGGATTCTTACATCTTGGCAACGTGAGAACCCATAAATAAAGTTACTCGCCACACAATTTGATATTGCATGACGAGCCAAGAGGAGTTTGGCAAAAGCCCAATACTTTCCCACTAGGTTAACCGTCGATGCAGTTGGTTCTTCCCCCTGCGATAAGTTCTGTTCCTCAGCCCTTGGTGACGTTTACCCTAGTTGGATGGAGTACTTTGTTTATAGTCGCTACCTCCCATAGCCGACTTGCTTGCAAAAATAATAAAAAATAATGGCAACAACCCCAAAAGCACAAAATAATTATAAGAAAATAACAAAATTGGACTTGTCAAATCAAAATTTGACATCATTTCCTGATTATGTCTTCAAAATGACTAATCTGAGAAAGTTGATATTGCATAACAATCATATAAGTAAAATACCACCTCAAATTAAGACTTTGAGCAAGTTGATGGTATTGGATTTGTCGAACAATGAGCTATCTGCCATTGGATATCAAGTTCTGAAGTTGCCAAAATTGAAGATACTGAATCTTTGTTATAATCAAATTGTGTATCTTCCAGATGGTATTAAAGAAGTTGGCATACAACAATTATTGTTATCCAACAATAGATTGTCGAGGTTAAATATAGGAGGATTCAGAAGATTAGAACGTTTGACAATCAACTGTAATGAGTTGAGTATAGTAGCTTTAGAAGGTGTGTATCCATTACTAAAAGATATTTGGATGGGTAATAATCCTATCAAGAGAATAGCTATAACAAAGACTAATGCGCCTACCTTAAGGGGCATTTATACATATACTTATGCCTGTAATATTAAAAATGTGGCAGAAGATTACAAGTCTTTAATGTCAACAAAAGGCAATGTTATAGATATATTTTTGGGAAAATTGAAAACAATTAACCAAAACGTGAAATTTAAAATGAGTATAGATATGAATGAGACAATAAAAAGAAGATTGGAAAAACTCGACCAGTTGCTCCAAGATTACATTAATAAGAAGAAACAACATGTTAATTCTTATGAAGCCATTGATGCTTTCCAAGAATGGTATGGGGAAGCATGTGCTGTTTTTGTCAAGTATTTTGGAAAATCAGACGAATATATCGACAAGTTTTGCAAGATAGATGTAACTGGTAACGGATATTCATTAGAAGACTCCTATCAAGAAGCTTATCCAATTTACAAAATCTATATTGAAAAATTAAATGATATGTCAACTGGTAAAAATGATATTCAAATGAGCAAGACTTCTAATAACAAGGTGTTTATCGTACATGGACACGGTAGCTTGAAAACAGAAGTAGAACTATTCTTGACGAAATTAGGTTTGGAGCCTATCATATTACATAAACAGGCTAACATGGGTAAGACCATCATTGAAAAGATTGAAAGATATACAGATGTCGGCTTTGGAATAGTTCTGTATACTCCAGATGATGAGGGACGCTTGAAAGGAAACGCAGAACTATCATCAAGGGCAAGACAGAATGTTGTATTCGAACATGGATATCTAATTGGAAAGTTAGGTAGAGACAGAGTGTGTGCTCTTGTTGTGGATAATGTTGAAAAACCAGGAGATATAGATGGTATCGTATATGTGAATGTTGATGACAACGGCTATTGGAAAGTTGCTTTAGCAAAAGACATGAAAGCTGTTGGCTTCAACATCGACTTGAATAAAGGGTTTTAATTGAGCGTTACGTTGCAGTCGATACCATCACATAGCTCTTTTCCTTCTATCTGATGTTTCTGCTATAGTGTAGCCAGATGGAATCTCTTTCGTAGTTTGAGTGCTTGTCGGTTAACACTTCAATACTGTTGCTCATCCCTCGGCTGGCTTATTATCAATAAGTCACTGTCGTCTATCTGGCGTAACTGCGCAGTTGGTAATTCCCTCACTATTGTGATAGGATCATTCTGTATAGGTTATCCGTGTGGCTATCGCAGGACATGAGAATCAGGTGAAGTTTTTCTCTGAGCCTAACCATGGTATGTATGAGGCTATCAACAAGGGTATCAGGATGGCGACGGGTGATGTGATTGCTCTGTGTCATTGTATCCTACCTGCTATATCAAGCGTGAGGTGATGATGAAATGCGGTCTCTATGATGAGAGCTACAAGATTGCTGCTGATACCAACCTCCTAGTGAACTATCTGTATAACTGCCATCTGAAGGTGGCGTATCTCCCTGAGTCCGTAACGAGAATGCGCATGGGTGGCATGAGTACTGATTCTGCCAAGCGCAAGAAAGTATGGGATGAGGATATCAGGGTATATTCCGGATATGGCTTCAAGCCCGTGACATTGACGAAGCTGATGAAAATGGCATGGAAAGTGCCGCAGTTCATTCAAGCGAAGTTCATGAAGTAGATTCGGGAATCCCAATGCCCCTTTAAAAAGGTTTTTTCGAATCCCGATGTCTCTCCTGCAAAGAGGGGCTTTTCGAATCCCTATTTCCTTTGCCAAAGGAGGGTTCTAAAATCATCCCGTCCTTCTTTACCCTTAAGGAAGGCTCCACCTTTCTCACCAAGCCTCTCTTCCCTCAGGGACG
>ERZ773187.2011-NODE-2011-length-13920-cov-4.244645_pt1 | contig 13920 bp, 12 predicted proteins | sample MGYA00511242_ERZ773187 | MGnify/ENA primary metagenome ERZ773187 (study PRJEB29015, sample SAMEA2737744) | human gut metagenome | biome: human gut; feature: human-associated habitat; material: faeces | place: China | collected 2012 ... | reverse complement strand
TGGAAATATTACTGTTACTGGCGTAAAACCAAAAGCACTGCACTCCCGGCAGAACACAACAAACCCATACAAGCCCAAAGTTACCTAAAACAAACGAACGGCTGGATCAACGTGTTCAACGGCAAATCATTCACCGCCCCGGAAGGAGCCAAACTTTTACGGGTAGAAATCCGTACCTATGGTAAAGAGATCACACCCGAAGAAGTAATATATATTGATGATTTCAGTGTAGAACTCGTGGAATGAAACTCATTCTCAACACAAAATCGCTGAATTCCTTTTTTGTTTTAAGTAGAAAAACTAAATTCGCGTTTCAAATTGTAATATAAATAAGATTCAATTATATGGGAAGAGCGTTCGAATACCGTAAAGCACGGAAGCTAAAGAGATGGGGCAATATGGCCCGTACGTTTACCAGAATAGGAAAAGAAATTGATATTGCCGTAAAAGCCGGTGGTCCGGACCCAGCGAATAACACGCGTTTACGTATACTTATCCAAAACGCCAAGGCTGAAAATATGCCGAAGGAGAACGTCGAAAGAGCTATCAAACGCGCCGTTTCAAAAGATACTTCTGATTACAAGGAGATCGTTTACGAGGGATACGGTCCTTTCGGAATCGCCATCGTGGTAGAAACCGCAACCGACAATAACACCCGTACCGTTGCCAACGTACGCCATTGTTTCAATAAATACGGCGGTTCTTTAGGAACAACCGGTAGCCTCGATTTCTTGTTCGACCGGAAATGCGTGTTCAAAATTACCCGCCCGGAGAACTTCGACCTAGAAGAATTCGAATTGGAAATGATTGACTACGGTGCCGACGAAATCTTCGAGGACGAAGAAAATCACGTGATCATCTACGGTTCTTTCGAAGCATTCGGAGCTATTCAAAAATATTTGGAAGATAACCACTATGAAATGGTCAGCGGAGAATTCGAGCGTATCCCTCTTGATACAAAAGAATTAACCGACGAACAAAGAGAAACCGTGGACAAATTGCTGGAAAAATTAGAAGAAGATGATGACGTAACTAACGTTTATCACAACATTAAAGAATAATTTTCTTGCAGATTAAAAAATATTGTTGCATATTTGCACCCGCAAAACGGTTAAAACCGCTTGCAACAAGGAAGACTTCGTAGCTCAGCTGGTAGAGCAATTGACTCTTAATCAATGGGCCGTGGGTTCGAGTCCCACCGAGGTCACCGAAGAAACCACCTATTTTCATAGGTGGTTTTCTTTTTGTTTTGTCCTCAACAATGCCTATATTTGCAGAAAGAGAACAATAGTATGAAACAGACTATTATCAATAAACTAAGAGAATTTTTCACACTACAACCCGTGGAAAAGGTATGGATTTTTGGCTCTTACTCTCGTGGGGAAGAATCAAAAGAAAGTGATATTGATATACTTGTCCGTTTTGACAAGAGTGCGAATGTTACTCTTTTTAAATACATTAGCATCGTGAACGCTCTACAATCCCTTCTCCGCAAGAAAATTGATCTCGTGGAAGAGGGACAACTAAAAGATTTTGCGAAAGATTCGGCAGAACAAGATAAAATATTAATCTATGAGAGAAAAGCCTAAAGATATTAATCGTTTATCTCATATAATCGAGGCTATCGACAATCTGTTCGAGTTCACGAAAGATATCAGTTTTGAAGAATATAAAAACAATAAAATTCTCCGATTTGCTATAATCAAAAACTTGGAAATTATTGGCGAAGCCGCCTATCTACTCACGAATGAATTTAAAGAAAAGCATCCCGAAATTGAATGGAAAATTATTATTGGAATGCGTCATGTCCTAGTACACGGTTATTATCAAATTAGCGACGAAATGGTATGGGCAACCATACAAACCGAATTGCAACCGTTAAAAGAGAAAATTGAGCAATATAAACGAGAATTGGAGTAAAAAAGATAACACAGACAAAAAGTGGATCCATTGACTCTTAATCAGCTTTTACTATACAGAAAGCATTAAAAATCAAGCACTTACAAAAGTAGGTGCTTCTTTTTTTACTCATTTTTTAGGCTATTTTGCCCTCTAGTTAAACCATGAGTTAAACCAAGAGTTAAACCGAAATCAGTCATGACAGCAGGAATTAACATCTTGTGTTACAAATCAAAAACACTTGCAAATGGAGAACATCCTCTAATGCTTAGAGTATGTAAAGATGGTAAAAAGAAATACATCAGTTTAGGTCTATCAATGGCAGAACAATATTGGGACTTCACCAAAAACAAACCTAAACCCAACTGCCCTAATAAAGAATATATTGAAACACTCATTGCTGATAAAATCAAAGAATACAATGAAAAGGTTATTGAATTTAAATCAGAAAACAAAGAATTTACTGCCACTACTCTTATTGAAAAGGTAGCCAAACCTACGAAGAAAAAAACAGTGGGGGAGTTCTTTTTAGAACAAATAGAACAACTCAGAGCTGCCAAAAGAACAGGATACGCACAATCTCATTATCATGTTTACAATTCTTTAATGAGGTTTAATGGGCATCTTGATATTTATTTTTCTGATATAGACATTCCTTGGTTAAAAAAATACGAAGAATGGCAAAGAGGTAATGGAGATGCAGAAAATTCTATCGGAATCAGATTTAGAACATTAAGAGTTGTTTACAATCATGCGATAGAAGAAAACATTGTCAAAGAAGAATATTATCCATTCCGCAAATTCAAAGTTTCAAGATTACATGAGGTTACAGCCAAAAGAGCAATTGTAAAAGAAGAAGTGATGCAAATCATTAATTACAATTACACAGGTAAAGACTTCTATATCCATCTAGCTATTGATTTATTTTCGTTCTCTTATTTCATGGGAGGCATTAATTTTATTGATATGGCTTATCTTACTCATGACAACATAATGGATACTAGATTAGTCTACAAAAGGAAGAAAACAAGGAAACTTATAAAACTTCCATTGTTACCCAAAGCTATTGAAATTATCAATAAATATAAAACAGAGGATTCTCATTTTCTTTTCCCAATCTTATCAACATTTCATCAAACAGAAGTACAACAAAGGAATCGGATTCACAAAACAATAGCTAAAGTAAATAGGCGATTGAAAAATATTGGTAAAGAACTTGGAATAGATAAGAAATTGACAACCTATGTTGCAAGACATTCCCATGCAACCACATTAAAAAGGGCTGGTGTTAGTACATCACTCATTTGTGAGGCATTGGGACACAGTTCAGAGAAAGTCACTCAAATTTATCTTGATAGTTTTGAGAACACTCAAATGGATGCCGCAATGCAAAATTTATTATGAACACAAATAGCCTCTTACCTTCGGGTTTGAGGCTATTTTCTTTTCTCTAAAATCATTCTATTTAAACCAGAAAAATTAGAAATAATCACTAATTTCATAAATTCTAATCCAGACACTAAATAAGAAATATAATATTTCTCCTATCACTATAAAAATAGAATCATAAAGCTAAACACATCACTAGCACCCTAAAAATAACCATCACTTATATTTTACCTTTCATGGGTAAAATCCATTCCAATAACACAGGTTAGATTATTGCTTTATCGAATCAAAAAATTGGCATAAAAAAAGAACCTCTCTCCTAACTTAATTGCCAATGAGGAGAGAGGTTCTAATATTCTATAATGCTAAAAAGCATTTTTTAGGGAATCATGCTGATTGTGCCCTATCGGAATCACTACCATTCATAATTTCTAAAACTTGCTTCACAGCACTAATCAGTTTAGAAGCTTCATTAAGCTGACTCTCTGAAGGAGAAGTTGACACGCTTGAAAATCTTGCCTTTGCCATTTCCCCTTCGGAAAAAAGTTCGTCATTCAAAAAAGTTATATCATCAGCTTTATAAACTGATTCTATTCCAAATGATAAAACTTTCTCCACTTGCTTTTTCCCAGAGATAGCTACGTTCTGAGCAACAGCAAAAGGATTCAAACTTAAATTTATACAGTCCTTACAGAACTTCACATTAGAAACTAATCTATTCAAGACTATATCTCTAAGTGCAGACAGATAACTATTTTTAGTTATACCCTCTACTTGTTTTAAAGCCTCTTCAAAGACCATTCTCTTCACTTCTACTTGGTCTTTTTGCATTTGACGAGAAAGAATATTTCTATACTTCTCATTTACCATGCAAAAAGCATCTTTTTGTCTCCGGGTAGAGACTACTTTATCCCTGTTATCATCTTTGTTCATAAGTTTAAAATTTTAAAATTAATAAATATTCAACAAAATGTAACAGGGTGAATATTGTTTCAATTCCACCATAAGTTTCATAAAATACTCCACTAATGCCAGAACTCACTCATGAAAAAACATCACAGTCATTGACATACCTGTAACACTCTCCCACAAGCATTACAAATATATACAAAAAGTAATATTATCAACATTTTTCTTATAAAAATATCTTCAACAATCACCAACCAGAGCCTATTTATATCAATTATATAAAAACATAACTCCATACCCTATAATTACCCTAAAACACAACTTTCAACCCTATAATTGGGGTAAAACATTACTTTTCACCCTGTAATTGACTAAAAACATAACTCCTAACCCTATATTATCATCAATCCTTTACCCTTTACCCAAATTATCCCAATTATCTAATCCATTATTCCAATTATTTATATCCATATCATATCTTATTAAAATACCCTATTATTTAAATACAATATTCTAAAACATACACTTTATCCCCCTCTCTTTCCTTGTTTTCTTCCATCTAACAATATTACTCTATAAATATTCACCTCTCACCTATTTTAAACAACAAACCTAAAACAAATCAATTAAACACCTCCTTAACCTCATAACCTCATGTTGCAAACCAGAGTTATTTATTATAAAATAATAATCATGATTTGCAACGAGTAAAAGAAGAAGGAAATAGAGATTTATGGCTAGCCATTACAAGTTTATAAATGGATTGAATAGAATTTAAGTTTTATCATCCAAATCATTTGCATTGCTATAATAAATATCTAATAGATACAGGAGACAAGCGTTTTACTTGTTTTCTTCCAATACTCTTTCATTAATACCATGTTATATAAACTAAAAGTTATCATTTAATGAATTTTACAACTTCCTTGTCTTTTCATAGTTTTTGATTTTTTTAATCACTATCTTTGTGATAATAAACAAGATAAGATATAAGCATCATATCTACTTTCTCAAAATCTACATACATAAACATTCTCTGGCATCAAGGTATGAAACCCTGTCAATTTAATCGATAGGGTTTTCATTTTACCTGAATTGTTGCAAATGGATATAGCATGTAGAATAGAATACTTTTATATCTAATCATCCAGATAAACTAGATTGGTATATCATTAAAAACAAGTGAGAGATTAATGAATCGAATGATATTCTAATCATTTATAATAGATAAGACTATCAATAATACCTTGAATCATGCTTTATAGAGGATAATAGTTTTAACCACTTCTTGAACTATTTAAATCTATACAATACAGTTGCAAACTGGATAGATTTATATATAAATAATAACCACGGTTTGCAACATCAAAATGATGAAAGAAGTGGATAATTTAATCATGTCAGAATGTTTTTCGTAAACAAAAAAGAGATTAGAGATTTAAATTACAACAAGCATCTATCAGAAACAGGTTTTTTAGAGACACTGGATTTTAACGCTAGATTCAAGATTTCCATTGAGGCACCAACAGGATGTGGGAAATCTTATTACTTGCTAGATTATTTAAAAAGGAATAACATTCCATTTTTATACGCCACGGATACATTATTCCTCATGGAAGGGTTAGCTAACAGGCATGGGATACCTTATTACTGTGCAGCCGATAGAAGTAAAGAGGACGAGAGGCAATTAATAACTGTTTATCAGCATATACCTAAATTTATCAGAAAGGGAATGACGTTAATCATTGATGAATCACATTCACTTGTTACTGATTACAGTTGGAGAAGAGAAACGGTAGAGAACACTCTTACTGCGATGACAGGATACGATAGAGTGATCCTTCTCTCTGGCACTCCTTTATTATCTAATGATTCAGCCTACAATGGAATTGAACAAGTTAGAGCTATTCCCAATGAGGTTAGTAAAAGGAAATTATGGGTAACAAGATTTTCACAGAATTTAGAGGGGGCTATACTTCAACTGGCTGGAATGATTAAAGAAGAGGGTTACATACCTGTACTATCTCTACTGGATAAATCCGATAAACTGGATACTATTATAGAGAGATTACCTAACCATGGATTTAATAAAATAGCTGTTATCAATTCCTTGACGAACAAGAAAACTAGAGGGAAAGATGTTAAAGGTGAGGGAGAGATGGAGAACGATATAGAGGTTGAAGGTGATCCAGGTTATTACGATCAATTAATCACAACTGGTAAAGTCGATGCCGATATAATTATTACCACTTACAGGCAAGGGTACGATATTAAAGGAGATAATTATAAATTAATCATAGCACCAAGTAAAAACAGGCACTCCTACACTGATATTATACAGGTGATGAACAGGTTTAGAGATTGCACCACGAGTGAAGGGTATCTATTATGTAATAATTTGTATGAAGAACAAGAATTTAATTATCAACAAGTGTACTCTACCATATTAAACAAGATTACCCAAAAAACAAGAACGGAATTTAATAGAATACAAACACTGGAAAAAGATTATAGAACCATCAAGCTGGATCAACAATTGAATTGTAATTACTTCTCTCGATTTATTTATTCCAGTCCTTATATAAATCACCAGAAGATAGCTAACACTACATACAACAACATGAATAACGTTGCTTACAACAATTTATACAGGATGAAAAGAATACTTGAAACATTTAATATCGACATGGAACTATCAAAAGATTGCATGGATTTAAAAGAGGAAATAGAGGTGAAAGAGAAGAAGAAATACACCCAAGAGGAGATAGATATTGCGGTTGATACTTTCTTTCATGATTATGCCTATCCAAAAGAAAAAGGTATGCCTGTACTACTAGATATAAAAGAACGTCCTATTTACCAGACTATAAATGAACATTATGAAACTTTACACGCTTTAGGTGAACCCTCGTGTAAAATACATGATGAATTAAAGAGATTCATGATTAACACTAAAAAAATGAATGCCTTTAAAAAGATAGCGATAATAAAACTGGGAACTGACCCAAGCATAAAAATGTACAAACTCATGTTACTTAAAGCGTTTAATGCAGGAGAGAGATTAACCAGTCCAGAGATATGTAAAAGGATAAATAATTGCAGGCAACAGGTGGGAGATTCCATTTTAAAAGAGAAAACGGCAGTCGAGTTTTTTAACCTGTTATTTAAAACGAAGAGGGTGAAAATGAATGTTGAGGGCAAAGAAACATGGGGCAGGGAGATTGAAAAGACTTTCTAGCCAGTTAATCATATATATATAACTAATTTAAATCATAACATCATGAAAAAAAATTCAAAAGCAGGAGAAGGCTACACTGAACTTATTCCCTCTAAAGTTACTGAAATCTATCATAGAGAGATGGAATTTATTAATAAAGATTTAGAGGATGAATCTAATAAATTATGCAAGCGATTTTTAAAACTTGTGGAGGAAGGGAAACTAGATGGGCTTATCTCTTACTTGAAGAGGTTAGATAGATAAATAACGATACCAAGGACAGGGTTTGATTGAAGGATATAACTTTCATCAAATCCTGTCCTTTTTTTATGCGCTATATAATAGCAAGAAACGAATCAATTATTTTTTAGGAAAAGGTTGAAAAAAATACCCCCAAAAATGGGGGCTTTAAAATGTAAAAGAATTACTTTTTATCTCCTTTAATATCCTTTAAAGGTATGTAATACATTGTATGATTTGGCGTGTAAATACCAAATGTTACATAAGAAATAATGTAATCCAAGAACGTGAAATTAGTTTTTATCACATAGTTAGTACTACCGTCAACAAATTCTTTCGCTTGATCTCCTCTACCAGAAATAAGTCCGCAAAGCCAATGACTATTCATCTCGCTGTTTACCTTTACTAAAGGCTCTTTAGGTTGAACGTCACCGACAAGTACTCTAGTGTTGTAACAAGAAGAAAGTGTTGCCACACAAAAAATTGCAAATAATAATTTTTTCATAATCTTTGTCTTTTGGTAATTATTCCGCAAATATTGTATTTTTATATAAAAATATCAAGCAGATAAAATGAAATTTAATACTGAAAATGGCCTTTATTATAAATCATGAATAAATCCACACCTATTCAATCGATGCCGAACTTGATAATTTTATAAAAAGAAGAAGTGCATGAAAAAATAATGAAGTGAATCACCATTCCCCCTCAACACTTTGGACTATTATTATATAGTATATATATTCTATCATAGTGTTGAAGGGGAATTATCATTTAAAAGGCTACCTTATATAAAATCCCCCCTGTGTAAAAAAATTTAGTGTTAATCGAACGTTTGGATTATTTACTCTCTAACGCCCCCTAACTTCCATTTGAGAAATCGAAAAGATGGAGGGATTACAGTGAAAGTTCTCCACTTTTTTAATTTCTATTTAAATCAATGTCTTATCAATTAAATTTATCACCGATGAAAGAAGAATATTTATCACCAGAGATTAAAACTGGAATAGAACCGAATCTACATTTCGATGATTTAACAAGATTATCCGAGGTTGAGATTAGATACAAGCTGAAAGTGCAGCCAAAAGACAGGCCAAGAGTGACGATGGCCATGGAGGCATATAAATTAATCAGACCCTTTTTCGATGATTGTTTACATCACCATGAAGAGGCATGGATCATGTTGTTAAATAGAAATTTAAAAGTGTTGGGTGTTGCAAGGCTTAGCGTGGGTAATCAAGAGAACACTATCATTGATCCAAGGACCGTTTTACAGTTAATGCTAAAGACTAACTCCACCTGTTCAATCATCTTTCATAACCACCCAAGCCAGAATTTAGCTTTCAGTCCGGAGGATTTAAAAGTAACAAGAAACATCATGGAGGCTTGCAGGTTGTTAAACATGAATTGTCTGGATCATGTTATAGTCGGTGAGGAAAGTTACTCCAGTTATTCGGAGGGAGGTTACTAGCGTGAGTGATTATATATAAAATAGATGAGAGATAGAAAATTCGAGAGGAGTTCAATATGGATCATGGTGATGGCTGTGATCACTTTCATCATCCATGTTGTCGCTACATTCACCGTTTACCCAAGGTCAGCAAGGTTGGAATTTGTTGCGGTTATCATCTTTATCATGATATTGTTACTGTCCAAGAAGAGGTGAATTGTAGAACGGTTATATATTAAGAGCGATCACAAGCTATTCACGTTGAAATTTAATACTTTTGCCATGCAGCCACCCCTGTTGAGCGTTTGTAGAATGCTAATTATTATTTACATTTGTGGTGTCCTTTGGAGAAATCTGAAGGGCAGACATATTTAATAAGAAGTGTTTGGTTTTATCCTAATCTTGAAAACGACCAATTTTAAAGCAGAAGGATAGACGGTACAAACGCTCATGCTTGCCATATATAATTTCTAAATATACTATGGTCTAGTGTGGGGTGGCTGTTTATTTCTGCGAAGGTTACTTGGTCGTACCTCAAGATTAATAAACTAGCAATCTCCACACTTCTTTTTTTATATTTAAATTACTCTTGGGGATTGGGGTGATGATATAAAGACATGAAGAAATTACTCTTTCTTGCGTTTATTCTCTCTTTGATCATCTCGTGCGACAAAGAAGAAACAGACCCTTATGAGGACTTCTGGGGTTTTCATGTAAAAGACACGACAGGCTTAAAACTTTTTCAAGCAAAACAGGTGGAAGATGTTAATTATCTGGTCGGGTTACGGGATAAAAAACTATGGATCGGGAAATTTGATAATGATACGAAAGAACAACTTGGAGAGTGGAATAGTCCAGAGGTTTTTAACACCAGCAGAACTATTGATCTTGGATATGGTGAGATTAAAGAATACAAGTTTGATCTTCACTCCGCATCCCTCCAGATTGCGACACTAGATGAACAGGGTGTTGCCATACTAGCACAAATTGGTCAAGGTGAAGAACTTCTTTCTGATTTATATGTTGCCAGTGGGGATAATATTCAATCATATATCATGGAAACACCAGATTTTCTTGTTAGAAATTATTCACTTGTTACATGGAATAACGGTTATGCGATCACGTTCAATTATAATATTGCGAGAAACTCCGAAGAATTACATTTCTTCTATTCAATGGAAGATAAAACTCTATTCAAAACTTCTGGTTATATCGACTTGTTATCATGCACACCTTTAAATCAAGAAGAGGTGATAGCTTACAATCAAGTGAAAAAAATATCGAGGATTAATTTTAAAACAGGAGAGACGATCTGGGAGACAGATATAACGTTAAATGATATTCCAAGTGACGCTAAATTATCACCTCAAATCACTCCTAAGGAAAATAATTTTTGGACTTACATTATTGACATCACTTTTTATAGTGGAGAGAAAGATACAAGGCAATTTAAAATCGATATTGATAATGGGGAAATAACTTATTTATAATATAATACACGTAATTATGACACATTCTGAAATTATCACTTGGGCAACAGAGGTAACCCAAGAACTATTAAAAAAAGGCACCAAAATCCACGAGGCTGATATTATAGATGGAATTATAACAAAATTCAACAAGGTAAAACAAGAGAAATACATTATTGCTAAAGAAACAAATAACAAGAGTGACCTAGTTATATTTTGCAAAGAAAAGCCTCTTCTTGTATACGAGTTCAAACAATATTTCAAACCGATCAGAAATACTGAAATCGGACAGATAAAAAAAGATTTCAATAAACTATATAAAGCACACCAAACAAATTCTTCTTGTAAAACTTATTTTGTACTGGTTAGTACTTCTGATCACATTAAAGATGCTGAAACCGGTGAGATGGAGAATTTCATGGATTTATCTAAAGGATCAAACCGAAAATTTTCCATAAACTACATCAATAGACATATCTATTTATACAATCGAAAAAGAAATGTTTACCCAAATTTCTGCATACTAAGCTGGGAAATCAAATGATTATTACATATAATAAATCAACAACAATAAAAATGCCATGAAAAAAACAATCTTTTATTTAGTAATACTAACAATTATCCCTTTCGTGAATAGTTGTTACGATGATGGAAATTTAAAAGATGATATTAACGATCTAAATTCAAAGTACTCGTCTTTAGAAAATCGAATTGCAGCATTAGAAACGCAAGTAAAGGAAATGAATTCTGAAATCTCATCAATTCAGACAATTATTTCCAATTTAGAGAAAAATGTTTACGTGTCGAAAGTTGAAACAATAGAGAACGGTTATAAGATTCATTTCACCGATAACACCATAGCAACAATACATGATGGAAAAAATGGAGAGAATGGAGTTGATGGGAAAGACGGGAAAGATGGGGAAAACGCACCTGTCATCGGGGTAGCTAAAGACACCGATAACGTTTATTACTGGACTATAACCACTAACGGAAACACAACTTGGTTGCTAGATAAAAAACTTCGGGTTACAGGAAAAGATGGAGAGAACGGACACACTCCAATCGTGGAAATTGGTAGTGACAATTATTGGTACATTGATGGTGTTAAAACAAATGTAAAAGCCATTGGTGAAGATGGTGAAGACGGTGAAGACGGAATAACACCAAGCATATCAATTAGTTCCGATGGATACTGGGTTATTAATGGTGTTAAATCATCAATAAAAGCAAAAGGAGAGAATGGCACAAACGGGGAGGATGGGAAAGATGGACTTAACGGGAAAGATGGAATAACACCATTATTGAAAATTGATACCGAAGGTTATTGGACTATTAGCTATGACAACGGAAAAATTTATAATCGTATCTTAGATTCAAACAATTCTCCTGTTAGTGCAATAGGGAAAGATGGAGCAAATGGACAGGACGGAGAAGATGGAAAAGATGGGCAAACTCCCGAAATCGCTATAAAACAAGATTCCGATGGGATATATTATTGGACTAAAGACGGACAATGGCTCACAGATCAACAAGGTAAGAAAATAAAAGCAAATGGAATTGATGGAGAAAATGGAAAAGATGCCATTGCACCAAAATTAAAAATTGAAAATGGACGTTGGTTACTTTCAACCGATGAAGGAAAATCATGGATTGATATAGGGCAAGCAACAGGAAATGATGGAAAAGACGGGGATTCATTCTTTCAAAGCGTAACACAAAACGAAAAAGAAGTAACACTAATACTACAAAATGGTACCATTATCACAATACCGATTCATAAAGATCTAAACATCAACTTTCCTAACGGTTTCAACTATATACTTCCAAACACTAATGAGATGATCATTGATTTCACATTAGATGGAGCTGATGAAAATACTTTTGTTGAAATTATTACCTCTCATGATTTTATAAATGACTACGCAAAGGATAGTAAGTCACGATGGAATACCCATTTATCTTATAATAAACAAGGAGGTTCCATCAAAATTCAAGGGAGCAGCTTTTACTCTTTCACCCAAAAAATAACCGTAATTGTAGCAAACAATAATCAGACTATAGCCCGTCAACTTTTTATCGAATATCCAACTACAATTACTACAAAGATTCCAGATGTAACAATAAACATGGAAGGGACTGCAATTCCTATTAACGTGACATCTAACAAAGAATTTTACGGTTATTTCGTAGAAATAAGCGGAGAGGCTCAAAATTGGTGCACATTTTCTCAAGAAAATGATTATATATTGATCCATGCAACACCTAACAATACAAATAAAAAACGTTCAGCAACAATAACTATCACGGCTGGAATCAAAGACAAAAAAAGCATACAATTTACAATTACACAAAGAGCAGAAAATAAATTTGAAATTGGAGATTACTACAATATTAATGAAGATGAAGGAATTGTTATTGAAATTACAGATGACGGTTTACATGGTACGATTCTATCGTTAGATGCAACGCTCAGTCAAGGTTCTCAATGGAAAGGACAAGCAGCAACATGGATTAGCAATAAAGGTAATAACTGGAAACACATAAGATTAACAGACCTTCAAACACTATATAACCACCCAAACAAATTACTTCTTCTAAATTATTACGGATCACCTATAATCGAGGGGACATATAGTAATAGTGAGGATAAATACTTCAACATGAAAACAGGAGAATATTCCGATTTCTATTATGGCGAAACAATAATAACCCGTGCAATAAAAACATTCTAAATATAATTATGCATTTACTAAGAGGTTGTCTTACAAAAATGGGACAATCTCTTTTTATATAATCTCTATTCCTTTCATAATATTCGAAACATATCAAAAATATTAAAAACAACACCCAATGAACGACATTAACCAAATCTCTATCACCTACACTTCAAACAACGATATATCATTTTATATAAAATTCAAATTCACCCACACACACCAAAAAGATACTAGATAATTTATAAAACAATAACTTATGAACAACACTAGCTAAATTTTCACTACCTACACTTCGATCTGTTATTATATAGAAAATAAATATCTCCGAAGTGTTGAGGATAAGATAATTTGTAAAACATCATTTTTACTTATTACCTTATGAATTTCATTAGAAATTTCTCTTTACACTAGAGAGAATTTCATTTTTTTTGCTTATAAAAATAGGCAATTAAGCTATTGATATATAGATAAATAAAATTATTCACAAATGATTTTTGTTTTACATCTCATGTAAGCAACCATGTAAGCAGAAGAGATAATAAGCATACAAACAACTCTGTAAGTAGCTATAAATAAACAGATTGCGGAAATAGCTCAGTCGATAGAGCACTAGCCTTCCAAGCTGGG
>ERZ773187.2010-NODE-2010-length-13931-cov-8.739694_pt1 | contig 13931 bp, 13 predicted proteins | sample MGYA00511242_ERZ773187 | MGnify/ENA primary metagenome ERZ773187 (study PRJEB29015, sample SAMEA2737744) | human gut metagenome | biome: human gut; feature: human-associated habitat; material: faeces | place: China | collected 2012 ... | reverse complement strand
CCTTGATATCTGGTGGCCCCTGTTGGGTTTGAACCAACGACCAAGCGATTATGAGAAAAAACCTGATATATTTTCGTTTGTTCTCATTATGTATATTTTGTTTTAATTCAATTAATTAATGGTTTGTGATTACTAACGTAAAATCACGTTTATTCCCTTTTATTAACGTTCTGAGGTAGCCTATAGGGAGCCTGGCTTTTTGGGTCATGCACCAAGCGATTTCGGCGCGATTTTTACAGGGGCAGATAATGGAGTCCTTCAAGTTCACAAAATCCAAGATAAACGAGTTGCCACACGCACCAAAAGGCAAGCAGGACGAATATTACGATAGTCACGTTAGAGGGTTGCGCCTCAGGGTCGGGGCTACTGGCTTGAAGACGTTCTATGCCGTCAGAAAACTTAAAGGGAAGTTCATCAGAACTGCGTTGGGCCGGTTCCCGGAGATATCTGTTGAGCAAGCCCGGACGATGGCTCTTGAAACGCTCGGAGGTATTGGGACGACAGGAAAGAACCCGAACGAAACAAAGAGGGAAGCTGAAAGGGCCAGTGTTACTCTTCGCGAAGCAATGGAACTATATATTGAAACCCGCGGAGATAGACTAAAAGAAACAACGGCCAATCAGTACCGGCGTTTGCTCACCAATTTTTCAGGTGACTGGTTAGATAGACCAATTGCCAAAATCTCAAGAGATGATACTCAGAGCCGGCATAAAGCTATTACGGAAGGTATGGTTTGGTTCGGAGCTGAATTATCTAAGCTACGCAAAGGCGTCGGATCTGGGAGTAAAGCCCAAGCTGATTTGTGGGGCCGGTCGCTGAGGGCTGTATATAATTTTTCCTACGATAATTATCGTGATGATGAGGGTATTAAATTATTACCTGATCCCCCTACCATTGCATTAAGCACAAAGCGGCAATGGCACGGCTTAACCAGAAAGAATACACGCATCCGCAATCATGAATTAGGCCGATGGCTGACAGCTGTTAAGGACGTCAGAGAGGAAGCTGAACTTAACCGGGATGATCATATCGCTGCAATTTGCGATGCTCTTGATATGGCGTTATTTACAGGTCTACGGCGTGGTGAGGTGTTCGGCTTGGAATGGGATAGGGTAAATATTGATGGAGGATATTTTTGGATAGACAAAACAAAGAACGGCGAACCGCTTGAACTTCCCCTAACTAATACTCTGTTAACTATTCTTACCAGAAGAAGAAAATACAGAGTTGATAATAATAACTATGTTTTTCCTGCGGCGAAAGGGGGCAGGATAACTGACCCTCGCAGAGCAATTGATAAGATTGTTGAAAAAACAAATAGCGGGAATAATATAAATGAGAACCCCATAGAATTTACATGCCATGATGCAAGACGCACTTTTGCAACCTTAGCCGAATTAAGCGGGGTCGGAACCTATATACTCAAGCGGTTAATGAATCACAAGTCAGCACGTAACTATAAAAGTTCAGATCAAACACAAGGCTATCTTATCTTTCCTGTTGAGGAACTTCTCGAACCAGCAAAAATTATTGAAACAAAAATATTAAAAGAGGCTGGACTTATAAAAATACATGAGGATTCTAGAGCGGGTTTTCTCGATAGTCTTAGTCCGGAGGAAACTGAGTTAGTTTTAAGATTCATTGATGATATGAAAAGAGGTGGAAAATGAAAAGAAAAACTATCAATCAGAATGAGCCTCAAGTGACCAATATCAGGGTGCCTGCTGAATTTTTTGATATACAGAGCCTTGCTGTGGACAGTTGGATCTCATTCAGAAAGAATAATTTAATTGAAGGGGCATTGATGTCGGTAGATGAACTTGATTCTATTGCCACGCAATTTTTATTTTCTATACATAAATATGGATTTAATGGTATTGGAACATTAGACACCGTTAGAGATTTATTAGAGCAATATTATGTTGATGGCAAAGATATAATTTCTTTTTTTGAATTTATTATCCGCATTGCCAAAGATGAGCTAGATAAAAAAATTAACATTAAATTTAATGAAATGAGTGCACACCTTAAATTAAAATTCAATGGTGAACGTTTAATTTCACCGAACGTTGTGATTTCATCTATTCGCGACTTTTTAAATGATAACGGTTTAGTTTTTATTGAAGAGAGAGAGATAAAAATTCTTTCTGGTGGTGTTTGTCTGAAGGATGATTATTTTTCTTATGAAACAGAAGTTTTTTCTCTGATCTCGGATTATGTTGTTGGTAGAGTTATAGTGTCACCATACACAAATATTCTGATTGAGTTTTTTCGCGACAATAGTGATATTCGACATAAAAATGGGCAAGGAGAAAGTAAAGTAAGATTATCACCCAAAAAAGGCCCAAGAAACCCCGAGTTGCATTCATATATTATTAAGATCGTTGACGCAACGTTGCTTAAAAATCCAAATGCAACGACTTACGCATTGACTGAGAAGCTCGGAGCACATTTAGAGGAATATCGCCATAACCATCCCGAAAGGAAAAATTGGCGGATATCAGAAAACCAGTTAAGGAGATGGATCAAAGAACATCGGGAGTTAACGGGTCAGGACTCGCAAGGAAAGCATGATGGCAACTTGAAGCTTGAAGGTGTAACTTATTGATTTTAAAAAGCTCATTTGGTTAATGGTCATAGTTCCATTTTCTAAATGAGTAGAATCATTTTGTTAATGATAATATCATTTTCTCATGTGATCTTATTTTCTTGTTTTGTCTCGATTTATTCTGTTTTGCGTCGATTCAAATCAATGAAAGGTAATCACTATGGAAATTCGAGACCGCATGACCCGCAAAGAAGCTGCGAGCTATATCGGTGTTTCAACCGCCACAATGGCTAACTGGGCTTGTACAGGGAAAGTCAAACTGCCTTATTACAAGGCTGGCCTCAAAAAGGTTATCTATCTCAAAAGTGACCTTGATGACTACTTAAAGTCAACCCGTCGATTGCAGGCGTGATATGCCACATCACCGTAAGCGAGAAAAATAAAAGCCCGCTGGAGAGAGCGGGCTTCGGGGTAATGCATTTCAGCACTACTATGAACTCAAATTACCGGCAGGCTGACAGGCATATGAACGAAGAGCAAACAAGGCCGCACCGGAGGTAATCATCATGCCACATGACAAAATAAATTCAAAATACTGTTTGACAACCTCGCCCGATGGATCGCAGAATCCAGACGTTGCCGCAAAATCGGCAACCGGGCGTGGAAACCCGTGTATGTTATCGGCGACGACAGACGCGCCATGCGTCTTTTTTTACGTCGTAATCAACGCCACAGAGCGCCATATTATGGCGTGGTGCGTTCACTCCGGCCATTCAATTGCCGGGCATGAACAGGTAGCGCACCACTCCGCCATGTCAATGGTAGCTCAGGCGGGGCAGCCTTCGGGCTGGCCGGTTTCCGATAACGCCGGTATTTCCACCCCCGTCTGGGCTATCGCCACTGAGCGTGGAAACTCCGGCGATAGCGTACTTAGCGCTGTTATCGGAGGTTGCCTTATGGCTACTACCCCTATCTCTTTGCACCCTCAATTTATCTGGATCTTTCTTGCTGTCCGCCGTTCTGACGTGTTGGCGAAGCCGCAGCGTAAGGAAGTCACCGCCCCTGATCTCACAAGCGCACGCCGCGTTATAGCGCGTGATTTTATCGCCTCTTTCGCCGGTCGTCTGCCGGTTCGCGAGGTGGTTCATGTTTAAACTCATTATCACACTCATCAATTATCAAAACGGTGATCAGCGAGAGCTGGTGCATAACTGGCGCTATAAAACCAGTGATGAAGCCTGGATTGATGCAAATAAAATGGCCTATGTTCGTAAAGGCGATGACGGCAAGACCACGCACGAATGCAGGGTTAAAGTTGTGGGGGGGAGTCATGTATGAGATTCATGTAAAAGCCAGAAATGTAATCACCGGTGAAATCAATTTTTACCGTCATTCAAAAAAATATAATTCACCGGGTAAAGCGTTCAAAACAGCCAGAAGGCTTGTTGATGACATTACCTTTAATGGGCGTTATTTAGACGATAACGAATATACGGTGACGGTTGGGAAGGTGAAACATGGCTGACATTTTTCGCGGCAAAGTAACACGTAATAAAAAATATCTGGTTTCCGGTTATGCAGTAACGTCAAAAGGCTATACGCGCAGTGCAGAGGCAACCGTAGAAGCGCTTAATCGTGATGAGGCGATAATTCTGGCAACAGCTCAATTACGCTGGGAGGGGTTAACGTACTTTAAGGCCCTCAGAGTGCTGGAAATAACATCACCACTAATCAGCAAGCTGCACTGATAAACTGTAGTTAATTCATCTTAACTTAAACCGAAATCATTTCGGGGGATAACTTCATCCGTCGAAAGAGGACTATATAATGAAAACTAATAATCGTATTCATAACGTCAACCCATCTCACCTCAGTATCGAGAGTTATCATAAACTGAATCGCGCGAGTAATGTCGCATTCCAGATGCATTTACATATTCGTCGGTGTGAGGTTAATGCAGCGCCACTTTTATGGATTCCGGATATTTTTAGTTATATCAGTCAGGATGTCTCCGATGTTTTACAGGAAGTGAAGTCTATGGGTATTTGTAATGACTTTCTGGATAAGAAATCGGGGTGATGAGCAGATAAGAAAAAAGCGCCGTGGCAAGCGGCGCTTAATGTATTTACTGAAAAAGGTTACGACATGAAGAATATCAAAGTATCAGAAATTAGCAAGCAGTCTGTTGGTAAATGGGAGTTCATTCTTCAGATTCTTGGCATAAAAATACCTGAAGGGGGAAAGCATGGCCCCTGCCCGAAATGTGGAGGTAAAGATCGTTTCCGTTTTGATAATAAAGATGGCCGCGGAACGTGGTTCTGTAATCATTGTGGCAGTGGTGATGGTATTGATATTGTGAAGTTGGTTCTTGATATTGATACCGTCCCCGCCGCAGCTCGTATAGCTGAATGTCTGCCGTCTGCACCGGAGGTAAATACCCCCGCCAGAAAAGAAGCTGCAAGGCAGGCGACACCTATTAACTGGCCTGCGATTTTCGGTCAGTCGGTGGCAGGAGAGAGCCCCTATCTTGTGAGTAAGGGGCTGACCGGATATGTATCCAGACTTTCAACAAGAGAACTGATGGCCGGCGGTGAAAAATATCCGGCGGGATCACTCATGTTGCCGGTTAAAAACAGTCAGGGAGCGATAACCGGGATTCAGCTGATCAGTGGTGATGGCGTGAAAAGCCTGATGAAGGGCTCTAAATATTCCGGTTGCTTTATCCCTGTGAGTGATTTCCCGGAGGAGGCACCCGAAAAGGTAGCTATTGCTGAAGGTTACGGTACGGCTGTTTCCGTTTCTCTGCTCAGTGATGCCTGGCCGTTGGCGGCGCTGTCTAAAACTAACCTCAAAGCAGCGGCAGAAGCGGTGCGGGAGAGATGGCCTGAAGCGCAGATTATTATTGCCGGTGATAATGATTTTATGGACGGTAAGCCCAATGAAGGGCGGGAAGTGGCAATCAAGGCTGCGCTTGCTGTTAAAGGTTGGGTCAGTATCCCCCCGGGCAGAGCAAAAGCAGACTGGGATGATTATCGCCGTGATTTTGGTGTACAGCGGGCGCGGGAGTCCTTTGCTGAAGAAATGTTTAATCCGGGTGATACGGAAACCCGTCTGCCTCCTGGCTTCAGGCTGACGAAAGAATTTCTGTGGTGTGAGCGTACCCGTAATGACGGAAGCGAAAGCGGCCAGGTACAGCAGATAAAGATTTGCAGCCCACTAAAAGTGACAGCGATTACCTGCGACGCTGATGGGGGGAATTTCGGGCGTCTTCTTGAGTGGGATGATTCCAACGGCTCTCGTCACGAATGGGCCATGCCCATGACGGTACTGGCTGGTGCCGGTCAGGATCTGCGCGAAGTACTGCTTGAAAATGGCCTTCACTTTATCAGCGTGAACGGTTCCGCCCGAGGGTTGCTGATGGAGTATATCGCCACCTGTCGGCCGGTGCGTAAAGTCACCTGTGTGGAGAAAACGGGCTGGTACGGTGGCTCTTATGTACTCAACGGCGAGGTGATTGGCGGTGAAACGGGATCGGTCATTTTTCAGGCGGCCCGGTCATCAAAAAATGATTTCAGGGTCAGCGGCGACACCCGCGAGTGGATGAAGCATGTAGGCCGTTACTGTGCGGGTAATTCCCGCCTAGTGTTTTGCGTGAGTCTGGCATTTGCCGCCCCCCTGCTGACGTTGCTGGGGATGGGCGGGGGTGGGTATCACCTCAAGGGTGAATCCACCGATGGTAAAACCACCACAATGAAAGTTGCCGCTTCTGTCTGTGGTGGGCCCGATTACTGGAAAACGTGGCGTGCGACGGGGAACGCGCTGGAGGGAATAGCGCTACGCCGTAATGACGCCGTGCTGATGCTCGACGAGATCAGCGAGGTTGACGGTAAAGAGGCCAGCCGTATTGCTTACATGCTGGGTAACGGCCAGGGTAAGGCAAGGGCGAGGGTGGATGGAAGCCCGCGTGAACAGGCGCAGTGGACGCTTTTATTTCTCTCCACTGGCGAGGTCTCCATTGCCGAGCATGCAGCCGAGGCGGGCGAACGTCGCACCGGTGCCGGGGTTGGGGTCAGGATGGTGCAGATCCCCAGCAATACCGGCCAGTTCGGTGCCTTTGAGGAACTACACGGATTCGGCGGGGGTAAAGCCTTTGCTGAGCACCTTGAACAGGCGAGCAGGCAATATCATGGCGCGGTATTCCGCGACTGGCTGCGCTGGCTGACAGCTAACCTCAACGCGGTAACGGAGCGGGCCAGGGGCTTGCGCAAAAAATATGAGAAAACACTTCTGCCTGAAAATGCTGGTAATCAGGTGGGGCGTGTAGTTGACCGTTTTGCTCTGCTGGCTGTTGCGGGTGAGCTGGCAACTGAAGCTGGTATAACCGGCTGGGAACCCGGCGAGGCTGAGTACGCAGCCAGAAAATGTCTTGATGCGTGGATACAGGATCGCGGACACACCGCCAACCAGGAAGATGCCGATGCGCTAGAAAAAGTGCGACGATTTATCACCGGTAATCAGTACACCCGCTTTGCTGAATGGACGGAAGATGAAAAGAACCGGCCCGCTAATATGGTGGGGTTTCGCCGTGTCACTAAAGGCAATAACAATACGGAAACGGACACCAAATATTACATCCTACCCAGTGGCTGGAAAGAGATCTGCGGTACGTCTGATACGGTTAAAACTGCCCGCTTATGTAGCGAGGCGGGATGGCTGGATACGGATGATGGAAAGCGGCTCCAGTGCAAGGTAAGGTTGCCGGAGATCGGTTCCAAATGGGTATATGTGTTTAAAAGTGATGTTGTCGGTTAATTTGTGCGGAGGGATTATCTATGTCGGTTAAAAAAATAAGTAATGAACGATACAAGGTAGATATCAGGCCTCACGGCGTAGCCGGGCGTCGTATACAGAGAATTTTCAATAAGAAATCAGATGCCGTCGCTTTTGAACGGTATGTTATCAGCCACATGAATGACAAACATTGGCTCGAAAAACCAACAGATCACAGGCGATTGAGTGAGTTACTCGAAAAATGGTGGGTGCTTTCGGGGCGCAGCAATAAATACGGAGATAAGAGGCGGCGGGAGCTTATAAAAGTTATAAGCGATATGGACGACCCTCGGCTTTCAAAAATGAGCAAGGGATTCATTGCGGAGTATAAAAGTCAGCGTCTCTATGATGGTGCGAAAGCATCAACTATTAACAGGGATCTAAGCACGCTGAGAGGAATGTTTCGAGTGCTCATAGAATCCGAGGAAATTTATTTGGAGAATCCGCTCAAAGGTGTTGCTGATCTCAGGGAGGAGAGGCCAGAAATGTCTTACCTCAGTACTCAGGAAATAAAAGCTCTTTTATCAGCGGTTAGTGGTGATGCTCGTCGCCTTACTGTGCTGTGTTTGAGTACGGGAGGTCGGTGGGGGGAGTCTGTTAATATGTTGGCTCAAAACATGTTGCATGGGAAAGTTACATTCACTAAAACTAAAAATGGAAAACCACGTACTGTTCCTGTCGGGGATGATGTTATGAGTTATGTCAAAACCAAGCATGCTGGAAGGCTCTTTGATGTTGATTACTCCGAATACCGCAAAATACTCAAAGCGATAAAACCAGATTTACCGAAAGGACAGGCGGTACATGTGTTGCGTCATACATTTAGCGCTCATTTTATGATGAATGGCGGTAACATTTTGACCCTGAACAAAATACTTGGTCACTCTAAGATTCAGCAAACTATGACCTATGCGCATTTTTCACCAGATTACTTAATTGATGCCGTAAGATTTAACCCAGTCGCAACCCTGGTTTGAAATCAATGCTTCCCGCCTCGCACCTTTTCCGGTCAGATTAATCGCCGGCTCCTACTTATCTGCAGCACGGTCAAAGATGACGGTACTCGATAGAACGGCCAGCACGGTCAAAAGTGACCGTGCTGCAAGGAGTACGCAGCAGCGTCGGCCGCAATCAAAGGCACCATGCATTGATAGACCAACCCTTCCAGAATAAAGAAGTATCGCGCGAGTATTATATTTCGGTGGGAACAGTGGGAACAGTGGGAACAGGTATGATTTAAAAGGCTTTTTTCTGTTCCCACCTTCTGTACCCAGGTGGGAACAGTGGGAACACGATTATAATCAATAAGTTATTTCGCCTCTTGTAAGCCTGTTCCCACTGGTTAATGTTGGTGGGAACAAAAATAACCATTAAATATCAACGACGTTCCCTCTGTTCCCACTGTTCCCACCAAAAAAGATCATATACCTAAAAAAAGATAAAAAACTGCCGTTTAGTGTGAATTCAATAGAAATCAGCAATCAGTAACAAAATACCTTATTCCTGGCTGGCCCTCCTTATCACGCTGGGGCCGCGAACTGCTCTATAGTGAAAGTGAGGTACGCAGGCGAGAAAGATAAATCAACTTCCAAGTATATGCCAGTGCGTGACCTGGCCACGCACTGGAAGAAGGCGGTCAAACAAAAGGCCAAAAGATAATTACCCCCCATACGAAATTATGAATTTGAAACTGTAAATCCTTCAATTTTCTCATACATTGTTTCAAGCCACCTGATACGCCTTCCAGGCATTCCAGTCATAAAGGCATATTCCCTTGCCATTTCTGGTTCGGAGAGTTCCTTATCTGTGGCGAAGTGGTATCTTAGTAGCATTGCAATATATAATGTTTCAGTTATTTCAGGTGCGTTATTAATGGATAGCCTGATTAAGGATTCTTCAAGGTTTATTCTTTTGTATGCAATATCATTAAGAAGAGACTCATTACATACCTTCAAGAAAGAAACCATGCCAAAAGCAACGAGAAATATCTCTATATTATATCCAAGTATTTCATCGGGGCGGGACATGACAGAGAAAACAGAATAGCACCTCTCTGCTTCACGCAGTGAGCAGTCATTGCTTTCCAAAAGGTATGATAGGGTGTTGACAAGTTTTCCGTTTCTAGATAATAAATTATTCCCACGATCTAGAGACAAAAGATGTCGAGCTATGGTTGATTGTTCATATCCATTCAGACATGTTTCAGTGAAGAGGTTTTTTTTGGGTAGAGTAAACCAGTAATGTATGAACTTATTAAGGTAGAGTCGTGCATTTATATTCCCGTAGCGACATTCAATACTCCGCTCAAACTGCTCGCGATTAATTACAAGCAAAAATACAAACCCCTCAACGGAGAATATATGTTTTATTTTTTCTAACAGATCTAAGGCGAAGTCGGGACGGGCGCGATCAAGTTCATCAACTACGAAGATTATTTTTTTGGAAGTTTCCTTATGTATTTTGGTTAATACGTCACTGAATTGTTGGATTGTGGCTAACTCATTTTCACTGGTTTTTATTTTCTCCTCTATATAATCTTCAATTGGAGACGTAAGGGCCTCTGAGATGTTGTTACCAAATTTATCCAGCGAAGTGCCTGAGACTAACCCACTTGTTAGTGAGCTTACGGCAAATTTAGCACCGTTCAGGGCAAATGAAGCACCTAGTTTTTTACCTATTAATAACAATTCTTGTCCTAAGCTTTTAAGCTTTGAATCTTCATTTTTTATTAATGAGTAAATTCTTGATGTTAGAGCAATAAATGGGTCTGATTGGTAATCGCTTTCGAAAGCATCAAAATAAATAACGTCAAACTGTTCCGAGTGGTTTTTTTTGATTTCTGAAGACATCATTTTGACAAATGATGTCTTTCCATTCCCCCACTTATCATTAAGTGCTAAAACTAGGCTCGCATCAGGTGCATTTGTCGCCACCCTGATAATTGTGTCATGTAGTTTTTTGCGATTAAAAATGTCATCGCTTTCGCTAAAGCCATCAGAAAAGGAATTTACTGCTGCGGTCATTCTCATAGTTTAATTTCCTTCAAACTGAACTTATATTTGATAATCGAATTAAAAAATGTAGCCATATTCACAATCGCAAGTTACTGCTTAAATCGTATGGTGGTTTTAATATGAATTAAGAAAAACTCAGTAGAAGTTACTATCTCCATCGCATCTCCTGTAGCCAACGCCCATAAAACAAGTATAACGGTTAATATCTCTAAAATAATACCATCAGCCATGATCAGAGCATGCAAAAAAGTGCACAAATTTGCACAATTTTAGACACGTCGTTTTTGCCACGCAGCGCCAGTGCTGGCGGGGCCTGGATGGTTCGCACAAAGTGCACAAAAAGACGCATGTTTAGCGCGCGGGCGAGGCGGGGGAGCAAGCGCGCGCTTTGGGGGCAGGGCAGGGATCGACATACCTCACCAAAAGCTGCTGGACGAACACGAGCTTTCGCAGAGCATGGGGTGAACGCGCAGGAAAAAGCCCGCCAGAATGGCGCAGGCTGTGTCTGGTTCGGGATATAACGCGAAGGTGTTGCGGGTTGGCCGATACAGCGAGAAATGATGGTGCTGCAGGTCAGTACCACACAACCAGAAATGGTGATGTGGTGGGAGGAGTTGCCCCCCCCTGAGCAATTAGCGATAATGGTGCTGAGTCTAACTCCCCGTGGGGAGAATTTATGTTTACCTGTCCTCATTGTGGGCATACTGCCCACACACGAACCAGCCGCCGCCTCAGTGATTACACTGTACGACAGTACCACCAGTGCCAGAACCTTGAATGCAGCGCAGCGTTTACCACGCTTAACGCTTACGAAGGACTTATTCCCCAGCGAAGGCGCAGAGATATTGCCGGGGATGGAGCGCCACAGAAAGCACCTACGCCTGACAAAGAAGGCGACGGGATGGCAGTTAAGGCCGGCGCTGACCCTGAGCAGCTCCTTTAATCCTCGTTATCATCTCTTCAGCCATACGCTCCCGCTCAGATACCCCGTAAGGTGCTGCGGCGTGGGCGTTCCTCAGCCCCATGCGAATCAACTCAATCAGGCAGGCGGAATAGCTGCAGGCGCCGGCAACTGACGCGTGATGGATTGCCTTATCGATATCATGCGGGATGCGCAGGCTGCGTAGTATCGACTTTTCATTTCTTGGTGGGCTTTTCATGGCATCTCCTCTTCGCCGGTTGGAGGCATTATCTGTCGCCCTGTTTTTACTGTAATACAGTTTTTGTTGTCCCCATCTCCTGACAACTTTTATGACGCGACACAGTTGCGGCAGCTGGTGAAAGATAACCGCGAAACCTCACGCTGACAGGCGTGCAGTGAAACTGTGATACATCAGGAGATCAGAGCATGAGCATTGACAAGAAAATCACCGCGCTGGCGGAAAATATTGATGAAAAGCGAGCTTATTTCGAAGGCTGCTACGCCGTACTCGCTGAAAAACAAACCACGCTGAAAAACCTGCTGGCTACTCGTGAGAGCCTGAAAGAAGAAGCTCATCACCAGTCGGACGAGTGGGAGCGTAACCTCCTGGCGTCTGGTGGCGTTGAAACGGAGGCATCCGATACCACCACGTTCCTTTCCGGGATGGCGATGCAAAAACTGGAGCGCATTAACCCGCTGATTGAGAAGGCGCAGGCTGAGGTAATTACCGCCCGGTTTGATACTGGGCAAGCCGCGCTTGAATATATCAACCAGCATAAGGAGCTGCGCGCTCTGGTTATTGAGCCTGAGTGTCGGGCGTTACTGGGTAGCCTGCGGCCTTTGCTGGAAATTGCCTGGGGGCTTCATTGCATGACGCAGGGCATGGACTATGAGTTTGATAACATGCTGAAAGACGTGCTCAATGACGTCAAAAAAAGCGACAATTCACACCCTGCCGAACAGCATCTTCAGTCCGCCTCCGGGGATGCCGAAACGCCACTTTCGTTGTTCCCCGGCCCGGTACCCTCAGTGATGAAAGAGGTTATTCGCCGGTCGCCTTCCGCCGCGCAAATGGCTATGGCGCGTACCAGCCCGCAGAAAATGCAGGCGCTGGCCGATGGCCGCGAGCCGTGTAAAGGTCTGAGCCAAGGGGGAGCTTAACCATGAATCCACTCGATAGCGCCCGTGCGCTCTTTTACAAAAATATCGAGGCGATGAAAACCGCTTCCCCGGCTATTCGGGCCGAACTGGAACGGGAGAACAAGAAGCTGGGAGAGGAGATTTCTAGGCTGGCCAACGACTCAGAGTTTCAGGCCCGTAATGAGGACAACAGCAACAATGCCTCCCCGCATTTTTTCTCCGCCAGTGCGCCTGGGAGACTGACTCCGCCGGCCGCTGTCATCCCGGGCGATCAGGATCAGCGCTCAATGTTGACGGTGATTGGTAATATTCTGACGGCGGTGAGCCGGGATGATGTCGTGCAGCTTGGCGCCGTTCCGGGTAAAGAAGCCATTGCCATCTATAGCGAGGTCGCGCCCACACCGGCGCTGACGGGCGAGCTGGCGGCCAACCACAGCACGGATTTTCTGACAAAAATTAATGTCCTCCCCGTTACTGATCAGGAAGGGGAGCGGGTTCTTGTCGGCACCGGCGGCCCTCTGGCTCATATCAATAATTCAGGGCGCCGCAATCCGCAGAATGCGGCATCACTCGCACCGCATCGCTACCAGTGCAAAAAGGTGAATCTCGACGTCAGCATTCCTTATGCCGACCTTGAATCATGGGCTACCGTTGAGAACTATCCTGAACTGGTAAAGGCGGCCATTGACCGCCAGAGAGCGCTGGATCGCCTTCTGGTTGGTTTTAATGGCACCCATTACGCCGATCCTTCCGACGCCAGCGCTTATCCTAAGCGCCAGGATTGCGGGGTCGGCTGGCTGGAGAAATACCGACAAGAAGCGCCTCAACGAGTTATCAGCGGCCTCTCGGTTGCCGGCCGCGATGAGAGCAACAAAATTATTACTTCAGGGGATTACGGTACCATTGACGCCCTTGCGCTGGATGGCTGGCAGTCGGCGATAGCGGAGCAGTACAGGAACGGTCTGGTGTCAATTTGTAGCGCTGAGACGCTGTTTCGGAAGGAGTGGCCTTTTGTACGTCACCTCTCGCCAGACCGGCCAAACTACGAGCGGCTGATCAATGACATTATGCTCAAGAACCCCACCATTGGCGGGCTTCCGGCCGTTGTGGTGCCGTTCTTTCCCGACGATGCTGTATGGGTGACGACCCTGAGCAATATTTCGCTGTACTGGCAAAAGAACGGCGTCAGGAAGCAGGCGAAAGACGAACCGGAATATAACCGCCTGGCGATGTATGAATCGCGCAATGATGCCTACATGGTGGAAAACTACGAGGCAGGATGCCTGATTGATGGTATCGACTGGCGCTGATGGTATGCGAATGTTCTGCTTGATTGCCGATTATTACCGGTGAAAGGTAGCCTACAGGAAGCCTGGAAAACAACAAAGGGTTACGATTTCCATCGTAACCCTTTGTTTTATTTGGTGGCCCCTGTTGGGTTTGAACCAACGACCAAGCGATTATGAGTCCGAACTAT
>ERZ773187.1998-NODE-1998-length-13985-cov-3.205456_pt1 | contig 13985 bp, 27 predicted proteins | sample MGYA00511242_ERZ773187 | MGnify/ENA primary metagenome ERZ773187 (study PRJEB29015, sample SAMEA2737744) | human gut metagenome | biome: human gut; feature: human-associated habitat; material: faeces | place: China | collected 2012 ... | reverse complement strand
GCTACTCATAGACAGGCGTAAGTGTGATAACGAAGAGCATTATCAAAGGGTATTGGTAATGGCTGATGTGTCTTTAAAAATGGCTATGATTGAAAGAAGAATGAAAATAGTGAATGAAGAAAATAGTTGGTTTAATCAAAAATAAGAGAGGTTTAAAATGGAATATCATGAAATAGTAAGAGATGAGATTATGAGTTTTATTATTGAAAATGTTGAAGGTTTTAATGTTTTAGAAAAGATTTATCCGAAAATGATAGATACAAAACATCCCGAATATCCTGAAATAACAAAGATCCCATTCTTTGAAATAGAGTTTAGAAAAGGGCTTACTTTAGCAAATACTTATAATAACATTGATGAAAAATACATAAACAAAAGAACGTTAAACTATGCTATCAACTTATGTTTTAACAGTGAGATGAGTTTTAAGTATAGTCATGACGATACATTAAGAGGATGTTTTACGTGTGCTTATTATTGCATAATGGAAAACATGTATAGAACGTTATCAGAAAAAGAAAGAGGCAAAGTGTTATGGTGGATTGATTGATATGAAAAAGAAAACAAAAAATAAACTTGCTAAATGGGAGATCTCAGAGTTCAGGAAAGAAGATTTTGATAACATATCGAAAGAAGATTTACAAAAACTCATATAATCCATTCAGGTAAAGTAGAATGAAAAGCAAGACTAATAAAATAAGCGGTATACCTACCGCTTTTATATAGTTTATTAATTTATTTTCCGATTAAATTTGATTTTAGTCTTTTAATTGATTATTCAATATCTATTCATTGAAACAAAAGGAGAGATATATGAATAACTTAAAAGAAAAAATAACGAATGCTTTAAATAAATATGATGTGGTTGTGTTATCAGGTTCTCCCGGTACAGGTAAATCGACTTTGATCAAAGAGATAGAAAAAGAAAGACATATTCATTATTCAAACACTTCCTATAACTGTATTAAGTTCGGCATTAAACACAGCGATCTAATTGCTATTGATGATGTAAGAGAAACAGAACTCAAAAAAGTTATACAAAGAATTCAGGATGCTGTAGCAAAAACTAACATTAAAACTAAAGCGATAATAGTGGTTGATAAGTTTGATAAGTCTGTTCTTGATAGCGTTGTATTGAAAATAAAGCATTACAGAATGGTAAAGCCAAAATCAAAAGGTGTCTTACCAAAAATAAAAGAGTATCAGGAGCTTTTAAAATCAATAGAAGAACAAAGATTTCTTACTGATAATGTTCAGATCTCATGTTTGAACGATTTGTATCAAATGGAACAAGAATTGAAGTATTTGAGAGATTTGAATGAAAAGTATGAATGCGAAGCTGTTTTACATGACCATAACTATACTCAGTTATCTCTTGATTTGGATGATAGCAAAGCTAAGGTAGAAGAGCTTGAAACTGAAATTGTTGAGTTGAAAGCATTAATAAAAGAAATCACTGATAAAACTCAGGAAGAGTTGACTGATTTAGAAGAGCATAACATCATTTTAATTGAAAGGTTGAGAAATGAAGAAAGTGAAAACAAAGATCTGATAAAAGAGAACTACAGCTTACACTTAAAAATAAAAGAGCTTAATGATTTACTCTATGACCAAAACGAAGAAAAAATAGAACTTGAAGGTTCTAATCAGGAGTTAGAGCAGTCTCTTTCCCAATGTCTGAATAAAATCCAAACATACCAAAATACAGTAGCTGTTTTTGAAGATAAAACAAGACTTCTTGAAAAAGCTAATAACGATCTTGAAAGTGAAATAGATTACCTTAAAGAAAAGGCTCATTGTCTTGAAGAAGAGTTAGATAATGAAGCTGAGGAAACAGCATTTTTTAAAGAAATGTCAGAAGACTTTATTACTCAGATTAAATGGTTAAACAACACGATTGAAGTTTATCGTGGTGAAGTTGATGAAGACACCATACGCAGGGTTGAATACACCGTCCAACAGCTCAGAGAAAGTTTCGGTGATGATTATGAGGTCTGACAAGCCAGCAGTGAGACAAGCAAAGGGGGCGTATGCCCCTTTGTCGTATCTGGAGCTTTACCGGGTTTTGGTGATAGTCTTATACTGTACATCCATACAGCAAAAGGAGACACAGATCATGGGCTTTCCATCACCGGCTGCAGACTATACTGAAAAACCACTCTCACTGGATGCGTTATGCATCCATAAACCCCACGCTACGTACTTTATGAGGGCGGGACAGGCATATTTAAGGGCTGGCATACAAAAGGGCGCTACGCTCGTTGTAGACGCTTCTGTTAAGCCCTTTGATGGAAGCATAGTGATAGTTGCTTTAGGTGGGGAGTTCGTAGTGAAAAGGCTAAGGCTTCATCCAGCTCCGGCGCTGTTGCCATTGGACTACGCAGGAACCCCGGTACCGATCGATCTCGATGATATGAACGAGAACAACGCTACCCGGATTTTCGGCGTTATGACGTATTGTGTAAACGACATGCGAACAGGCGAGTTCGACGACACCCCATATGGCATAGACGGCTAACATATGGTAGAAGATACACATACCATTAAGATGAGCTATGCATGTGCTGAAATACTCAAGCCTACAAGAATATTTGGATGACGTTAAAAGACGAGAACAACATAAAAAGCGTCTTGCTGATAAGTTGTTTCATACCGTCCGTTCCGGCTCATCAAATGAAATACAGACAGTAATAAAAGCATGTTCTGATGCTGATATTGATTTTAAAACCATCAAACATGATTACTTGCTTGAATACTTTGATTCCTTCTTTAACCGCACGTCAAACACCCCCTCAATTCTCATCGTAAGATTACTTATCAGTTATCAAAATAAAATCTCTCATAAAGCTGTTTTATCTTTCTACCAAAACATATTTTATAAGCATTTATTATCAGATGAAGAACTAACAGAGCTGAGTTCTTTAATCACTTCTCACAAATAAAAAACCTACCTACTCCTTTTGTCCTGATATTTTAAATTAAAAAATATATTTCCTTTATTAAATTTGCTTTTAGTCGGAAGATGCGTTAATTCTTTTAATATAAACAAATAAAAGGATAACCATCATGATAAACAAAATCAAAAAAAGCTTAAATAAAATAACAGTAGGTAAAATATTTATAGCAGGTCTATTAATGCTACCTATGACACTGATATTCCCTGAAAACATTCTATGTGGATACATGTCGGCATTAGGTGCAGCAATTACATTCGCAACAATAACTTTTAAATTAGCATTGTTCTTCATTTGGTTTATTCATCTCACATTTTTAATGAGCATGAGAGGAACAACGGAGAGAGCAGAAATATATATATCTGATTTGAAAGCTGAACACTTAAAAAGTGGAAAGGAAATTTTTTTAGGGAGGTCAAAATGATAAATAAACTCATAAACAGATTAACTATAAATATATCATTCAAGTTAATAATCTTTGTATTACTGGAGGCACCAATATTATTACTATTATTGGGAAATATTCACAACGTTCCATTATTTGGTTTTTTTATGAGCGCTGTGTTTAGCGGAGCACTTACAGACACAGGTGATAATTTTTACACACCAACTAACTTAATAAATGATTTTTATTCTGGTTCAATGCATTTCTATTTAATCATTTCAGTTTTTATAGTAGTAAAGTTGATACATTCAAGATATGGCAAGAAGATAGACGCATTTTTAAGGAGGTTCTCATGATAAATAAATTAAAAACATACAATGCCGCACAAAAAAAACATATGGAAGAAGATAGATTTAATGTATTGTTAGGGTTATTCATAATGTCGGTTTCTTTTTTAACTCTTCAATTTATACCTGAAATATTTATCGTATTAACTTTCTTAGTGGGTACAGGTATAACATTATTAGGAATAATGCCGATAATAATGCGTGTTATCCATAAGGTGTTAAAAACACTGTGGGATTCAAAATGGTATGTGAGCATTACGATACCAGCGTTTTTTATGAGCTTAATTTTATCTGTAGTTTCATTAATAGATGTGAATATCCCATTGTTATATGTTTTTGCTAAGTTTGTTTTTATGTTTTGTATTATTTGGCTTTCATTATATTTGATTATTAAAGTTGCTGTGATTATTCACATTGAAGAAGAAAAAGGGGAGAGCATAAGTGAAAAAAAGAACTAACAAGAAACATCTAACAAGAGCGGATTTAATACCAGATTCCGCATTAATTAAGCCACTAAAGAAACTTACAGATAAAGATGTGAAGGAAGCTTTAAGCAAAAAGGTTTCAGAAATGAAAAATATATATGATTTTTAAAAGGAGGTGTAAATGATAAAAAAACCATTAGTATTAAATAGATTGCGATATATGAATATTATAGCTGTAATGGTTGGTTTTATTATGATGTCGATATGCTATATAACATTTTCATTCATGTCAGAAGATAGTTTAAAGGAAAGTATAGGGTACATATTTTTACTTTTCTGCGGTAGTTTATATTTAACACTTACAGGATTATGTCCAATAGTAATGAATATTTTAAAAAAATTGATTAAAACATTGAGGGTTCAAAAATGAAAAAAGACATAACAAAAGATTTGAAGCGTTTAGGTTTACACAATGGTAATGAGTTCATAGCAAAAGCAGCGTTGATAGAAGGGCAGAGAGCAGAGGCAATATTAGCACTGATAGAACGCTTGGGAAGACGCAAAATCATTCCTGATGCTGTTCAGCATGGTTTTAATCAGGTTAAGGCTACATATCGTTTAAGCGGCTACATCAATCAGGCACTGACTGTTATAGCATTTAAAGCTTACGTGAACGAACCAAAAGAGAATTTTAAAGCAGATATACACTGGAGTATTTAACAAAGGAGATCAGTATGGGAGAACAAACAAGAGAAAAGGAAGCTGAAACATGGGCTGAATTTATAAGAGAGTTTTTAAAAGAAGGTGGTGTTGTTTATGGAAATCAGAAAAAACAAAAAAGAGAGGTGGTATATGAAAAATGAAAATAGAAATATGAAAGAAAACGTATTACAAGAGATAATGTATCACAAGTTAATATGTTATGGGATTATAGTTTTTTTTGCCAAAGGAACATTGATAATGTCAGATAGAATTCCTACGTTAAATGCTCTACTTAATAAAATAAGCAGCACTGATGCTATCTATTATACACTATCGGTTATGTTGTTATTGGAAGTGATTACATTCCTAACTTATGGCGCATTTAAATCAATGAAGAAAAAGAAGGAAGAAAAAGAACGAGGTTTAATAAAGGAAGGTTTTTCTGAAGGATTTTCTAAGGGTTTTAAGAAAGGACAAATGGATAACAATGATTGAAAAAATAGAATGTTTTATCGTTTATATATTCAATTTCCGAAAAATAAACAAAATGACTGAGACTTTAGTTAGGTTATCGAACAGGGAAGAAATGACAGAGGACGAATTAAAACGCTTTCTGTTAGAAGAAAGAATTGAAGATATGTTAAAACATGAATAAAGCCCCTTAAATGGGGTTTTGTTTTATCTAAGGCGTAGTAATAAAAGTTATACATCTTCCGCTTATCCGATTAAATGACAATTATTAAAATAAAACTTTTTTTAAATTTGACATTAATCGGTTAATTAAATATCTAATATATAATCCTACATAAAATAGGAGAAACATAAAATAACAAAGGAGAATGATTATGATAAATAGTTTTAGATTATTAAAAGACAGAAAGAGTAAAAAAGGGTTTTCACTATTAGAGATATTATTAGTTCTTGGTGCTATTGCAGCATTGATAGTAGCGGCTTTTATGATATTCCCTAAAGTTCAGGCTTCACAGCGTATCGACAGAGAGAGCAGGAACCTAACAGCTATACAGGCCGGGGTTAAGTCTCTATATGGCGGCAGAGCGAAGATCTCAAGCATTAACACTGATAGCTTCATTGCGTCTAAGAACGCACCGGAGAACATGATTCAGGACGGAAAGCTTATCAATGAATGGAAAGGCAATGTACAGGTTGAATACAGTGGTAATCATGGCAAATACAACATTATCTATGATGCTGTTCCCGCTTCTGACTGTTCAAAGTTGATAGCGGCTGTATCGGGTAATTTCGTAAGCATAGACGTTTACAACGGGAACGGAGCTACTCAGGTCAAGAACCTTGAGGAAGGGAAGAACATTGATATAGCGGCAACATCAGCAGCGTGTTTTTCAGAAGATAACTCCACCATTATTTTTGCGTCAATAATATAAGAGGTGGCTGATATGTTCAACATTACAAAGAGAAAGAATAAAGGGTTTTCATTATTAGAGTTGTTATTGGTTTTCGGTATTATCGCAGCGTTGATAGTTGGTGTCTTTATGATCTATCCAAAAATTAGTTCTGGTCAGAAGATAGATAGCGACATAAAAATATTGGGAACATTAAATGCTGGGATAAAAAACCTCTACGCGGGGCAAGCAGATTACACCGGGTTATCAGTTGACGCTGTAATCAAATCTAAGATTGTTCCAGAAGATATTGTTGATGATAACTTAATTTGGGATAGCTGGGGAGCTAACGTTCTTATAGAGCCTTATTATGATGGAAGCTTTTATATCGGTTTTGAAAACGTTTCAGTTGATTCTTGTCCTAAGTTTGTGTCTCAGGCTGGAGCAAGTTTTTTCAAAATAGTAGTAGGTTCAAGAGAAGTTAAGAACACAGAAGCAAATCAGGATCTTGATATGGCAACTTTAGCAAATGCCTGTATCAGTAATGATGATGGGTATGGTGGAAGACCAATAACAGTATATTTTTACGACAAATAAATAAGAGGATTAAATTATGATTATTCAAAAAAGTGTCAGACAAATGAAAAAAGAAGCATGGACGTTAATAGCAATATTATATTTATCAAGTATCTCATTATTAATGTTAACAGTGAATGTATTACCAAAAACAGGATTAAATAGCTTTTACATAATTGGCGGTGGTTTAATGGCTTTAACTTCATTGTTATCATGGAAAGAAGCATATAAGTTAGTTAACTGTATAAATGAAGCAAAAGGAACTAAAAAGCCTGAATAAATGAAACATTCCAAAAGAAAAGCCCCTGAAAAGGGGCTTGGTTTTTCTCTGGTGTTCGTAATACTGTTAATCTTCTTTCTTGATCAAGAAGTCTTCTTTTTTAGCGCCTTTCTTCATAGCTTCTTCTACTGGCTTCGGCAGACGACCACGACCAGACCACAAAACTTCCTTACCGTTTTCATCTTTATAAGCATACTTGCGCTCAACAGCGCCACGCTTATCACCTTTAGCGCCATTCCCCTTCTTGGCAGCAGGAGCGGCTACACCATCAGCGATCTCGGAAATGCTGATACCTTCAATGCCCTCGGCAGCTAACATCTCTCTAAACTGTTCCATGAGTGCCAGCTTCTTAGCGCGTTTTTCTTCAATTTCAAGCTGGTCAGCTAACAGTTCTTCGTGAACCTTTTTCATCTTCTCTAAAATCTCTTCAAAGATCTCAAAGCTGATTTCACGCGCTTCTTTTCTAATGGTACGAATGTTGTTCAGTGTTGAAAGACTCATCAAAAAATCCTCTTTAAAATCGTTTACCCGGCGAACATAACATTTTAACCATGTGGTATCAATCATTTTAAAACAACATAAATATCAAATAAAAGGAACACTTAAACCGTTTATATATTTAATGCGTTTTAAATTTGACATTAATCGGCAAATTTAATAATTGAAAGGAACAACAAAATAAAAAGGAGATTTTTATGTTAGATAAAGAGCCATTGCTTTCTTTCAGGAAAGCACATTTAAATGATGAAATACAAATAGACTTTAAAACAGCAACAACAAATATAGCCGTGTTTGGTGGAACAGGAACAGGTAAAACAACGGGTGTATGTTTCCCGGCTGTTTACAATCTGATTAAAAATCACTGTTCAGGATTGATACTGGACGTTAAGGGAGATTACACCAAATTAGCACGTCAGATTAATGAGGAAATGAAAAGCGATAAGATTTACATATTAGGTGTTAAAGAGGATTGTTCCAGATTTAATTTAATATCTGGTATTGAACCGGAAAAGCTAAAAGCATTTTTAAACTATGGTGTTAGTTCTATCCGTGGAAATGTAGATAAATATTGGGGTTCAAACGGGATAGAAGACACTGTTTTAGTGTATGAGTTAGTTAAAGAGTTTGATATTAATCCTACCCTTGCGGATCTCTATTACTTGATTACTAATCCTGATGACCTACAGGCAATGAAAAACAACTGTTCAGAACAGTTATCAGAAAAGATAAAAAGGCGTATAGCTTCGGATGGATTTAGTATTTTCAATAAAAAAAAAGATACCGATGAAGCTACCAAAAGAGAACAAAGATCGTGGCAGTTTTCAGCATTAAACAGCGTTCTAAGACCTTTTTATGAAGACCCGTATCTAAACCATCATTTTTGTAATAATGATCATACAGTTTCTTATGCAGACATTATTTATAAAGAAAGAAAATCCTTAGTGCTGGAAGTGCCTTTTTCTAAATATGCTGTTTCATCATTGTTCATTTTAAAGGTGGTTAAAGCAACGTTCATAGACAGTATAAAACAGCAGGATATAAACCAGCTCACAGCAAAGGGATATGGTGAAGATAAGTTTACATTCATGTTGATAGATGAGTATCAGCAGTTCCTTACCGATGATACCGATCCGTCAGTAGACGATAACAACTGGTTCGACATATCGAGGGGCTACGGTCATATCAACATTATTTCTTCTCAGTCTGTTGATTCACTCGATGCTAAAGCAGGGCAAGCATACACAAATCAGCTTATTGGCAACTGTATGAACATAGTTCATCTTGCTACTCATGCTGTAAGGAGTCTTGAGAACATCGCTACCCTTGCCGGAAGTCCAGAAAGGGCTATACAGGCTCAGGATACGTTATCAGGTCAGTCAGAGGACATTGCCTTTGTCTACATCAACAAAAGCCAGCAGAGCCGTACAGGGGCGCGCGTATTGGTTCATACAGGCAAATCACAACATAGCTTCATGAACAGATTCATCTATGCGACTAAGCCACAGCTGCAGGAGCTACCCGGAACGGGCTATGTAGTGCCTGAAAAAGTGAATGCGTTAAGCGTCTTACTGGAAGCGTTAAAGGAAGATAAAAAAGAAGAGAAAACAGAAATGCACCTTTTAGAAGAGTTAATAAATATGAAAGAAGAACAAAATAAATGGATTTATAATCTTTGTCCTACCTATACAGTTCAAAAAAGATTATGCGTGATAACAACAAAAAGCTTTTCAGACGGGTTTAATGATTTCAATGTTGTATTGAATAATTTAAATATCGGATTTGAAGAGGTAGTGGTACATCCAATTATATATAACAACAAAATAGATTTGGATTTACTTAAAGAGATACTGATTGAGGATAAAGAAAGTCTGTATGTTATCGTCAGAGGGGGAGGTGATTTAGAACACTTCATTCTTAATGATTTTAAGGTACAGGCGTTGATAAGTGAATGTATGTATAACATTAGATATTCAGAAAGTGAGTTATTAATAGCGGTAGGACATGCCACCGATAAATTTGAAGATTTCTTTGAAATGGTTCCAGATGCGTATGAAGCATTAACACCGACTGATTTAGCTTACAAGATAAAAGGCGATGTTATTTTAAATATAAGAAAAAGAAAATGCGGTATTATGACTAATGCCTGTATCAGTTATAACGCTAAAATATAAATAAACCAAAATAATATTGGTCTACTTCTTCCTTTTGTCTGGTTATTATAAATATTTAGCAATTAATCGGCTTTTAAATTTGCTTTTAGTCGGATAATTAAATATAAATAATTAACAAAACAAAAGGAGAAAGATATGAATATAGATATTATCGGAAGTTTCAATAAAGAAACAGCAATTGATTACAGAGTGTTTTATACAACCGACTATTTTGAATGGTTAAAAGACCTACATAAAACAAGGGGTGAAAAGATAACGCTTAAAGAGCTACACAATAACTTAATAAAAGAATATGGTTCATTGGTTAATGTTATTGAGTTAATACTCAGAACAGATAGCAATATTGGAAGTATCAAAGAATCAACATACGAAATAATCGATGCTGACAACATTCTTTTTGAAGGCAGTGAAGATTTAATGGCTGTTCGATTAGTGATGAACATAGAATATTTAGACATGTGGATTAAGAAATTTGATTTCAATAACTACATAACAGAGGCATTTAAAAACTAACAGAGGTGAAAAAATGATAATAGAAGAAGTAATAATTAATGACGTTAAGATTGTTTTATCGAGAGGAAAAGGAGGCAAAGGAGGTGAAAACAATGAAACATATAAGTTCTATATTTATATAGTGAATAAGGATGTTTCAGTTTACAGGGTTGGTAAGCTTTCAATAGTGATTTGGCAGCATTCGATTTACACATCAGATAAAGCCTTAATTCAGGAAGCTCAGGATTTAGCAAGCGCAGTATTCAAATATAAAACAGAAAAACTTAAAGAGGTGATTTTATGAGTAATGAGAAGAAATTGGCAATAACAAGCGATATAGTATTTTCTCTTGATACAAAGATAAAAGGTAAGGATTATGTTTATGAAGTTGAGCATTTACATGCTTCATATCAAACAGGCGATATTACAGACTATTTATCTTTAAAAATGAAGAGCAAGGATAAAGATAGTGATTTCAAAACTGAAACTATCAATATGGCTTATTTTGATAATCTGAAACCAGATCAGCATGAAGATTTTAAAAAGAAGATAAAAGAGTTTGCGAATGAAGCTTATAACAGAATGGAAATAGACATGCAGCCCGTGTATGAGGAAAACATGAAAAACTTACGTTCACTAAGCTTTAAATAAATAGTCAGGAGGGTTTTATGTCAAAAAACAAAGGAACAGATTACTTTTACTTTAAACCCTTCCGTTCTGGTTCTGTTAGCTTTCCAAGACCAAATGAAGCAATCTATGTAATAGATGTTTTATCAAGAGATGATATAGTTTACTTTGATGATTTTGGATATTTGATTTCAGAAAGAGCGTTGGAGGTTTTAAAAAAACATAACTTAACAGGCGTAAAGGTGGATAATGCTACTGTTAAATTTAGCGCAAAACATAACATAAGATACAAAAACCAGACATTACCTAAATTCTACCGATTAATACCTACTGAGATAGTTGATAACGAACTTAGAGAAATGTTTTTGGATGAAAACTATAACCTTATAATCAACAAAAGAATAAAAGACATTATAACAAATAAAGATTTAATGCGCTTACAGCGTTCTTATTTTGAAGAGATTGAACTTGAAGATGTATTAGATGATTATGAGGATGAAGCTGAAACACCTGTTTATAAAAACGAAAACAAATCATCCCTAAAACAGATCATTATCTTCACCGTTGTTATGGCGTTAGTCGCATATCTATTTTTTAAATAAATATTAAAGCCCTTATGATCGGGGCTTTTCTTATAATTTGACAATAGTAAATTTAAGGGTTATAAAATATAAGTAAGCATAGGTATTTCCTTTTATAGGATGTTTAATTTGATAAGTTATATATTCCGACTACCAATCTACAATATATAACGATGATTATAAAGCGTGAGAAAACCCTCACGCTTTTTTTTCGTTCTACTTCCTCCATCTATCCGATTAAATAACAAAACTGATAATCAATGGTGTTTTAAATTTGCTTTTAGTCGGATAGTACGATATTTATTTAAATATAAACAAACAAAAGGAAAACATCATGAAAAAAATAAGCTTTAAAAATACATTAAAAGAAATAGTAGCTAAAAAGTATGAATATGAAACAGAGGCAATGCATTATCTTATCAGAAAAATGAAATCTCTTGGTTATAACATGAATGCTAAAGACCCTGTAATTGCTGCCTTTATATTAGATATGAAAAACATTGAACTTAACAGAATCAGAACATCAGATAAAAGGTTTAGAGCACATCAAATAAAAAATGAACTTGGGTTGTTATACAATCATATAAAAATACTAAATAAAACATTACCAACAAGAACTATTGAAATAGATGAAGAGTATATAAATGACACTGAACAAAAGGAACACATTATGAATACAATCAACTTCAACGACATATACAACACATTAAAATCCAAAAATGTTAATGATGGGTTTTTGGCTCTAAATTATCTTTTGAGAGATCTAAGTGTTTTAGGTTTTGAAATAGATAGGAAAGATTCTACTTTAGCTTTAACTTATAGTGATATTTTTGAAATGATGGAGCTAAAGAGTAATGATTTTAAAATAGATGATATACGTGAGTATTTAGAATTTATCTATAACCATATTACAAAATCCAAAAACATAGAAACAAATAAACAGTTAGTAAGGATATGGGAGCTAACCAAAGTATAACCCGCCATGAAGCCCCGAAAGGGGTTTTTCTATACTGTTTTACCCCTTCCTACACCATCCCCATAACAGGCCAGTAAAAACCTCAGAAATCGCGTAGATTATCATATACTATCATATCATATAGTAGTATAGTGGTTTTGTTCTTGATACTCCTACAGTGTAGGACTATAATAACACCATAGGCAAAATGGATGTGTTCTGTATGGAATACTACGAATTTGTAGAAACCTCTGTGTTCACGCGAGAGATGAAAACTCTACTCAGTGATGATGAATACAAAGAGTTTCAAACGTTCCTCATCGAGAACCCGGAGGCGGGTGATCTGATTGTAGGAACTGGCGGTTGTCGCAAGGTTAGATGGTCACGGCAGGGAACAGGTAAAAGTTCAGGTGTCCGTGCTATTTACTACTTCTACAACCCGGCAGGGCGCTTATACATGCTTATCATCTATCCAAAGAGTGAGAAGGATAGTTTGACAGCAGCAGAGAAAAACCAGCTCAAAGCGGTTGTAGCGGGTTTTAAAGGTGAAGAGGGCTAACAGTATGCGTAAAGAGCTTTTTGATGATCTGATTGCTTCTGCCAAGGAAGCTGTAGAAATCCATCAGGGTTTACGTGAGCCAGCTCGCGTGACCCGTTTTGAACGTCCAGATGTAAAAGCTATACGGGCTAAGGTTCATATGAAACAAGATGATTTTGCCAGCCTGATCGGGGTTAGCTCTTCTCTTGTTCAGTCATGGGAACAGGGGTTAAGAACTCCGGCAGGTGCAGCGTTAAAGCTGTTGCGTGTCATCGAGCGTAAACCTGAATTTGTTCAGGAACTACGTGAAGCATAACACTGAACGGGAATAGAAAAGCTCTACATTGGTAGGGCTTTTTTTATAACAGGATAAATATGTTATCGTTAAATTTAGCGTTAGAACGTTTGGATAAAATAAGTAAATACTTTGTCCTTAACTCCCAAAAAGATTTGATTTTTCGAGATGCTTATACATTTATAATGGAGACTGTTTATCACTCTGTTAAAAGCAAAATAACAAATTTAGATGCTGTTAGTAATGGTGGTCAACTCATTGAAATGAAAGCACCTTTTAACTTCATCCTATGTAGAACAGGGCGTTTCATTGTTTTGGATAACTATTATACAATCTTACCAAAAAAAGATCGGGATGATTGGGAAAGGCATATACATAATATAAGCATAGAAGAATTCATTTATAGCTTCGACAATAATACAACAAGGTATTTATTACTTGATTGTAAATATTACTTTGACCAGTTCAATATTACACGTCTGGATTTTAATGTTATTTCAATGGTATATAACACTTTTTATGAGGTTTTCCAGTTAGACAGATTTTATGATCCAGTAGTAAATAGAATAAAAGCTGATGAGATTGAAAAGCATATAAACGGGCTACAGTTTGATAAATCATCTTATGATGAAGTTATCAGGAAGAAAACATATACCTACTTTCTCAGGCTTCTCAGGTTCATTGAGGGGCATGAAGAGACATGGCATTTACCAATGAAGTTAGAATACAAATAACAGCGTACTATAATATAATAGTATATTGTATTATAGGATATGTTGTAGCATACGTGAGTGA
>ERZ773187.1992-NODE-1992-length-14012-cov-9.402450_pt1 | contig 14012 bp, 12 predicted proteins | sample MGYA00511242_ERZ773187 | MGnify/ENA primary metagenome ERZ773187 (study PRJEB29015, sample SAMEA2737744) | human gut metagenome | biome: human gut; feature: human-associated habitat; material: faeces | place: China | collected 2012 ... | reverse complement strand
AGGCACCTCATAAAGCTTTATTGTTTTTGAGGTGCCTAAAACTATGGAAACCCGGCAATGGCAAGACAAACCAAACCTCTATCTGTTAAAGAGATCGAATCAGCCAAACCCAAAGAAGCGGACTACGTTCTCTATGATGGTGATGGCCTTGAGCTACTCATCAAACCCAGCGGGAGTAAAATCTGGCAGTTTCGCTACATTCGCCCTGTTACCAAGAAACGAGCGAAGAAGAGCATCGGCCCCTACCCATCAGTTACCCTTGCCGATGCCAGAAACTACCGGGCAGAGTCTCGCTCTCTCTTGGTAAAACAAATCGACCCGCAGGAACATCAGCAAGAACAATTGCGCAGTTCGCTGGAAGCCAAAACCAATACTTTCCAACTCGTGGCTGAACGTTGGTGGAATGTGAAGAAAGCCAGCGTAACCGAGGACTATGCCGACGATATCTGGCGCTCTCTTGAAAGAGATGTCTTTCCTGCAATTGGCGACGTTAGCGTTACAGATATTAAAGCTCACACACTGGTTCAGGCCGTCCAACCGGTTCAGGCCAGAGGAGCACTGGAAACCGTTCGTCGCCTGTGCCAACGCATTAATGAGGTCATGATATATGCCCAGAACACAGGCCTGATAGATGCTGTGCCCAGTGTCAATATTGGCAAGGCATTTGAGAAACCACAGAAGAAAAATATGCCCAGTATTCGGCCGGATCAGCTACCTCAACTGATGCAGACGATGCGTACGGCCAGCATTAGTCTTTCAACCCGATGCCTGTTCATGTGGCAGCTTCTTACCATAACCCGCCCTGCCGAAGCGGCCGAAGCCCGTTGGGAAGAGGTAGACATGGAAGAGCGAGAATGGAAGATCCCTGCATCACGTATGAAGATGAACCGTGACCATACTGTTCCATTGTCAGATGAAGCAATTGCGATACTGGAGATGATGAAGCCGTTGAGTGGAAATCGAGAATTTATATTCCCTAGCCGTATCAAGCCCAACCAGCCCATGAATAGCCAAACCGTTAACGCATCACTAAAACGTGCAGGTTTTGGTGGAGTGCTCGTTTCACACGGTCTGCGATCAATTGCCAGTACTGCACTGAATGAACAAGGCTTTCCGCCTGATGTTATTGAGGCAGCACTTGCTCATGTGGATAAGAATGAGGTTCGACGTGCTTATAACCGCAGCGATTACCTGGAACAGCGTCGCCCAATGATGCAATGGTGGGCTGATTTTGTAATGGCTGCAGATTGTGGAAGTATCATTGAGGGCGGGATGAAAGGAATACGGTTAGTGGGATGACTGGGCAGAATCCGCTACAGCGCCAAGTTCTATTCTGATAAACTTATTGTCAAAAATTTCCAAGAAAACTTAGGGCATGACATAAGTTCACTGCACATCGATAGCAGCAGGACGGTCACATGCCAATGGAGAGTTGTTAGCAAATGAACCCCGTAGAAATAGAACAAGCCATCACGGATCTTGCAGCGCAACCCTATGATCCTGTAGAGTTTCCTTATGCTTTTCTTGAAGCCTTTGGCAACAAGGAAACGACTATCAAACGTCTGCGCGCCGGAGCAACGAACAAGTCCGACTTAGGCGGTGTTCTCCAGACCAGCAACATTCATATTTTGACGTGCGAAGCTGGGCAAGTGACGCGTATGTTGGCCGCGCTCAAGACCAGTTCGGCGACAGATAAGGCTAAAGCGAAGTTCATTCTCGCCACGGACGGCTCAGTCTTGGAAGCAGAAAACTTGGTAAGCGGCGAAACGGTTGCTTGTGCCTATAAAGACTTCCCTGACCACTTCGGTTTCTTTCTGGCGTTGGCAGGTATCAGCACCGTTCATCAGATCAATGAGAACGCCTTTGACATCCGGGCTACTAGCCGCCTGAATCGCCTGTACGTCGAACTGCTAAAAGATAATCCGCAATGGAGTACTGCGGGGCGCCGTCATGATATGAACAAATTCATGGCGCGTCTAATTTTTTGCTTTTTTGCCGAAGACACCGATATTTTTATTGGCAAGGGCCGTTTTACCGACACCATTGCGCAGATGAGTGAGCGTGACGCTTCCAATATGCATGACGTCATCGCCACACTTTTTCGCGCGATGAACACCCCCCGCGATCAACGTACTGCCATCGGTATTCCACGCTGGGCTGCAGAGTTTCCCTATGTTAACGGCGCTTTGTTCTCAGGTAATGATGAAGTGCCGCGCTTTAGTCGCATCGCTCGTTCCTACCTACTACATGTTGGCAATCTGGACTGGACCAAAATAAACCCGGACATCTTCGGATCGATGATTCAGGCCATTGCCGAAGACGAAGAGCGCGGTGATTTGGGAATGCATTACACCAGTGTACCCAATATTCTCAAGGTACTTAACCCTTTGTTCCTCGACGAACTGAGGGCCAAACTAGAGGAAGCGGGCGATAACCCTCGCATGCTGCTTAATCTGCGTAAGCGCATGGCCCGTATCCGAGTATTCGACCCCGCATGTGGCTCGGGCAATTTTTTGGTGATTGCGTATAAGGAAATGCGCGCCATCGAGGCCGAGATCAATCGGCGTCGCGGTGAACTAGATCGAGCCTCTGACATTCCTCTTACCAACTTTCGCGGGATTGAAATACGTGACTTCCCGGCGGAAATTGCTCGCCTTGCGCTGGTTATCACCGAATACCAGTGCGATGTGCTGTACCGGGGACTTAAGCTAGCCTTAGCCGAATTTCTGCCTCTGCGCAATGATAACTGGATTACCTGTGGCAACGCGCTGCGAATTGACTGGTTGAGTGTTTGCCCTGCTACTGGAACTGACGTGAAGTGGCAGGCAGACGATCTATTTGAGACACCACTCGACCAGGCTGAGATCGACTTTCAGAACGAAGGTGGAGAAACATATATCTGCGGGAACCCCCCATATCGCGGCAGTAAGTGGCAAAGTGATGAGCAGAAAGCAGACATGGCTAACGCTTGGGCTAAACATCCTAAACTAGCAAAAACTACTGATTTCGTGACCGGATGGTTCGCCAGATTCTTCGATTACGCCGATAAAGTGCCGGAAGCGGTTGCTGCATTTGTTACAACCAACAGCGTATGCCAAGGACAACAGGCGATCGATGTCTGGCCAGTGGCGTATGAGCGTGGGTATGAAATTCGCTTCGCCCATACTTCCTTTAAATGGGCCAATCTTGCCAGCAATAACGCAGGTGTAACCGTAGTAGTGGTGGGTTTAGGCAAGAACTCGTCCTTGCAGAAAAGACTGTATCAGGGAGACTTACTTAAGCAATGTTCGGCCATTGGTCCATATCTCGTGCCCGACAGCCGAGCCTATGTACAGAAGGCAAATGCACCTATTGGCGAGCAGTCAATCATGTTATTCGGCAACATGCCTCGTGATGGTGGGAATCTGTTTTTAGATTCTAGTCTTGCGGCAAAAATAATGGCTGAAGATGTGGTAGCTCAGCCGTTTATAAAACGATTTGTTGGCTCGGAAGAACTCATCAATGGAAAACTACGCTATTGCCTGTGGATCGAAGATGAGGAAGTAGAGACTGCGAAAAAAAGTAAGTTCATTGCACAACGTCTGGCGCATGTTTCTAATAAACGCCTTGAATCTGACGCTGAATCTACTCGTGCTTTTGCTAAGCAACCACATCGATTCGTACAGATTGCTGGCTCTGCAAAAGAAGCATCAATAGTTGTACCACGAGTTTCATCCGAAAATCGCCCATACCTTCCGGTGGACTACTTAACATCTAATTTTGTAGTCGGTGATCGCAACTTTGCTCTCTATGATGCCCCTTTGTGGAACTTAGCGTTGATCGCCTCACGCCTACACTGGGTTTGGATTGGTACAGTCTGTGTTCGAATGCGAACCGACTTTTCTTATTCCAATACTCTCGGCTGGAACACTTTCCCGTTACCAACGCTGACGGAAAAGAACAAAACCGACCTGACGCGTTGTGCCGAAGACATCCTGTTAGTGCGTGAACACCATTTTCCGTCTACCATCGCCGAGCTATACGCCCCAGACAATATGCCAGACGACCTACGCGCAGCACATGACCGCAATGACGAAGTGCTGGAGCGCATTTACATCGGCCGACGCTTCAAAAACGATACTGAGCGGTTAGAAAAGCTGTTTGACCTTTATACACAGATGTCTGCTTCGGCTGCACCGGTCAAGGGCAAGAAGCGTAATGCAGGAGCCAACGCATGAGCGTCAAGATCAAGTCAGTACCGTCCGTTTCCGTAACCTATGCACGCAATGGAACATCGACCAATTCTAATGCCCTTGGGATGCGGCCTATGCAAGAACGGGCCTATGAAAAGCGTGGAGAACAATATCTTCTCATCAAGTCGCCGCCTGCTTCCGGCAAGAGTCGTGCACTGATGTTCATCGCACTCGATAAACTCGAAAACCAAGGGATTAAGCAGGCCATCATCGTCGTGCCAGAAAAATCAATCGGCGCGAGTTTCAACGATGAACCGCTATCGCAGTATGGATTTTGGGCTGATTGGTATGTTGAACCTAAGTGGAACCTGTGTAACGCGCCCGGTAATGATAATGGCGGCAAGGTGAAATCTTTAGGTGCCTTTCTTGACGGTAGCGACAAGGTGCTGGTTTGCACACACGCAACTTTTCGCTTCGCGGTCGATACCTATGGCGTAGAGGTGTTTGACGATTGCTTGATCGCTGTCGATGAGTTTCATCATGTGTCAGCCAACCCGGACAATAAGCTCGGACAGCATTTGGGGCAGTTCATCGCGCGAGACAAAACGCACATCGTTGCTATGACTGGCTCCTACTTCCGGGGTGATGCAGAGGCTGTATTGGCTCCAGAGGATGAGTCCAAGTTCGATACAGTCACCTACACCTACTACGAACAACTCAACGGTTACGAATACCTCAAGCAACTCGATATCGGTTACTTCTTCTACAGTGGCTCCTACGTTGATGACATCCTCAATGTCCTCGATCCTGACAAGAAGACCATTATCCATATTCCCAACGTCAATTCCCGCGAGAGTACAAAGGATAAAATCAAGGAAGTGGAGCATATTCTCGGCAAGCTAGGCGATTGGCAAGGTGCGGATCCTGCGACAGGTTTCCAGCTAGTCAAATGTCTCGATGGCCGAGTATTGCGTATTGCTGACCTGGTGGATCCAACTAGCCAAGGCAAGATTCAGGAAAGCCTTCGAGCTGCAGAAATGAAGACTGACCGTGACTATGTGGACATCATTATTGCACTTGGTATGGCGAAAGAAGGTTTCGACTGGATCTGGTGCGAACATGCGCTGACCGTTGGCTACCGTGCCAGCCTGACTGAGATCGTGCAGATCATCGGTCGCGCTACTCGCGACGCACCGGGTAAAACCCGCGCGAGATTTACTAACCTGATCGCCGAGCCAGACGCTGTAGAGGGAGCAGTAACCGAGGCAGTCAACGATACCTTGAAAGCCATCGCGGCAAGCCTGTTGATGGAGCAGGTGCTGGCTCCGCGCTTCGAGTTTAAGCCAAAGAACCCAGAAAGCGGCCCGACTCCAGGCTTTAACTATGGTGATGGAGGGTATGATCCGGATAGCTGCAATTTGGGTGTTAATGAGCAGACAGGAACGTATCAAATCGAGATCAAGGGGCTTGCCACGCCCAAGAGCCAAGAAGCGGCACGCATCTGTCAGGAAGATTTAAACGAAGTGATCGCAGCTTTTGTTCAGGATAAGCCCGCCATCGAACGTGGTTTGTTCGATGAAGAGCTGATTCCTGAAGAATTAACACAGGTTCGTATGGGTAAGATCATCAAAGATAAGTATCCTGAACTTGACGCTGAAGATCAGGAGGCTGTGCGTCAGCACGCTATCGCAGCGCTTAACCTCACGCAGCAGGCCAAACGTATTGTCAACGGCGAGAACGATGGCACGCTCAATACTGCCCTTATTGACGGAGTGCGTCGCTTTGCGATGGACGTACGCGATTTAGACATAGACCTTATCGACCGCATCAATCCCTTTGGTGAAGCCTACGCCATCCTTGCTAAGACAATGAGCGAAGATAGCTTGAAGCAGGTCGCGGCGGCCATCTCGGCCAAGCGTACCTCGGTCACGCCTGAAGATGCCAAAGTGATCGCCAAGCGCGCGGCAGAATTCAAACGTGAACGTGGGCGCCTCCCATCGTTAACTTCACCGGATGCCTGGGAAAAGCATCTTGCTGAAGGCGCAGCCGCGTTTATGCGTTTTAGGGCGGAGGGACGTTATGAGTAAATCTGACCTAGACGATTTGGCTGATGAACTTGCCGAGTTTGCACCACCTGAGAAGAAAAAAGGACGTCCAGCCAACGAGGAACGCATCATCGCAGGTTTTGAGGAAATCCAGCGCTTCGCTGACCAACATGGACGTGCACCGCAACATGGCGAAGATCGTCAGATCTTCGAGCGCCTCTATGCAGTGCGGCTCGATCGGCTACGCAGCCTCCCAGCCTGCCGTGCCTTGTTAGAGCCGCTGGATCATCAGGGCTTGTTGGCCGGAGGGGCCGAGGTAGCGGATTCAGTGGACGAAATTATCGATATCGATAATTTGGCTGCCGAACTGGCGGATGTTATCAGCGAGGAAGATATCACTGTCTTGCGTCATGTTCGTGCTAGCGCCGAAAAGCGTGCTGTACAAGCGATCGCGGATCGCAAGCCGTGCGAAGATTTTGATACGTTCAAACCGCTATTTGAACAGGTACGCAGTGATCTAAGTTCAGGATTAAGAGTTACCCGACCTTTTGGGCAGTATGCAACGATTGAAGTAGGCCATTGGTTCATCCTGGATGGTCAAACGGCTTATGTGGCTGAAGAAGGTGAAGAGTTTGATTCGCCACAGGGAAAGAAAGATGCTCGGCTGCGTGTCATTTATTCGAATGGTACGGAAAGCAACCTACTTCGGCTGTCATTGGTTCGTGCCTTGTATAAAGACGAAACAGCACGCCGAATTACCGATCCAGACATGGGGCCTTTATTCAGCGATGCTCTAGAAGAGAGCGATCTTGAAAGTGGCACCATCTATGTGTTGCGTTCGCTATCTGATAACCCTTATGTGGCTGAACATCGTGATGTCATTCACAAGATTGGTGTGACTGGCGGCAAGGTAGAGACTCGTATTGCCAATGCTGAACACGATTCCACCTATCTATTGGCGAAGGTCGAGGTGGTAGCTTCATACAAGCTCGCTGGCATCAACCGCACCCGGATGGAAAACCTGTTTCACAGGTTGTTTGCACCCGCACGGCTTAACATTGCCATTAATGACCGTTTCGGCCATCCAGTGCAGCCCGAGGAATGGTTTCTCGTTCCGTTATTCGTCATCGATGAGGCTGTAGCACGTATCAAGGATGGTAGCATCATTGGGTATGTCTATGACCCCATGTCTGCGAAGCTGGTGAAGTCATAGGGCAGCGAAACGCATAAATAACTTTGGCCCGAGGCCATAGTTACCGGGAAAAGAAAGGCATGACAGTAATGTACCAAGGTGATCGGACCAAGTAGTTTTTATCACCTAGCAAGTTGCGAACAAAATGATCACTGGGCCGTTGTAAGTTCGAGCAACTGCCCAAGCGTTTGCGTGACGTGTTGGAGGATATCAGCAAGGCCATCTACACAACAAACGCTATCGAATCGCTGAACAGCTTGATCCGGGCTGCCATCAAGAAACGCAAAGCGTTCCCGACAGATGACTCAGTGCAGAAGGTTCTCTATCTGGCAATCAATGATGCGTCGAAAAAATGGTGTTTGACGATCCAGAACTGGCTGCTGGCAATGAGTCGAGTTCGGTGACCGCCTGAGCGATCACCTTTAACGAGTGGGCAGTTACACAGAATTACTGACAGGCTCGTTTCGGCTGTTTGAATTGTACTCCTTCACCACAATGCCAACGCCCATATGTCCATATGGGTAAAATCAATCCACGCGGTTATTTTTCATGTTCTTTTGTAAACAACTCTCCAATACATCTCGTAAATCATCATATCTCTTACACCATGTTAATATTGCATTATAAAGATTATCGGTTTTCAAATTTATTTTGTTGTTGTTAACAAAAACCTCAAGCTGACCTACAACAGCGCCAATGGCTGCGGCTTTAGTTTTCCATCCTTCTGCCGGGCAGTTTACTTTAAGTAACCGTTTCAACTCATCCCGTGCGGGTGCTAAAGCCGTGGCGGTAGCCTCCCCTCCCTTCTTTCCATGATCTTGCTTTTTCTTTAACGCCAATTCAGCAGTCTCTACACGGTCAGCGTATAGCCCAGCCCCCTGCCAGACTCCACCACAACCAGCTGCTCTTGCCATAAATAGCAATCCTTCACGCCGGTACCCAGAGGAATAACAATACTGCCCCCAGTGGTAAAAGAAGAATGCAATGCCAAGATACGTTCCAAACTTTCCATTCCATTGTGCAGAAAAATTAGCATCGTAAAGCAAGCATTCAAAATTATCATCCATGATATGGCCGCCTTCCTCCTTGAATTTATTGATTTTTTCTTTTGCTTTACTCTCGCACCGGTCACGGAGTTCATTGTAACTACTGACATCATCATGACTACCGCTGAAGCAAGACATAAAACGCTCAGCTTCCTTCTTTACTGAATCAAAAATGCCATCCAGAACACTATCGTCTGTCATGCCAACCTCTCTTAAAACGTCATATTCCACAGTTTTTTTTTACTTTTGGTACATATCTGGATCCCATTTTGCCCTCTCGGTAAAGTTAGCCCCATCCATACAGGGCCAACAAGGAACAAATCGGTATGAACACTCAACACATAAAAATCCTTCGTATGTCTAGCGTTGTCAACAAGATAGGTGTAGCCCGTTCTACCATCTACGACTGGATTAACCCCAAGTCACCACGATATGACGCCACATTCCCTAAACAACGTCGCCTGGGCATGCAATCTGTCGGCTGGCTTGAGTCTGAATTGGATGAGTGGTTGCTGAAACGTAATCTGGCATCATCAACTACTATTGCCGTACATCCATAAATACAGCGTTATCTGATGTCCGCTTAGCAATAACAAGTGATAAACAAGAGCACTAATAATAAATTTATTATTAAATCACTAGTGTATTTCAGCTTCATTTGAGACATGCACATATTAATTACTGACAATAGATTAAGATAAATATTATCTATTATGTTCATGATTAGTAAGCAGCTCTTTATTTATCATAAAACAAGATTGACTGTGATAAGAGTCTTATTATGGCTATTTGTAAAAGAAATAACTGTACGCTCTCAATTGGTGAATTACCTGATGAGCGTAAACTGCGCTTATGCCCAAAACATTATCAGGGTAAGCTATCTAATGCAGCTAAAAGAGCCCAAAGGTGGGGTCTGACGTGTCAGTACCCGCCTTGTGGTATTAGTCTGTCTGGTACTCGCAATCAGCGGTATTGCTGTATTGCGCATCGAAATAAAGACAGAAGGCTCATAGATGACGATGCCATTATCAGTCTGGTAAAACATTCTTACTGGATCAACGTGGAGTCCAAGCTAAAGAATAATCCCCTCGGGCTGGGGAGTATCACCAGCCCTGATGACATTGTTGATCTCATCCGGCTGTACCAGCGCAAAGCAGGCTACCAGAAAGCTTACAATACTCTAAATGGGAAAAGGGTTACTGATTCACAGGGGCAGGTTATTAAACGCCTGATACCCTGGCTGGAGCTGGAGTTATGTCACATTTACCCCAATTCCAAAGGGGGGGCGAATACAGTGGATAACATCATTATTGCCCCTGCGTTGATTAACAGGATGATGAAGGACACTATTCCCGTGAGCAAAACCCCAGGAACGTTCAGCGGCATAAAAGCGGCAGGCACTCCCCTGCCTGTAAAATCGACCTTATTAAAGGCGCTCACGATGCAATATGGTCAGGATGAAATACAGGAAGCGCTAGCCTCTGTCAAACATGTGACCTTTGCGGATCTGAGTGTACCACGCAGGCTGTTTGGTACAGACATTTATGCTTATCCACCATTACTGAAACTTTTAAAAGAGGAGACAATGCGCCTTGGACTCTGGCGTTTGAGGGAGTCAATTAATTCTATTGAAAGCAGTCACTGGCTGTCTGCTGGTCCTGCAAATGAGTTATTTGCTGTCGCTGCTTTTCATGCCATGTTAAATGGGGATGCAGATGACTTGCTTGAGGTATTTTCCAGTCTGCACGAAGATGTAATGGAACGGGCCAGGAATAAAGAAACATTAAACTATGATTATTATCAAAACATTCTGGAACGGTATGTATCCCGCTATTTCAAAATGGACCTGCACAATCAGGAAGCATGCATTTTATTTTACAACACATTTTTCACAGTGCCACCGCTGGACAAACATGGGGTATTAATCATACCTCATCACTTCTAATGCTAAGTTGCGTACTAGCATCTGGCACCTTGCTGGGAACAGCTATAGCCAGCTAAATCCGGCTTTCTTTCAACTGAAAAATGGACAAAACCGGCCTATTGTTAACTCAAAGAGGTCAGATTTAACAAATTCGAAAGGTGGCATCATCATGCGCTTTACCACCTTTCTTGTTCCGATCCTAATGAACACTTTCCATGCATCTTACTCAGTGACTTTTTCATTTATATTTCAACTATTCCCCCACAAATAAACTATAGCACTGGAATTAAAATCGGCGTTAGCCATCCAAGTGAAAGGCATAGGTTACCAAAAACTACGAAACAACACATAATAACAAAAAAACGGAAGTTCATTAATATTTGAGAAATACATAATTACCATGAACCAGTACAAAACAGGGAAACAGCCAAACACACAAATCGTCATTATATTGATAATACTCAGATACGATAAAAACTATTATAGCTGGTTCTGTCCTCGATATTTCCAGGCACACCCTGTCCGTATACATTTTTATAGAGCATATATTAACCATTTTCGATGACACATCCGTGCAATAGCCCCTTTTACAGTGTGACCTCACATCACACTGACTGAGGACGGATAATGGCTGTCTACCGTAATGACCCTGATTTGAATCTGTTGGGCCAATGCAGCAATGACGAGTTGCAACTTCTGGTTTCCATCATGACCACTGACCCACGCGACGGGGACACTCGCTGGACAGAGGGGTTGACCAGTACCCCGGAGTTTCGTCTGCTGGCACCAGACCATCGCCGCTACTGGCAACTGATAGCCGCTGAGTTCCAGCGTTACGGCGCAAATACCCTGGCGAGTCTGGTCCGGCTGGGGCAAGGCGTGACCTATAGGGAAATTCTCGTTGATGTCTGTGACAAGCTTGATGTGAATTACAACCAGAAAAGTACTACCGAAACCATTGAGCTTGCTCTGCTGTTGAAGGTACTGGAAAAGAGCCTGGATCAGATGACACCGGAAGAGCTGGCTGTTTTTTCTCGCAATATGCATCTGGATCTGACAAACCCCACGCCGCAACTCATTCTTATCGCCGTTCAGGCTGCCATACGGACTTCCTCGCTGGCTGCACTGGAGCTGGCAACGATGTTGTCTGCCAGTGTCATCACCTCTCTTGGCGGTATTGCCACCTGGGGAACTGTGGTGGTTGCTTCACGCGCACTTTCCGTACTGGCGGGTCCTCTTGCCATCGCACTGAGTTCAGCGTGGATGATTTCCGACATTGCTGGTCCGGCTTATCGGGTCACGATACCAGCATGCATCATCGTGTCCTGGCTGAGACAGCAGCACCTTCCCCGTTAACACCTTTTACTTAACCATCAGCCCCGACGGGGCTGCCATTTGCGCAGGAAGCATCCCTCATGTCTGAACAGGAACAACGCTATGACCGCCTGGCAAGCCGTCTCGCCATACTGGTCAGCCGCCTCTTTATGGGAGAAACGCTCAGTATCAGGCAACTTGCTCAGGAGTTTGGCGTCTCTGAGCGTACCGTTCAGCGCGACCTGCGTGAACGACTGCGCTATATCGACACGGAATATTCCGGGGGTAATTTTCGCCTGCGGGATGCTCGGGGCCCCTTTCGCACCAACAGCGACATTATCCGCTTTGCCCGCATAACCCGGGTAGCTCATTACTTTCCGGCACTTGATCCTAAGTTGTTGTCTGTCCTGCTCGATAGCGGTCAGGACTCCCCCTGCATTATCTGGAATGCGCCACCCCGTCAGGCTCCGGCGCTGTTTGGCGGTTTTCAGGTCATTATCCAGGCCATCATCAGCAGTCGCCGTATTCATTTTTTGCACCACGGACACCATCAGTCCGCCGTTGCACCTTACCGGCTTATCTGTCTGGAAGGCGAGTGGTACCTGACAGCAGTGACTGGCGAGCGGATTCAGGTATTTACCCTTTCAGCCATCACCAATGTGGTCATGACCATCGGGGGATTTACCAGAAGCAGCCATATCCGGCGGATTTTTGAAGACCCGCGATTTATTCAGGCCCTGCCGCATTTTCAGTACATCAGTGGGCTCATACGGGAATGAACCCGCATGTTCATTCGTCAGTCCCCCAATTTCCCTAACAGAAGGAGTTCATCTTGAAAAGTGTATCACTCAGCGCCCTGGTACTGGCAGGCAGTCTGCTGCCAGTTATGGCACAGGCATCTGGTAGTCAGGATACCTGGACCCGTGGATGGGGCCAAGGAGTATCAGAGTTTGTTATCAACGGGGAAGGTCAGTCGCAGCTGTCTCTGAGCTGTGAGGATTATGGTTCGCAACCGGCCACGGTCATATTTACTGACGCCAGCGGGCATCAGGTCAGTATGGATGAAGATAAAAGCCTTCAGGTCAGTATCGACGGTGGAGCCCCCATCGACATCAGCGAATCTGGCAGTCGAGTGGGCGGTAATAACCTTGCGCTGGCCTGGGCTCAGCTACGTAATGGCAAACAGGTCTCAGTAACCGGAGACGGTGTTAAGGATGCCACATTCACGCTGGCTGGGGCAGCAAAGATATTGCCGGTATTCGGGACCCACGGCTGCGTAGGTAAAGATGCTCTCTAACCTGCATCTGAATTAACGCCTGTTGATTACGTTATTTTTAAAAGGAACAGATTATGAAATTTAAACACATGCTGGTGCCTGCACTGCTGGCTCTGTCAGCCCAGGCTCTGGCAGAGCCAACGCTGCCCGTCAAAGTGGAGACCAGTAATCAGGTTCACCCTGCCGGAACACGCTACGTCACTGTCGTGGTCACTGCACTGGATAACATCGTGAAAGTCGAAAATATTGACGTGAACCGGGGAAACTGTCGCATTGCCAACCAGAAATATCTGTACTCCAGCAATAAAGAAACTATTTTGCCTGCCACCCTGCGTTACGGGCAGTCCGTCAGCGTGAGTTTTTATAATAACTGCGTGGCTTCAGAAGTCGTCGTCACTACTGATAAGGGGGGATGGCGTTACACTTACCACTGAGTTCCCCGCCCCTAATTAACGTTTCCCCACCTAAAAAATGCCACATGACCAACGGGCTGCCGCTGCGCAGTCCGGAGTAAACCCTATGACCTTTCTGAAAATGCTGGTGACAGCCCTGGCCCAGGCACTGACTTGGTGCGGCGGCCATCAGGCCCGGCAATTTATTGAAATTAGCCTGCGTCAGGCAGGCTACGATGACAGCAGTATTGATACCGCCCGGGAAGCGGTTACATTGCTGGTCACTGCACTTATCACCGCCCTGATGGCGCAGATACTGAAGATTCTGGATACGCTGTAGTCCCGCCCGCCACATCCCTCCCACCGTGAAAATCATATCTGCCCCTGCCTCCTTACGGAGCAGGGGCTTTTGCTTTTATGTCGTCTTATAACCAGATAAGGAATTTGCCATGAGATTAGCCAGCCGTTTTGGTCGGGTGAACCAGATTCGCCGTGACCGTCCCTTAACCCACGAAGAATTGATGCAGCATGTCCCAAGCGTCTTCGGGGAAGACAAGCACGACTCCAGAAGCGAAAAGTACACCTACATACCCACGATCACCCTGCTGGAGAACCTTAAACGCGAAGGGTTCCAGCCATTCTTTGCCTGTC
>ERZ773187.1988-NODE-1988-length-14032-cov-10.880947_pt1 | contig 14032 bp, 13 predicted proteins | sample MGYA00511242_ERZ773187 | MGnify/ENA primary metagenome ERZ773187 (study PRJEB29015, sample SAMEA2737744) | human gut metagenome | biome: human gut; feature: human-associated habitat; material: faeces | place: China | collected 2012 ... | reverse complement strand
CCGGCAACGTGGCGCAGTACGCTATCGAGAAAGCGATGGCGTTTGGCGCGCGCGTGGTGACCGCCTCCGATTCCAGCGGTACCGTGGTGGATGAAGCTGGCTTTACGGCAGAAAAACTGGCGCGTCTGTGCGAAATCAAAGCCAGCCGTGACGGTCGGGTAGCGGATTATGCCCGTGAATTTGGCCTGACCTATCTGGAAGGTAAACAGCCGTGGGGCGTGCCGGTGGATATCGCCCTGCCGTGCGCGACGCAAAACGAACTGGACGTGGATGCCGCCCGGACGCTGATTAGCAATGGCGTGAAAGCGGTAGCGGAAGGGGCAAATATGCCCACCACTATTGAAGCGACCGACCTGTTCCTGGACGCGGGCGTGCTGTTTGCGCCAGGCAAGGCGGCGAACGCTGGCGGCGTGGCAACATCCGGTCTGGAAATGGCGCAAAACGCCGCGAGAATGGGCTGGAAGGCAGAGAAAGTGGATGCCCGTCTGCACCACATCATGCTCGATATTCATCACGCCTGCGTGGAGTACGGCGGCGAGGCCTCGCAAACTAACTACGTGCGCGGGGCGAATATCGCCGGGTTCGTGAAGGTGGCCGATGCGATGATCGGACAGGGTGTGATTTAGTTTCGCTGCATTCTCGCCCTTGTAGGCCCGGTAAGCATTAGCGCCACCGGGCTTTTTTCAGGCCGAAGAGGGGCTTTCGCCGGGTGGCGGCTTCGCCTTACCCGGCCTACGGTTTAAGCGGTTGTATTTTTGGCTGCGCTTTTCTTCTTTTTGAACGGTTTCTTCGCCCCGCCGCCCGGGGCGACCATTCCCCGGAATCGCTTCACTGGCGTACTGCGCGCCTGGTCAATCAGCTGATAAAGCGTCCCTACCAGCGGCTGCATAAAGTCCTGATAACGGCACTGCTTTTCGCTGATCTGCGTCAGCACCGACTCCCAGTGCGCGGTCATGTCCGGCCTGGCGGCCAGCTCCGGCAGCGAATGAATTAGCGCCCGGCCCGGTTCTGTTGAATGGATGTAACGTCCCTTTTTCTCCAGGAAGCCGCGCTTAAAGAGCAGTTCGATGATCCCCGCGCGGGTCGCTTCCGTGCCCAGACCGTCGGTGGCGCGCAGGATCTTCTTAAGATCTTTATCCTGCACAAAACGGGCGATCCCGGTCATGGCCGACAGCAGCGTCGCGTCGGTGAAGTGGCGCGGCGGCTGGGTTTGTCGTTCAACCACTTCGCCCTTCTCGCACAGCAGTTCGTCGCCTTTGGCCACGACCGGCAGCGGCGTGCCGTCGTTCTCTTCGTCACGTTCTTTGTTGCCGAGCAGCGTGCGCCAGCCCGCTTCCGCGAGGAAACGCGCTTTGGCGATAAATTTGCCTTTGGCAATTTCCAGTTCAATAACGCACTTGCGGAACACCGCGTCCGGGCAGAACTGCATCAGATACTGACGCGCGATCAGGTTATAGACCTTTGCTTCGTTGTCGGTCAGGTTGACGTTGCTGGTGCGCGCCGTCGGGATTATCGCGTGGTGAGCATCGACTTTTTTATCGTCCCAGCAGCGGTTATGGGTATCCGGGTTTACCGCCGGCTGCGGCAACAGATCCGGCGCATGGACGCCAATGGCATTCATCACCGAGTGGCGTCCGGCGAAGTGTTCTTCCGGCAGATAGCGGCTGTCCGAACGCGGATAGGTGATCAGCTTGTGGGTTTCGTAGAGCTTCTGGCAGATATCGAGCACGTTCTGCGCGCTAAGACCAAAGCGCTTAGCCGCCTCAATCTGCAACGCCGAAAGGGAGAACGGCAGCGGTGCGGGCTCCGTTTCCCGTTTGTCGTTATAGCTGGTGACGATTGCGGGCTGGCCGGTAATGCGGTTGACCACGTGCTCCGCCAGCGGGCGATGCAGCAGCCGTCCCTCTTCGTCCTGATATGACTCACAGGCATCGCTTGGCTGCCAGACGGCGGTAAAGCGTTCGTCTTTCGGCGTGACGATATGCGCTTTGACTTCGAAGAAGTCTTTGGCGACGAAATTTTCGATCTCTTCGTCGCGACGCACCACCAGCCCCAGCACCGGTGTCTGGACACGACCGACGGAGAGTACGCCCTGATAACCCGCGTTGCGCCCGAGAATGGTGTAGGCGCGGGTCATGTTGATCCCATATAGCCAGTCCGCACGGGCACGCGCCAGCGCGGAGACACACAGGGGAATAAATTCGCTGTTGGCGCGCAGGCGTGAAATGGCCCGCTCTACCGCCTGAGGGTTGAGGTCGTTGATCAGGCAGCGCTGCACCTGCTGGCGCTTTTCCGGCGCCAGCTCCAGGTAGTCCAGCACTTCATCGACCAGCAGTTGCCCTTCCCTGTCCGGGTCACCCGCGTGGACCACTTCCGTCGCCTCATGCAGGAAGCGCTTAATGACATTGAGCTGTTTGGTGACGGAAGGACGCGGTTGGAGACGCCACTTTTCCGGCACAATCGGCAGATCGTTGAGATTCCAGCGGGCGTAGCGGCTGTCGTAGACATCCGGCTGCGCCTGTTCAAGCAGGTGACCGATACACCAGGTGACCACCTGCCCGTTACCGCATTCGATAAAGCCGTCTCCTTTGCGATGCGGCCTGGGCAGCACATCGGCGATGGCACGCGCCAGACTCGGCTTTTCGGCAATAAACAACCGCATCGAATTAACGGATCTCAATCATCGGGCGACCACCGCGGGCGGTCACCAGCTCACCAATGGCCGTCAGGGTGATGCCAAACTCGGCAGCCGTCGCCTGAACGTCAGCTTCAGCTTCCGGCGTCACCGCCAGCAGCAGGCCGCCGGAGGTTTGCGGATCGCACAGCAGGTTACGCCACGCTTCCGGCATTTCGCCCATTAAATGGCCGTAGCTGGCGAAGTTGCGCTGCGTCCCGCCCGGCACTGCGCCCTGAGCAATGTACTCTTCCACGCCCGGCAGCTTAGGCACATCCTGATACCAGACCTGCGCCTGCACGCCCGCGCCCTGACAGACTTCAGAGAGGTGCCCCAGCAGACCAAAACCGGTCACGTCGGTCATGGCCTTCACGCCGTCGATATTGGCGAATGCCGCACCGGCGAGGTTCATCTGGCACATCACTTCCGTTGCCAGACCGATATGCTCGGGCTTCAGCAGGGATTTCTTCTCGGCAGTGGTCAGTACGCCAATGCCCAGCGGCTTAGTGAGGAACAGCTTGCAGCCCGCCTGCGCGGTGCTGTTGCGCTTCACGCGCTCGGTCGGCACCACGCCGGTGACGGCCAGGCCGAAGATCGGCTCCGGCGCATCGATAGAGTGACCACCGGCCAGGGCAATACCCGCCTGCTGGCAGGCAAAGCGTCCGCCTTCGATCACGTCGCGGGCAATCTCCGGCGGGAGGGTGTTAATCGGCCAGCCCAGAATGGCGATCGCCATAATCGGTTTACCGCCCATCGCAAAGATATCGCTGATGGCGTTGGTGGCCGCAATGCGCCCGAAGTCGAACGGGTTGTCGACAATCGGCATAAAGAAGTCAGTGGTGCTGATAATGCTGGTGCCGTTACCTAAGTCATAAACCGCTGCATCGTCACGCGTTTCGTTACCGACAAGCAGGTTCGGGTCGACAAACTTCGCCTGCTCACTGTGCAGGATGGTCTCCAGCACTTTGGGGGAAATTTTACAACCGCAACCGGCTCCGTGGCTGTATTGCGTTAAACGAATGGTTTGCTCGCTCATGGACATCTCCTGTCATTGCAATTGCGTTATGTTAACGCTCATTCCATTACGGGGTAAGTATGGGTGTCTGAATTCTGGTGCACTTGCACAGAATCCAGACAGTTTAGCCCCGGTCGTCAGAAGCGGGTGACGAACGGCGAGGTATCGGGCACTGAGACGGTGGTGGACGCTTTCAACTGCGGCGTACCGAGATAGAGGAAACCGACGATTTTATCTTCTGTTCTGCAATCAAGCGCATCCCGTACCACCGGGCTGTCGGTTAATGCCCCGCTGCGCCAGATACCATTGAAGCCCTGCGCGAGGGCAGCCATCTGCATTGCCATGACCGCGCATCCGGCGGACATCTCCTGCTCCCAGACGGGAACTTTGTGATTCGGCTGACATTTGGCGACCACGGCGATGATCATCGGCGCGCGGAATGGCGCATTTCGCGCTTTCTCGATCGCTTTTTCATCCTGCTCAGCGGCAATAGCCCCCTTTTCCAGCAGCGCGCTGAAACGCGTGCGGCCTTCACCTTCTATGATAAAGAAGTGCCACGGCTGTAACGTACCGTGATCGGGCGCGCGCAAGGCTGCGCGAAGGATATTTTCCAGCTGCTCACCAGCGGGAGCGGGCTCAGTAAGGCGCGAGGCGCTGCGGCGGTTAACCAGCAGTTCTAGTGCATCCATGGGGTAACTCCTGTCTACGGATTTACTCAAAATTAACACGACAGCAGATTTTGTTACAGCGTGGCAGGCGATTCCTGCTGACAAGAGGCAGTTGGGTCATTACGATAGCCCGACAACCCGTCCATGGCGACGGGCCGGGTAATTTTTGGACAGGGAGAAGAGATGCGAACCCTTTGGCGTTTTTTTGCCGGATTTTTTAAATGGACGTGGCGGCTGCTGAATTTCGTCCGTCAGCTGGTCATGAACCTCTTTTTCATCTTGCTGGTGATGGTTTGCGTTGGCGTCTGGATGCATATAAGCAGCACCACTCAAAGTCAGCATGCTACGCGCGGTGCGCTGCTGCTGGATATTGCTGGGGTGGTGGTCGATAAACCTTCTACCAACAACCGACTCGGCGTGCTGGGTCGCCAGCTGTTTGGTGCCAGCAGCGATCGTCTGCAGGAGAACTCGCTGTTTGACATCGTCGACGCGATTCGTCAGGCGAAAGCAGATCGTAACATCACCGGGATCGTTCTCGACCTGAGAAACTTCGCGGGGGCCGACCAGCCTTCCATGCAGTACATTGGTAAAGCGCTACGCGAGTTCCGCGACAGCGGCAAACCGGTGATCGCTGTGGGCGATAATTACAGCCAGGGGCAATATTATCTGGCCAGTTTCGCCAATAAAATTTGGCTCTCGCCACAAGGCACCGTGGACCTGCATGGCTTTGCGACCAATGGCCTTTATTACAAATCGCTGCTGGATAAGCTGAAAGTCACCACCCATGTCTTCCGTGTTGGCACCTATAAATCGGCCGTTGAGCCGTTTATTCGCGATGATATGTCCCCTGCCGCCCGCGAGGCTGACAGCCGCTGGATTGGCGAACTGTGGCAGAACTATCTCGGCACCGTGGCCGCTAACCGCCAGATCACGCCTGAACAGCTTTTCCCGGGCGCACAGGCGGTGCTTGATGGCCTGCGTAAGGTCGATGGCGACACGGCGAAATATGCCCTGAATAACAAACTGGTTGATGTGCTCGGTTCCAGCGCCGACATCGAAAAAGCCCTGACCAAACAGTTTGGCTGGAGCAAAGAGGACAAAAACTTCAGCGCCATCAGCTTCTATGATTACCAGCCGAACAAACCGGCCGATGCTGGCGACAGTATTGCGGTGGTGTTTGCTAACGGCGCCATCATGGACGGGGAAGAGACGCCGGGTAACGTGGGCGGTAATACTACCGCTTCGCAGATCCGCGATGCACGCCTCGATCCAAAAGTGAAAGCGATTGTTCTGCGGGTTAATAGCCCGGGCGGCAGCGTCAGCGCTTCTGAGGTGATCCGCGCCGAGCTGGCTGCGGCGCGCGCGGCGGGTAAACCGGTGGTCGTATCGATGGGCGGTATGGCGGCCTCTGGCGGTTACTGGATCTCCACGCCAGCGAACTACATCGTGGCGAACCCGAGCACCCTGACCGGCTCTATCGGTATCTTCGGGGTCATCAACACCATGGAGAACAGCCTGGATTATCTGGGCGTGCATACCGACGGCGTAGCCACCTCACCGCTGGCAGATGTCGCGGTAACCAAAGCGCTGCCGCCAGAAGTGTCGCAGATGATGCAGCTCAGCATTGAGAATGGTTACAAGCGCTTTATTACGCTGGTTGCCGACTCGCGCAAGAAGACGCCGGAGCAGATCGATCAGATTGCCCAGGGTCACGTCTGGACCGGTCAGGATGCCAAAAAGAACGGTCTGGTTGATAGCCTCGGCGATTTCGACGATGCCGTCGCGAAAGCGGCTGAACTGGCGAAGCTGAAGCAGTGGCATGTGGACTACTATCAGGACGAACCTACGTTCTTCGACGTGGTCGTGAACAGCATGTCAGGCTCGGTGCGTGCCATGTTGCCGCAGGCGCTACAGGCGATGCTGCCGGCACCGCTGGCCTCGGCGGCCAGCGTGGTAAAAGGTGAAAGCGATAAGCTCGCGGCCTTTAACGATCCACAAAATCGTTACGCGTTCTGTCTAACCTGCGCCAACATGCGTTAATCCTCATCCCCTCTTCCGTGAAGAGGGGATTTTTCTTTGAAGCCAAGAACACAACATCATGCACAAGAAATCGATCTACGTGGCTTATACCGGCGGTACCATCGGTATGCAGCGCTCTGAAAATGGTTACATCCCGGTCTCGGGTCATCTGCAACGCCAGCTGGCGCTGATGCCGGAGTTTCATCGCCCGGAGATGCCAGACTTCACCATTCACGAGTATGACCCGCTAATGGACTCCTCCGATATGACGCCAGAGGACTGGCAGCATATCGCCGACGATATTAAAGCTCATTACGATCTGTATGACGGCTTCGTGATCCTGCATGGCACCGACACTATGGCGTTTACCGCCTCGGCGCTCTCTTTTATGCTGGAGAACCTGGGTAAGCCCGTGATTGTGACCGGCTCGCAAATCCCGCTGGCCGAGCTGCGCTCTGACGGGCAGATCAATCTGCTGAACTCCCTGTACGTAGCGGCGAACTACCCGATTAACGAGGTCGCGCTGTTCTTTAATAACCGCCTCTTCCGGGGTAACCGCACCACCAAAGCCCACGCGGATGGTTTCGATGCGTTTGCCTCACCTAACCTGCAACCGCTGCTGGAGGCGGGTATTCATATTCGCCGCCTCGGTACCCCGCCTGCGCCAAATACCCTGGGCGAACTTGTGGTCCATCCGATTACGCCGCAGCCGATTGGCGTAGTGACGATCTACCCGGGGATCTCGGCGGATGTGGTGCGAAACTTTCTGCGTCAGCCGGTGAAAGCGTTAATACTGCGTTCATACGGGGTGGGCAATGCTCCGCAGAATGGTGAATTTCTGCAAGAGCTGCAGGCCGCAAGCGAACGCGGCATTGTGGTGGTGAATTTGACGCAGTGCATGTCCGGTAAGGTCAATATGGGCGGATACGCCACGGGTAACGCGCTGGCGCATGCCGGGGTGATCAGCGGCTTTGATATGACGGTGGAAGCCACCCTTACCAAATTGCACTACCTTCTGAGCCAGGATCTGGATATCCACGCCATACGTCTCGCCATGATGCAGAACCTGCGCGGCGAACTGACGCCAGACGAATAGAGTCGGTTGGGAAGCACGAGAGGGTGACGGCGTTGCCCTCCTCGCCCGCTATCTCATGAGAGGGAGCTTATGAGCAACAGTACCAAAATTGACGGTTTTATCTTGTTTCCTGCAGCCGGTTTGATACTTTCCTGCATCGCCGGGGCGTTCAACGCCTGGGTGGTCGTGTTACTCCTGTGGCTCTTTTTCACGGGTGAAGACCATGACGTCGGGCTGGCTGTTGCAGCGTTAACCCTGCCGAGCATTGTCTATCTGACTTTGCTGGGCAACGCCTGCTGGCAGTTCTTCAGAAAAAGTAAGCGAACCCGAAAAGCCATGATTGCCTATTACGTGGGTAATTTTGTTATCAACGCCGGTTCGGTCATCTACAGCGGGATCGCCTTGGATATGTCACTGCAATTCGCCGACCTGCTCTGGCTTCTGGTCTCCTCTTTCAGCCTGATTGTTTTAGTGCCCTGGTTTATCTACTCGAAACGAGTCCCTGTCGTCTTTTGTCGTTAATCCCCTGGCGTCCAGGAATGCTCCGGATAGCATTCTATGGCCCCGCTTTACCATTAAAATTAGATGATAAATACGCTGCTTTTAAGGAATGAATATGACGCAACGAGCTTTATTACTGGTTGATCTGCAAAATGATTTTTGCGCAGGCGGCGCACTGGCGGTAGCAGAAGGCGACAGCACTGTTGATATCGCTAATACGCTTATTGAGTGGTGTAAAGCCCGCGGCGATGCCGTGGTGGCAAGCCAGGACTGGCATCCGGAAAATCACGGTAGCTTTGCCAGCCAGCATGACGTTGAACCTTATAGCCAGGGCGAACTCGACGGGCTGGCACAGACGTTCTGGCCGGATCACTGCGTTCAGCAGACCGAAGGCGCTGAGCTCCACCCTTTGCTTAACCAAAAAGCGATTGATGCGGTGTTCCACAAAGGCGAAAACCCGGCCATCGACAGTTATAGCGCGTTCTTTGATAACGGCCATCGTCAGAAAACGGCGTTGGATGCGTGGCTGCGTCACCATGAAATCGTTGAGCTTATTGTGCTGGGTCTGGCGACAGATTATTGCGTGAAATTTACCGTGCTGGACGCACTCCAGCTGGGGTACACCGTCAACGTGATTACCGATGGCTGCCGCGGCGTCAATCTTCAGCCTCAGGATAGCGCGCAGGCGTTTATGGATATGGCCGCTGCTGGTGCCACCCTGTATACGCTGGAAGACTGGCAAGAAACACAGGCGTAGTCCTGTTGCCGGGCGGGAGCACTTTCACCGCCCGGCACGTACCAACCCATCAGGATTTGAACATGGCAATCGATTTTGGCGCGATGCCGAAATCTTCCTTCAGCTGTTGTTTACTCTTCATCACCATCTGCCCCTGGGTATCAATGGTCATGTGTTGCGCGTCGGTGTTATGCCGTGCCTGCCAGAGCATAACCAGTTGCAGGCTGTTCTCTTTCTGGGCCGGGGTCAGCGCCACCCCATCAGGCCATTTTCCCAGCTCAACGGCGGTGACCAGGCGTTGATAAACGTCCTCTGTCATCCCACTAATCATCTCGTCAATATTCATGATTTACCCGGCTCCGGTGGAATAATTTGCTGAATCGATTTTTCAACCTTTAGTCTGGTCGCCATTCTGGTCATCGGTGAAGCTTAACGAGGCAGAATTGACGCAGAAACGCTCCCCTGTTGGCTGAGGGCCGTCCGGGAAAACATGACCGAGGTGGGCATCGCAATTTCCACAGCGGATTTCGATGCGCTGCATACCATGAGAGTTGTCGGTCAGATAGCGGATTGCCTCATCGCTGACGGGCTCATAGAAGCTTGGCCAACCGCAGCCAGAATCATATTTACTTTCAGAGTTAAACAGGGCGGCATCACACACCAGGCAGTGGTAAATCCCATCACGTTTGTTATGCAGTAAACGCCCGGTGAACGGCGGCTCGGTGCCGTGGTTCTGGGTCACGTAGAACTGCATTTCTGTTAGATTTTTCTTCAGTTCGTCCGGGTTGGATTGATTCGACATAAGCTCATATCTCACGATTGAAAACAGACAACGTTTAGGTCGATTCTAACAAAACATTAACACTGAAGTGTGAACTTTTGTTCTAAACTTAGTCGTTGCGAAAAGGCGGTCGGCCAAATGTGATCTAATCCACATTTTTCTTCGGCCAGCCCTTTAAAATTCACGGCGCAGTCCCCATATGGTTGCAAGCTCCGAGGGAATGTTAGGCGAGTCAATCGCCCAAAGGTCGCGCGAAGGATTGATTTGTCGCAATGATTGACACGATTCCGCTTGACGCTGCGTATGGTTTTTGTAATTTTACAGGCAACCTTTTATTCACTAACAAATAGCTGGTGGAATATATGACTATCAAAGTAGGTATCAACGGTTTTGGCCGTATCGGTCGCATTGTTTTCCGTGCTGCTCAGGAACGTTCTGACATCGAAATCGTTGGTATCAACGATCTGTTGGACGCTGAATACATGGCGTACATGCTGAAGTACGACTCAACCCACGGTCGCTTCAACGGTACTGTTGAAGTTAAAGACGGCCACCTGGTTGTTAACGGCAAAACCATCCGTGTTACTGCTGAAAAAGATCCAGCTAACCTGAAGTGGAACGAAATCGGTGTTGACGTGGTTGCTGAAGCAACCGGTATCTTCCTGACCGACGAAACTGCACGTAAGCACATCACCGCTGGCGCGAAAAAAGTTGTTCTGACGGGTCCTTCCAAAGACAACACCCCAATGTTCGTACGTGGTGCTAACTTCGAAACTTACGCTGGCCAGGATATCGTTTCCAACGCATCCTGCACCACCAACTGCCTGGCACCGCTGGCTAAAGTTATCAACGACAACTTCGGTATCGTTGAAGGCCTGATGACCACCGTCCACGCTACCACCGCTACTCAGAAAACCGTTGATGGCCCGTCTCACAAAGACTGGCGCGGCGGCCGTGGCGCGGCTCAGAACATCATCCCATCTTCTACCGGTGCTGCTAAAGCAGTAGGTAAAGTACTGCCAGAACTGAATGGCAAACTGACTGGTATGGCGTTCCGCGTTCCAACTCCTAACGTATCCGTTGTTGACCTGACCGTTCGTCTGGAAAAAGCTGCTTCTTATGAAGAAATTAAGAAAGCAATCAAAGCTGCTTCCGAAGGCGCAATGAAAGGCGTTCTGGGCTACACCGAAGACGACGTGGTATCCACCGATTTCAACGGTGAAATCTGCACTTCCGTATTCGACGCCAAAGCGGGTATCGCTCTGAACGACAACTTTGTGAAACTGGTTTCCTGGTACGATAACGAAACTGGTTACTCCAACAAGGTTCTGGACCTGATTGCTCACATCTCCAAATAAGTTGAGATGAGACAGTAATCTGTAAGAGCGACTTCGGTCGCTCTTTTTTTTGTCTGAAGATAAAGGATTGCGTAATGATTAATAAAATTTTTGCCCTCCCGGTTATCGAACAGCTTACCCCTGTACTTTCCCGCCGCCAGCTTGATGACCTGGAGCTGATCGTCGTTGACCATCCGCAGGTGAAAGCGTCCGTGGCTTTGCAGGGCGCTCACCTGCTCTCCTGGAAGCCCGCTGGCGAAGAAGAAGTCCTGTGGCTCAGCGGCAACACCCCATTTAAAAACGGCGTTGCCCTGCGCGGCGGCGTGCCGATTTGCTGGCCGTGGTTTGGTCCTTCTGCTCAGCAGGGCCTGCCCTCCCACGGCTTCGCCCGCAACCTGCCGTGGGCCCTGAAAGGGCACGATGAAGACGACAACGGCGTGGTGCTGACCTTTGCACTGAAAAGCAGCGACGCCACCCGCCAGTACTGGCCGCACGAGTTCACCCTGCTGGCGCGCTTTAAGCTGGGCAAAACCTGCGAAATTGAGCTGGAAGCGCACGGCGAATTTGAAACCACGTCAGCCCTGCATACCTATTTCAACGTCGGCGACATTGCGGCAGTGAAGGTCAGCGGTCTGGGCGACCGTTATATTGATAAAGTGAAAAACGCGGAAGAAGGCGTATTAAGCAACGGCACAGAGACTTTTCCCGATCGTACCGACCGCGTCTATCTGAATGCCGAAACCTGCAGCGTGATTCATGACGATGCGCTGAACCGCAACATCGACGTTACGCATCATCACAACAGCAACGTAGTGGCCTGGAACCCGGGCCCGGCGCTTTCCGTCAGCATGGGCGACATGCCGGATGATGGTTACAAGACCTTCGTTTGTGTAGAAACCTGCTGCGTGACCGAAACCCAGAAGGCCAGCGAAGAGAAACCTTCGCGCCTGACGCAAACCCTTCGCGTGGTGAAACGCTAACGCCAGGAAGGTTGGCCCACGGGTTAACCGCGTGTGCGCCATATCTGCCGGATGACGGCTGAAGCCCCGCGAAGTCGGGGCTTTTCTTTAACGCTTGTTCAGACCATATCCAGCGGCGTTTTTCTGGCCGGCGCCGGGTAGGCGTTATCCAGAAGCGCAAGCTCCTCATCGTTCAGCACAATATCCAGCACCGCGGCATTTTGCCTGACATGCTCAATGCTTGACGCTTTCGGGATCGCCATTACGCCCCGGTGGCTAATCACCCACGCCAGCAGAATCTGCGCCGCGGTTACGCCCCGCTCCTGCGCAATATTTTTCACAACGGTATGATTTAAAAGTCCATTGCGCAGTCGACCGGCCTGAGCCAGCGGACAATATGCCATCACCGGCAGCCGCTGCTGCTGGCACCACGGCAGCAGGTCATGTTCAATACCGCGGGAGGCCAGATGGTAGAGCACCTGATTGGTCGCGCACTGTTCGCCGCCGTCCGCCTGCCAGAGTTCCTGCATATCATAGTAATCGAGGTTTGATACGCCCCAGCGGCGAATTTTACCCTGCGCAACCAGCGCTTCCATGCCGGCAACCGTCTCCTGTAGAGAATAATCTCCGCGCCAGTGCAGCAGATAAAGATCCAGATAGTCGGTATTGAGGCGGCGCAGGCTGGCCTCGCAGGCACTGGCTATTTTGCGACCGCCAGCGTTCCACGGATAGACTTTAGACACCAGCACCACGCGCTCGCGCTGCCCGCGAATGGCTTCGCCGACAACCTCTTCGGCGCCGCCGTCGGCGTACATTTCCGCCGTATCGATCACCGTCAGGCCAAGATCGATGCCCGCGCGCAGTGCAGCCGCCTCCTGCGCGCGCAAAGCCGGGTTTTCGCCCATGAACCAGGTCCCCTGCCCTATGAGCGGAACCGCTGAATGCTCGCCAAAACGGATGGTCCTTTCTGCCATGACATGCTCCTGTGTTTGATTGCACCACCGCAATGCAAAACAGGGCTTTACGCCCTGTTTTGATGCACAAATTGCACTGTAATAATGCACTATCAGAAGGAGTAAGTGATCCCGGTTGAAATCAGCCCGCTCCAGGATTTGTCCACCATCGGGCTATCGGTGATTTCATCGGACAGACGGGTATAGCGCGCCACGCCGTATACGCTCCAGTCGCCGAGGAAACGATAGTTTGCCGACAGCTCGAGGTACGGGTTCCAGCTGCTGTCCGGATCGTAGCTGCGCATGCCGCTGCGATTCGACTCATGCTTCGAAACACCGTAGTAGTACTCGTTCTGGTTGTCGCTGTTCCACTCCACGCCAATACCCGGCGTAAGCGTCAAGTTGCCGTTGGTATAGCGATACAGCCAGGCCAGATCCCACACGATACCGTTGCTGTTATCGAGGGTGTCCCCTGACAGCGCGGTGCGCAGGAAGCCGTACTGCGTATAGTGTTCGTAGGAAAGCCCTGCCATCACCGTGGATTTACGTTTATCCAGACGACGCATCTGCTCGCTATCGCTGTCGCCTGGCTTAAAGTACATCGGCGACCAGTAGGCGGTCACGGAGAGCTTATCGTTGGTATCATTCCACAGGTAGAGGCCACCGCCCAGGCCGCGGAACCAGAAGTTATCGCTCTCGTAATTAATCACCGGCACCGGGTAAACATCAGCATCATATTGCTTGTACGGATGTTCAACGACGCCTACACCCGCCCCTAAAGTGAACTTCCCTTCAGCGTGTACGGCGGATGCTGAAGTCGCAATCAACACACCAAGTGCCAGAAGTTTGATTTTAGTCACGATCCATATTCCTGTTGTCAAATTATTAGCGCAGGCAGTTTAACGTTGTATACGTCATGCCTCAAATTCTTTACCAGTCATTACACTGAATTCACCAGATTCTCATCATCAGATGACCACCCTCTGACAGCTGAATGACAGCGTCATGACGCGGCGAGACCCGACGTTCGAATGAGACGCCGCTTTTCCGGATGAGTTATTGATAAGTCATTGAAATTGATTTTCTGCGCCATGCAAGTTTTCCAAATGCATCTACGCTTTAATTTAGAAGAAGTAAATGCGGGGCACGTTATCCCGAGACTTCGCCAACCTGGCATAAGGGTTGCTGGAGATTCAGAGAGCGCTGTGCAGCTTACCTCTTCCGGGGGCTCCCACTATTCATATGAACGGCTCTCAACCTGTGCTAAAAACGAAAGGACGGCATGCCATGAATATATTCGATCACTATCGCCAG
>ERZ773187.1978-NODE-1978-length-14077-cov-35.446869_pt1 | contig 14077 bp, 8 predicted proteins | sample MGYA00511242_ERZ773187 | MGnify/ENA primary metagenome ERZ773187 (study PRJEB29015, sample SAMEA2737744) | human gut metagenome | biome: human gut; feature: human-associated habitat; material: faeces | place: China | collected 2012 ... | reverse complement strand
TAATATAAGTTATTGATTTACAGACGATTAAATATTAATTTAACGCAGTATTGTTACATACAAACAAATAAAAAAAGAACATAAAAGTAACGCAAACTTGAGTAAAAAGACGAAAAGACATTTAACACGCCTGCACATTTTCAAGCATTCAAACATTCAAGCGTTCAAACATTCAAGCAAAAGCTTGATCAAAACTAAAAAGGAACAATGAATCTCAAGTGATAAGGTACATTACAAATAGTAAAACAAAACAGCTTAAAAACCTATAATATATAATAGTGAGTACACGTATACAAACATACATGTTTTCATGTAAGTAATATAATAAGTATAGTTATAAACTAGATATCAGTAAGTTAACAGCTCAAAGAAGCACCAGAAAAACTATTTCTAACTTTCAAAGATTCATTCTTTCAAACATATTTGTTTTCAAACATTCAGAGAATATAGTAAAATAGAAATATAATAATAAATATGATAGAAAGAAAACAGGAATAAATTAAAGTCATAGTATATCATGAATTAAAACGCATAATAAACAAGGATTCAACGAAACATGTTTACGTAGCAACATGTTTTCAAACATAAAATAAATTCCCAATTAAACTTATGTTACAGGTAACAGACAGATCTAGGATAAAACTACACTTTTACAAACATACATGTTTTTTTTGTTTTCAATCATACATGTAATCTAAAGATATTGAATAAAAGAGATAATAACATGATAACCAGTATTCTGACATTATATCTTTCAAGTTAACATGTTTTCAGTTTTTCATGTTTAGAAGTTAACTGCGCACAAAATACATGTCTTCAAACTTTCAAGAAAATTTTCACAAGGTCAACAATATTATGAAAGATCAAGCTGCAATACGGAAAATAAAACATACTAGAAATCAGGTAAACAAAATATCATATTTACCATGGTACATAGAAACAAGAAAACAAAGAAACAAGAATGTATGAAATCAAAAGGACAAGTATCAACCAGACAAACTAGCAATTAAACGAGCAAACAATATTTCTTGAAAAAGAAAGAAGGAAAAGGTGTAATGATAATAAAAAGAGATTCAAAAAGTAAACCATAAACAACAGTAATAATAAGTAGAAAAGAATATAAGTTCAAATGGCTCGGTGCGATAGCATACAGTACAGGTTTCATCAAAATGAATCAGGATGTAAACTCCCAAAAGAACGTAAAGCTCATACTGAATGTTAAACCAACCATTAGTAAGAACATATATTGCCTTGCAACTGTATTAACAGATAGCTCAAATAATAGCTTAACTAATTATCTGAGAAGAGGAATTCAGGTAACACGAAGTCTCCTTAAAAGAAAAAGAATAAAGAATCTCAAAAAAAATGGAAGAGAGCCAAATGCAATAAGTTTGCGTACGGGTTTTCCATTTTACGGTTTATTTTGTTTTCAAACATACTTGTAAGCTAGAACTATAGCTATATACCAATATATTAATGCTTTAAAAGATATAGCACATCCATACAAACATACTTGTATGCATGTTTTCAAACTTTCAAACAGATATTGAAAGTAAAAGAGAACACATCATCAATTGAAAAGATGAGGAAAGCCCAATACAAAAAAAGATAGTAATGAAGATCAAATAGTATGAAAGATAGATTATTTATGGGGTGGGGGAGCAGATATCTTATACAACTATGACAGTTACGTCTGTCCAACTATAGCATAAGATACAAACTCGTGTTACGGTAGACATAAATCATCTAGGTATCCACCTATATCTTAAAGCATGAACTTTCATGGCAATAGTTCCCAATAGAAGTTTCCAGAAGGAGTTTCTTACGAAAAACCAGAATTTCTATAAGCAGAGCCTTCACAATAAGCCATGTCGCCTAGCTTTTATAACCATTCTACAGTTGGATTATATAACGCTGCAGTTCCGCCACAAGAAAAAGTACTCTGCAACTATCTTCTTTGGAATAGCGGCTTCTCTTGCATTACCTCCTCACCATGAAGAGTCGATAACCAGGCTGCAGCATCCTCCATATCCTGTATCATTACTTCAGTCATCATATGTTGCTAACTACTAAAGTTGATCTACCCCATTCTTAATCTAAAGTCTAGCCTCGCTACTTTTATGAAGTTTTCAACAGACGATTCCATTCTCATGGTAACTATATAGGTTTACTATCCCCACGTAGAGAATACTATCAGAATGTAGGGTAGGGGAGAAACTAATTCATATGCTCTGTACAAAGAGGATTCTAAAATACAGAAAATAATCAGGTATAGCGAACATTTTATTTGTTTTCAAATATGTTTGCAAACATGTAAATGAGATATAAATCTATAGATCAGCAATTTACATTATATAACAATCAAGTAAACTAACCTACATGTACGTGTGCTTACAAACTTTCAAACATTCAAACATTTAATGATAGCGTTCAATCAAGAATGATATAGATGGGAAAAAAACATGTATTAATGCAAGTGGGAGGCAAAGTAAAATTCTGGAAACATGTTACGAGGATAGGGTAGGGGAGAGGGCAAAATGCAACGAGAAAGGGCATGCCTTGCTGAAGACATGCCCCGTATATACTATTCTTCCTCAGAGATTTCAACAGATGGGATCTCACCAAGATAGGCCCCCATATCCTTCCTGTCTCTCCATACAAAAACATCATTGATAAAATTCATCAACTTCTCATGCTGCTCATGGATGCTATCAACAATTTGATTATAATAGTCTAAATCCTCATCTTTAGAAGTAGAGGTAAGCTGAAGGTTCAGGTCATCCAGAGCGTCAAGATGAGCATTGAGCTTGAAATACACTTGCTGATAATAATTCCTTTTCTCCATTTCCTCATGATGAGTAGATTCCAAAATCATTCTCAGCCCTTCATCCTGTTCCGAGAAGTCAACTTCTTCTAGCGGAATGAATGCAGTGGCAGCTTCATCACCAGCCAGGATGAAGAATACAACCAACCTATCTCTACCATGCCAAATGTGATGTGGGTCAGTTTGCAACCAATTCTTCACTTTGCGCACAGATGGAATGGATGAATTGAAACTAGATATTATTTTCACCATAATCTTATGTATTAATCGTCAAACAGTCTACCTTGTACTCCCTTACCTGGCTTTCCATTCATATATGGAACTCCATAATCTTCATAGAGCATCTTGCATACTGAACCACAGATTTTTCTCTCGTTAGTATCAAAATCATCTTTACTATATCTCAAGGCTATTTTCTTCAGCTGCTTGGCAATTTTCTCTAGAATTTCAATTCTTTCTGACTGCGAGTCAACTGTAGAAACAGATTTGCTGATGGCAGTGATATAATAGTTGGACTGCTCAACTCTGAAATGTGCACGAAGGAAGGTGTTGATCTGGGTGATGATCTTGGTCAGTTTTGCACCATAACCTTCAGACAGAATCTTGATCTGTGTTGGTGTAACCGGCTTCTTAGCACCAAGTCTTGCTGTATTACCATTTGTTTCTATGATAAAATAGTAGGCAGTAACAGCACCCCTGGAGTTCTTGCTCTTAACCTTATAATCAAAACAAACGTCACAAAGTCCCTTTTCGTAGAGTTTCCTGATGTCGTTCTTGGCCTTGTCAAGCACTCGCTTCTTGAAATCAGAACCGTTTTTATACTGTTCTTTCTGGATAATGTTGCCCTTTTCATCCTTAATTTCTAGAAGGTTGAACATTTTCTTGATATCATGAACGGTCATGAAGAAGATCTTGTCTTCCTTGTTGCGGTACTGACAGCAGAATTCATAGAAGCGTTGTGAGTACACACTCTTGAAGCTCATCTCGATATACATATCAAAGACAGTAAATTCAGATGAGAGGTTGGTGAAGTAGGGGAGGAGTACTGGAGTAACACCCACAGTGTAGGTCTCCTGATCAGGGTGCTCATCCACATACGACAATAAACCAGCATAGATGCGGTGACCGTCTTTGGAATGAAAGACCTTCTTTGAATCAGTGATGTTCTTTAATGCATTGAAGGCATAATCCAGGTTTGAGCTATGGCCGGACACACATTCCAGAAGCTGGCTACGAGTCAGGGTAAGCTGATACTTCTCTGGATGTCCATCTGGAAGATCCTTGTTCTTCTGTATACCACGCAGAATCTGCAACCAACAATTTCTCTCGACTGCAGAAAGATTGCTGATTGCCTGAGTAACATCGTTTGGCTGAGAAATAAAATAGTGTGGATTTTCTGCCAGGATCAATCCATCAACTTTCTTAGGACGCCCTGGTTTCTTCTTAGCAACCTTGCCTCCTTCATCGCCAGAAGGTATTACCTCTGCAACGACTTCCTCAATTTCTTCCTTTTTCTTCGCTTTAGCCATAGCTGTATGATTTTAATTTTGGGCACAAAAATACATAATTTCTGCGACAATCCTCTTAAAAGAGTCGTAAATTACATTTTTTTAACCTCTAAAAGACAAGACAATATTATAAAATCTAGAAATAATGACTTCAAAAAGCAGGAGATCATTCTATAACTCATTGAAAATCAATAGGGCAATTTGAGGTCTGACCATAAAAAACATGGTATTAGATTCGGAAGTGGATGCGACAAAATTATAAATAAAAATAAGGTTTTGAATTAGTTTGCGACATAAATATAATATAGGTTGTCGTAAACAAAGTTATTTCACAGCTTATCTTTTGAGTAATCTTTTATTGTTATCATTTATAATTATATTGTTGTTCATTGAATTTGCTTTATTTATTGGTTTTCGTTAAAGTAATACTTTAATATAAGTTAGCTATCTTGTTACGACAATATTATAAATGATAATAGTTTTTATAGTAAGAAAAACCAGAATTTAAAGGCAAAAACACGCTAAGTTTATAATTTTGTCCGGGCTTGAGTTTTAAGGATTGGGATATAATTTATAAACTTTTGAATCTCTGATAGTTAAAACATAACTGCGACAAAATTATAATATTGAGAAAGGAATGATTATCAATTTTTTAACTGGCATATTGCTGCGACAAAATTATAAAGAAACAAAAAATATGGTTTTTAAAACGACTATTTAATAATTATGTCGCAAATAAAATCATAATAACTATAATTGTGTCGCATATGATGTGGCATATCATGGAGAATTCTTAAAGAATAAAGGCTGCAAAAAGAGTACTTTATTAAATGTATAGCTTGTTTTCAGGGAGATGGATGAAGAAAGGCTTTAATGAATATTCCATGTTACTGCGACAAAATTATAAGCTAAATCTAATTCTATAGGTGAAGTATTCCATGATAGAAGTTAACTTTATAATTTTGTCGCAATGTACACCAAAACTCGAAGTATAAGATAATTATAATTTTGTCGCAACGTGATTGTATTTGTTTGTTTATCAGTGTATTGAATGATTTTAATAAAGTAACTTCCGACAAAAATATAAATGCCAAATAGGGCAGGGGATTACTATGTAATATACCTGCGACAAAAAAATAAAGGAAATCAGATAAAAGTAGAACGTATTACGACTTCTTTGTATTTTTGTCGCAAATAGGTTCAATTGGTTTATTATTCTGTCGTATGATGTATGTTCAGAGTAAATAAAACATAGGGAAGGTATACTATAAAGTCTTTTGCTTCAATATGTTATAAGTATTTATAGAAATGTAATCGCGACATAATTATTGGTTGAATTAGGCAGGAATAGCAGTTAACTCTGAATTTGCATGTTACGCATGAGGATTATGACTTATATTAGAAAGAATAAGAAGACAGAAATATAACACTATCTAACATAAAAATACATATTTTAACGCGCGAAAAAGTCTGTTCTTTCTTTATAAGGCCTGGCTTTCAAAAACTTTCCCTCCATGAAGCTGGGAGTTTCCTTTTTCTGCATCATAACGGAGGAAGAAACACCACTATAAGTCCTCTTCCCAGTCTGCTCTTTTTTATATCTCTATTTTTGGCTTATTCTTTTCTGTATCTGTAACTAACTGATTTATAATATCTCCCTTTAGCTATCTGCGACATAATTATAAGATGATGCGACAAAAATATAAACCTATCTGCGACATAATTATAAATCTTAGGTGGTTTGTTGCGACAAAATTATAAGGGTATAATATGAATCTGGATTAACTATTTTTGCATACAAGATAGTTTGTTATGGTAGATGTGCTTTCTTGAAGAGAATAAGATAAAGTGATCATTGTCCAATAAAATATGAGAAATAATTATATATCTATCTGATAATCTGCATTTTTGCAGGTTTATTCTAGTGAAACGAACTTGAATTGTTAGGTTCAAATAGTACTTGTCTTGTCTTTAAAATGGCTTTGCTTACTATATATTATTTCGAATTAATAGTATTCTTCAGGATAGCTTCGATTTCGTATCTTTATAAAAATGTCGCACCATCTTATGGAGAATGTTTAATATAGCCCATGATATAACACTATCTAACATAAAGATACATTTTTTAATACGCACAAAAGTCTGTTCTTTCTTTATATGGCTTGGCTTTCAAAAACTTTCCCCCCATGAAGCTGGAAGTTTCCCTTTTCTTCATCATAACGGAAGAAGAAACACCACTATAAGTCTTCTTGCCAGTCTGCTCTTTTTTAAATTTCTATTTTTGGCTTATTCTTTTCTGTATCTGTAACTAACTGATTTATAATATCTCCCTTTAGCTACCTGCGACATAATTATAAGATGATGCGACAAAAATATAAACCCATCTGCGACATAATTATAAACTCTTGGAGATTTGGTGCGACAAAATTATAAAGGTATGGGATTTGCAGCAATTAACAGATTTTTTATCTCTCCTTCTCCTGTAGTATTGATTCTGGACCTTTTCCTCTGTACTCCATATAGGCATTCTTGAGCTTGCTGCGACAAAATTATAAGGAAATAAATGCCTTCATAGCCTTGTAGAATCCTAAGACAAGTTTGGTGATATGAGAAGAGATAGGTACAGGGTTCTGCAAATCAAGAGAAAGCCTTCTTTTTCTTGATTTGTATGGGAGACCAGGCTCTTGGATGATTTGCAGTGAAACTTTCCTCGGTAAAATTGCAATAACGTCTTAAATCGCAGAAAAATGCCCTTTTTCCTTTTTAGTAGATTCCGGGTGCAAAGGTAAAAGAATTAAGTGTGAAAATGAAGAGAGGGGAGAAGTTGTCTTTGCTATTATGTGATAGATGGAAAAAGAGAAGTGTTACCCAAAATATATTTGGAGTGACACTTCTCTTCTTTCTTGAGACCTTCCAGCAACAGAGAACTCTTCTACGTTTTGATCCTAGGCTAGAAGGTATAAGGAAGAAAGCTAGTTCTCTGTATTTTGTGAAACGATTTCTTCACGCAGTCTGTTATGAACTGTGAAAAAATCATTCAATAACGCCCTTAGGTATTCTTTCACATGAGGGATTTCCTTGGTCAGAATGCACTGGCGTTTGGAATGGAGAACAAATTTCTGTCCTTCTTCTTCTATGCTGTAAACAACAGTTGTTCCACTATAGTTGTTGATTGTGTTAATTGCCTTACGTACATTAGACATTTGTTCTAGATCCTCCAATGGAACTATATACCACCTTGGATCCCAAATATCAATGAAGAAACTCTCGTTGCTGGTATCAATGACGAAAAGTTCTCCCTGATATTGAAAACACAAGCGGTTCTCGTCCTCTTCTGCAACAGCAGCCGTACAGTTTAACTGCTTCAGTAGATCTATGCACAAATCCTTGGTGCGTGGAGGTCCTGCCTGCTTTTCTTCTTGCAGTATGTCTGCAGAAGCCTCAGGTTGTGTGCTGCCGGCTGCTCCTTGTTCTGTTGGCTTTGTTTTTCTACGAGAAAAGAAGTAGATACAAGCTATGATCACAATTGTTGAAATAATAGTCTCCATATGCATCGTTTTATGATTTTCGTATATTAATATGGCAAAAATACAAAAAAATCGTGAAGTCATGAGAAATAACACAAAAAAAGCCAGATTCTATGATAAAATCCGACTTTTGAAAAGAAAATCATTCATTAACTCTATCTATTATGTCTTTCCATTCCTCTGGAGAGTAAGCTGTAACAACTGCAAGCACTGAAACACCAATAACAAATAGTAACATCATATTTAAGAATCGTTTTCCGTGTGACCCCACGACAGACCTGCTGCAACTAGTAAATAATGATAATCCCCTTCTCCCCAAATCCTAGAGATTACAAGGTGATAGGCTTTTTACGTGCAAGCAAATACGATAAATACGAGTAAACATGATGCAAGGAATTTCTGTATTTTTTTTCGGTAGCTACCGGCTGCTTAGACAAAAAAATCAGAAATAGCCTTCAGGTGGTACTTGCAAGTTTACGTTTATCGTAACTTTGCAAAGTAAAAACCTAGCTCCTTGATATTGTGATATGGGAGCGATAAGGAGATGGTAAGAATCATCGTTGCAGTAGGTAAGGAGTCTACATTTGCGATACCCATAAAGAAGTTACTGTGAAGACCACCCATTGCTGTGACTCAGGAAGTGGTATCGATGGTTTTCACCTGGATGATCATGAAAACAAATGCCATTTTCTGTTGGATTCTGTCAGAAATCTCTAGTTCTGGAAAAAAAAGATGCAGGTGTGAACAAAAAATACACACCATAGCAATATCTTTGCAGCCAGAACGTTATTAAAACATTAAATGTAATATATAACAAGTATGGCATTGAATCAAACCAACAAGCTCGTGTGGATTGTGGAGACCATCTATCGGGCACATAAGATTTCCTTCGAGGAACTGAACCGCCGCTGGATGGACAATGTGGATTTGAGCGGAGGCGAGGAGATGTTGAAGCGCACCTTCCACAAGTGGAAGTGGAATATCTTCGACACCTTTGGCTTGTCCATAGAATGCGAAAAGACAGCACCTTATAGGTATTATATCGCCAATGAGAATGACATGAAGAGTGGAAGCATTGGGAATTGGCTATTGAGTACACTGTCAGTGAGCAACTTTCTTCTTGAAAGCAGATCAATCAAAAACAGGATTATCCTTGAAGACGTGCCCAGTGGTAGGGAATATCTGGAGCTCATCATTGATGCAATGAAGAAGAATCGCTTCATTCACATCACCTATTTCACCTACTGGAAAGGAAGCACGCACGACCATTACGTGATGCCATTGTGCGTAAAGCTTTTCCGTCAGCGCTGGTATATGGTGGGACGTAATTGGCCGGCAGAAAAAGACATCGTCTTCTGTCTCGACCGGATTCAAGACTTCCGTCTTTCGAGCCATACCTTTAAATATCCAGAAGAGTTTGACCCGCAGGAATACTTTGAGGGTTGCATCGGTGTAATGCCCGGCGATGATTGCAACATGGAAAAAGTTAAAATCAAGGTCAGTGCCAGTCAGGCCAACTACCTGCGTGACCTTCCTTTGCATAAGTCACAAAAAGAGACTAAGCAGACAGATGAATACAGCATCTTTGAATTGTATCTCAGACCGACATTCGACTTCCAGCAGGAACTGCTTTGGAATGGTGAATACCTTGAAGTTCTTGAACCTTGTTGGCTCCGTAAGGAGATAGCCGGAAAGGTAAAGAGCATGTGGAACAAATATAAGGAGGACAAAGAGATATGACAGAGAATGAGATTATTGTAGTAACTCTATGGCCAGGACGGACTCAAGCGCATTGCTGACAACACCCTCGTCGCTCTCACACTGATGATTGCCGAGAGCCGCACAGAAGAGAAGGATGTGATGGTGAAAGTGGTGGTCAATCTAATCAATAAGAATAATCAGTAGCATACGTTATGAAAGGTTTTTCTGCAATAGACATTGAAATTTCTAATAGCGAACGCAGTTCTGTGTGCTAAATACCGGGAAAATCTGGACATGATTATGTATTACGGAAAAGCATGAAAGGACGAGCATGGAACTTTCTGCGACTCAGAGGCCGTATCCGAACTAAAAAGGATAGTTGAAGAGACTGGATCCGATCTTGAAGACGTGAATTCTGAACCTGCAACTGCCACACTTCATCCTGGCAGATTCTTATGACAGCATTACACTAAAATTGGCTTATAGAGCCATTGAAATATTTAATAAATAATAAATTTATACAAATGAAAGTATATACTCACTTTATCAAAATTGACGAGAACGACGGGTACCGATGGAGAACCCTCCTGCAATTTGGAAACTCGTGGGATTGTTTAGGCTCAGTTGTCATGAAGAACCCAGGTTCTTCAAAGATGGTCGATTCTGAGCCTATTTCAAATGATGTAATCATTAAAAACCTTAAAAAATATCAGGACATAGAATTGCCATGGTATGAGTTTTCAGAAGATACTACGATGAAATGTATCGCAGAGTTGTTCGCTTACAAATGTGGGCTTACAAGCCCTGATGCATTGTCTGGAGTAATCCAGATTTTTAATATCTTTTACATCAAAGAAGCTGACTTAGAGAGAGCAAAATCTAAAGATGCGAAGTATGGTCTTCCCAACATTTTCGCATCAGAACAAGCTATGAGCGATTACGACATTAAACATCTTTTGCCTCCTGTGTACCTTGGATTTGGGAATTTGGCATTTGATAAGCACTATAGCGATAGATGTAAAGGATTCTTTAATGTAGCTATTAAAGATTTCAATTGTCTGTATCTATCGCACACTTATTCCAATAACCCATTTTATCATCCGCTCTATTTGATGCGATATGGAAAAAGTACAGAAAATGGAATAAAGACTTTGCTCAGATTTAAACAGAATACACTTTCACCGGAAGGATTAGAGAATGCCATAAAGGATTTGATGGAAAAAAGAGCCATTGAAAACATGACTGAACAAGAATCAAACCTAAGATGGCAATACATCTATGCCTGCCTTAATATATTCTGTAAAAATACGATGAGTTTGGAACTTCTTGAAGAGTCTAAAGATCGTACAAGTTTCTATATTCCAGATGAAGAAGGTAAATCCGATATTATCATCTCGCTTGTGAATCAAAAGGGAGATAAATCTGTTGGAGTAAGGTATTCTATAAAGAACCATGTGAAAGATAAAATATTTGATGCTGCTTCCAAAAAACTGACAGAAATTGACAAGTCATTCAAGCCGATGTTAAATACTAATGGCAACGTAATCTGGATAGGCAAACTTGGTCTTACCAATCGCTTGAAGGATACCGATACTTTCATCAGAGAGACAAAAGAACTGATTTGGAAGGTCGTTGAAGAGCTACAAAATATTATTTAGAGAAGCTCTCGCCAATCTTTCAGGGGCTATGGCCATATTCGACATAGCCCCATCTTAAAAATTAAAATCTATTCTCAATGACATACAAAGAATTTCTCAACATTGTTAGCTTTGAAGAGGTGGCACCGCATATAGTAAACATGTATCCCGAAGCAAAAGACAGCCTAGGATGGTTTAAGCTACATTATGATATGCTCAAACAGATGACTCCTAACCGTCATGATGATTCCAATGGTGATGTGTGCCATATTACAATGAAAGACTGGGATGATGGCACAGGTCCCCATCTTGATGCTTTTCCTATGGAAGGAGATTTGTGGGAGCATTCTCTCACTAAAGAGATTGTCCTTGATGCTGACGTACATGTCACTGATGCAGAAATCGTCGCTTGTTGTTTGTGGCATACGTCCTTCTATGGCTTTACCAAAGGACAAAAGAAAGAGTTTGCCAACATTGATTTCAAGTCGAAAGTTAAGGAATTAAAGACGATCATACTTAATAATGGTGGGTATGTTCCATCAAAAAGAGAACTTCTTCCTTTTAAGAAACAAGAAATGATAGAGGATACCAAGAAAATTGTCTGGTATGGCGATAAAAATGTTAACAGAACAAAGCGCAAACGTCTTTTTCGGCAGGCATTCATGGAGACTTATTATGAAAGAATGGAAGCCATTGGCAGTTTCATCGTGCAAGTCTTACCGGCATTATCGGTCGAAGCTAACAGTTTTGCACTTGATCAACTCTGCAAACTGTTCTTTTCCGGCAGATTTGCCACCGTCACCATTCGATCATACGCTGATGGAACGACTAATGCAGCCAGCTATATGGCAGATCTTGTTTGCAAGTATGATATGTTGCCTCATGGGAGAAATACTATTGTCCACTTAGTAACAGGACATAGCTGGACAAATTCCTCTATGCTCAATCCTGAAGAGACAGAACTTTTAAGGACTATTGCTGACTCTGTTATGACCACTAAGGATAATAATGGAACTGTGGATTTCATTCTTGATTACAATCCGGCTTTAGGTCAACAGATAGAAATTACGGTAGTTGCTATTGATATTTCTGTATCGGAATAATAGTCTTGATGTCTAATCTCTCATTTTCTTGAAGGGAGTGTCCATATTTAGCATACCTTATGCCGACCTTTGCACCATCAATTGTAAAAAATGGAAATATAATCATTATGGTACAGATGACAAATGACGGATTCATGCGCAACATCCTCTAAGAGGGAGCCTGGAAGAAGTCACTCATCAGTGGCATTATAAATATAATAAATAAAATTAATAGATTATGGCACTTTGGAAAATTTCAGTTAAGAGAAGCGGAAATGCCGCTTGTAAGGACAAGAGACAACACCTTGAAAAAGGCATGTTTGTGGAGACGAGCACAGCATCAACTACACCGCCTATCGGTGTAACTCGTGAACAACCCATGCTGGCTCAATTATTCCTGAGCAAATATGGTATTGAAATAGCTCCTTACTGCATGAACCGCTCATATTTCGATTGTGAGAAGATGGGTTGATCTGAACTACTCACTTGCTAAAGACTTGTGGTACGCGAGTTCAACAAGCAGGTGCCAAAAATACAGGAATTGTTGGAAATTGTAGGTTGTGAATAGGTATTCTTATTTGCAGCCGATTTGACTTCTTATGAAGAGCTGATTCGCTATTATTCTGTTCAGTTGATGTTTGAAAAGACAGACGAACATCGTGTTGTTATTTCGATGTATGATTTTCCCAGTCAATTTATGAGTCTGAATACTTACGAATTAGAGGGAAAAAGAAAACAATTCTTAGAAGAATTTAATGAGTAATAGCCCCATCTTCGAGGTGATAGTCATGCAGTAAGCTTTCCCCTAGTGGTTCTATCCAATAATCTGGCGTAGACCTTTGATGGCTTGCCTCCTGCAAATCGCAGCGATTCCGAGCACTAAATGGTTGTTATATGAGGGTGCGTCATGGTCTTATGACACACCCTCTATTTCCAACCAAAATCGCTTTCCTGGTATTAATCATCATCAACTACTTGTAGTTCTCATCATCGTAAGAGATGATATCCAAGTCTTCTGCAATTTTTATAAGCCCGTTTTTGATTTTTTTACCCAAAGTTAGTGGCTTAGGCTTGGAAAATGGCGATTCTACAGAAACCTTTCCTGAATCTTCTGTGCTATGAGGGTTGTTCTCATTCAAAACATTAGTTGCCCCTTCTTCAGACTCTCCTTCTTGAGCTGCAATCATGGCGACCTTCTTTGTATCATCAGTCTTATTGTCATCTGCAGGTTCTGTTTCTTGCTTTTGCTCAGTTTTATCTGAATGCGTCTGGAAGTTGTCTCGAATAGGATGATAGAGTTTGTCGATGATTCTTTGATAGTCTTCTTCATCCTTTGACGTAGAGGAACTTTCTTTTACCTCCTCGGACAACTCATTGTTGAGACCTGTTGCAAGAATGGTGACTTTGGCATCCTCGTCCAAGCTGTCATCATCAGAGAGACCCCAGATCACCTTGATGTCTGGATTCAATTCATCAAAGAAAGCGTCAATTTCTCTCATTTCCCGAACAAAGATTGGGTGCTTGCTGGAAGTGTAGATATTGAAAAGGATGCGCTGGGCATTACTGATGTCGCTGCCATAGAGCAGAGGAGAGTCTAACGCATTCTTGATGGCACTCTGAACCCTTCCCTCACCACTGGCTCTACCCATGGCCATGATAGCACCGCCACCGCTCTTGATGGTAGTCTCGATGTCACGGAAGTCAAGATTGATGGTTCCCTCCACGGTGATGAGTTCCGAGATACTCTTGGTGGCATCGCTCAGTACCTTGTCTGCCAGTTTGAAGGCATCCTTTACGG
>ERZ773187.1975-NODE-1975-length-14097-cov-9.665432_pt1 | contig 14097 bp, 12 predicted proteins | sample MGYA00511242_ERZ773187 | MGnify/ENA primary metagenome ERZ773187 (study PRJEB29015, sample SAMEA2737744) | human gut metagenome | biome: human gut; feature: human-associated habitat; material: faeces | place: China | collected 2012 ... | reverse complement strand
CCGTTCGCGTAGATCAGCCCCAGCAGCAGTTGGGCATCCACGGCGGCGTCATCTTCGGTATTGGCTGCCGCTTTTTGCAGCAAGGTAAGCGCCTGCGGATAGTCGGGGGTTCCGGCTTCGGTATTGACCAGCAGGCGCGCCAGCATCACGGTGCCGGGCATACTGCCAGCCAGCATTGCCTGCTGGGCCAGCCCTTTTGCCTGCGCGTAATCGCCGTGCTTGAACTTGATCTGCGACAGCAGCGCCATGGCATCAACATCGCCACCGGTGGCCGCTTTTTCGGCCCACACCTCAGCCTGTTTATCGTTACCGGAGCTGTACCAGGTCTCTGCAAGGAGATACTGGGCGCGACTGTCGCCCGCCTCGGCCTGAGCCTGGTACTGGCTACCAATCTCATCGGCGCAGGCCAGGGAAGAGGAGAGCAGCAGCAGGTAGAGAAGATGTTTCATCTGTTCATTTCTTTTAAGGAGATTGCGCGCAGTATAAGCGGGGTACGAGAAGAAAAAAAAGGGTGCGTTAAGGCACAACATCCCACAATCGGGCGGGAAACCCCGCCCGCTGAAGTTAGCCTGCACCGCAGGCTAATTTAGCCGCCACTTCATGTTGCCCACTCTTTATTGTGAGTTCGCATAATGCACCGCGATTAATAAAGGTGAATAACACAATTGTCAGGCAAATAATTAATATGATGCCCAACGCATACTTTAATGGCGTCATGCCTTTTACTCCTTGCAAAGAAAAGAATAAGAGGCTACCTTCAACTTGTTGGGAGTTGAGAGGTAGCCTCGGTTAATGGAAACATTACCGGGGCTTTTCACTTTCTGTCTCTCAACACGGCTTAAGACAGAAAGCCTTAAGCACCCGCCGTTATTCTTATTCGTATGAAATAAAAAGCAAAGATGTAAATACATATCGGGTTAATTACATTTTTCTGGAAGGAAGGCCGCATAATAATATTCACAGAAATGAGTTTCTGTGAATATTATAAAAGCGGGATAAATAAATTATCCCGCAGCGCTTTCACGAAGTCGGTTTTTAAGCTGCTTATATTCCTCTTGTACATCGCGTTCGGCCGCCGCCTGATCGGCAATCGGCTCAACCCTTACGGCACAATATTTATATTCCGGCGTTTTTGTTATCGGGCTCAGGTTTTCCGTCACCAGTTCGTTGCAGGCCCCAATCCACCATTGATAGGTCATATATACCGCGCCTCGGTTTGGCCGTTCGCTGACCTGCGCCCGGGACATTACGCGTCCTTTGCGCGATTGCACCCAGACCAGCGCCTCATCTTCAATGCCTAACCGGGCGGCATCGGCGGTATTGATCTGCACGTAGCCGGGTTCATCCGCCAGGGCAGAGAGGGCGGCGCAGTTGCCGGTCATGGAGCGGCAGGAGTAATGGCCTACCTCGCGTACGGTAGAGAGCACCATCGGATACGCAGCGCTCAGCTTATCTATCGGCGCCGACCAGTCGCAGGTGTAGAACTGCGCCAGCCCGTTCGGGGTATCGAAGGATTCGGCAAAGAGCCAGGAGGTTCCTTGATCTTGGGCGGACTCATCCCGGCACGGCCACTGGATATACCCCAGCTCGCCCATTTTTTCGTAGGTGGCGCCGGTAAAGTTGGGGCAGAGATAGCGCAGTTCATCCCAGATCTGCTGCGTGTTGTCATAGTGCATGGGATAACCCATTCGGGTCGCGATCTCGCTGATGATCTGCCAGTCCGTTTTCAAATCCCACTGGGGCTCCACCGCCTTGAAAAAACGCTGGAATCCCCGGTCTGCTGCGGTGTAGACGCCTTCATGTTCGCCCCAGGACGTAGACGGCAGTATGACGTCGGCGGCGGCGGCCGTTTTGGTCATAAAGATATCCTGCACAATGACCAGCTCCAGCGCCGCGAAAGCTTCACGCACCGCCGACAGTTCGGCATCAGTTTGTAGGGGATCTTCGCCCATGATGTACGCGGCCCGCACCTCACCCTGCGCAACGCGATGCGGCAGCTCGCTTATCCGATAGCCGGGCCGCTCGGGCAGATGCTCAACGCCCCAGGCCCGGGCAAATTTTTCGCGATTTGCCGCGACGGTTACCGGCTGATAGCCTGGATAGACATCCGGCAGGGCGCCCATATCGCAGGCCCCCTGAACATTATTTTGCCCACGTACCGGATTAACGCCCACGTGCGCCTTGCCGAGATTGCCCGTCAGCATCGCCAGGCTGGTGAGGGCACGTACAGTCTCCACGCCTTGCCAGAACTGCGTCACTCCCATGCCCCACAGCAGGGTGGCGGTTTTTGCCCCGGCATACATCCGCGCGGCCTGACGGATATCCCGGGCGCTGACGCCGGTGATGGCTTCTACCGACTCCGGCGAATAGTTTTCGACAACGTTTCGATATTCGTCGAAACCTTCTGTTCGTGTGGCGATAAAGCTCGCGTCATACAATTTCTCGGTAATGATCACCTGCCCGATAGCATTGAGCAGGGCGATATTAGAACCATTTTTCAACGCGATATGCAGGTCGGCGATGCGGGCAGCCTCTATCCGCCGGGGATCGCTGACAATAATTTTCGCGCCGTTCTGTTTCGCCTGAATGATGTGATTCGCCACGATCGGGTGTGAATCGGCCGGGTTGTAGCCAAAAATAAAGACCAGATCGGTATTATCGATCTCATTGATGGCATTGCTCATGGCGCCGTTACCCACTGACTGGTGCAGACCTGCAACCGAGGGGCCGTGTCAGACGCGCGCGCAGCAGTCGACGTTATTGGTGCCAATAACGGCGCGGGCAAATTTCTGCATCACATAGTTGGTTTCATTCCCGGTACCGCGAGACGAGCCCGTCGTCTGGATGGCATCCGGCCCGTATTGTTCTTTGATGGCGCTCAGGCGCCGGGCAACATAGTCCAGCGCCTCGTCCCAGCTTACGGCGACGAGTTTACCGCCGCGGACAGGGCGAATCATGGGGGTTTTTAACCGCGGGGTCAGGATCCCGGTATCGTTAATAAAGTCCCAGCCGTAGTAGCCCTTCAGGCACAACGTTCCTTGATTGGTCTTACCCTGTGCGGGCTCGGCCCGAACGATTTTGCCGTTATCGACCACCAGCGTTAACTTGCAACCGGAGGCGCAATAGGGGCAAACCGTGATGACGTTTTTCATCGGTATCGCTCCAGATAATCGAATTCATGGTTATTATGCAGGCCCATAAGACCTATTTTTATTGTGGAAATACCCTGACTTTACGGCGGATCCCTGGTCAATACCCTGATAGAAAACAGTCATTCGACAAAATCCCCTGCGGGATGTGATGTCGCCTGAAATTTCGATACACAAAAGTCGAAACGGCTGGAGCCAGTGGCAGAATCGGCCAGACTGAAAGTGACCTCCCTGACGGAACTGTGCGATGAAACCCGCGATCCTGGTCGTCGATGACGATACCGCCGTGTGCGAACTGCTGCAGGATGTGCTGAACGAGCATGTCTTTACGGTGCATGTGTGCCATACCGGCCATGAAGCCCTGCGCCTGGCGCAGAGCGACGTCTCCATCGCGCTGGTGCTGCTGGATATGATGTTGCCTGACATCAACGGGTTGCAGGTTTTACAGCAGCTACAAAAACAGCGTCCGGCGCTTCCGGTCATCATGCTTACTGGCTTAGGCAGCGAATCGGATGTGGTGGTGGGGCTGGAGATGGGGGCCGACGACTACATCGGTAAGCCTTTCAATCCCCGGGTGGTGGTGGCCCGGGTCAAAGCGGTGTTACGTCGTACCGGGGCGCTGGCCGCCGAGCCGGTCGCCGTTCGTCACGGCGGTATCAGCTTTAACGGCTGGACGCTGGATACCCAACGCTGCGAACTGAGCGACGCCCAGCGCAGCGTAGTGCCGCTTACCCAGGGAGAGTACAGCCTGCTGCTGGCGCTGACGCAAAACGCCCGCCGGGTGCTGAGCCGTGAACAGCTGCTGGAGCTGACGCATAGCGAAAGCGCCGACGTGTTTGACCGCACCATCGATGTGTTGATTATGCGTCTGCGGCGCAAAATTGAGGTGAATCCACATCAGCCGCTGCTCATTAAAACCATCCGCGGGCTGGGCTATGTCTTTTCAGCCGATGTGCTGGACGGCGACCGCGCCGCTTAACCCCTGACGATGCTCATCAATAAACTGCTGTAACTCCGGCAACGTTTTCGCACCGTCGATAGCATTGGCCGCCAGCAGGCTGGCGCGAGCGCAGGCGTGGGCCAGCAGGATACTTTCCTCCAGCGGCCGCGACTCATGGCAACCGTATAAAAAACCGGCGCAAAACGCGTCGCCCGCCCCCACGCTACCGATGATCTCTGCTTGCGACAGCCGCCAGGAGGGGATCCAGCGCCCCTCCTGACCGGGCTCTTGCCCCCATGCGCCTTCCGGGCAGTGAATTACCAGCCGCTCGTTGACCCCTGCCGCCAGCAGCCGCGCGGCCGCCCGGGCGATATTGGCCAGATCGGGCGTATCCTGGCTGTCGCGCATCTCCAGTTCGCTGAACTCCCCCGCCTCCAGCTCGTTAATGACCAGATAATCAACGTGACGCAGGGCAGGGCGCACCAGCGGCTGATAGCGTGGGTCTCCCTTGCGGGAGACCAGGTCGAGGGAGGTTTTGAAGCCCCGATCGCGCATTTGCGCCAGCAGGCGAGCCCCGCGGGTGCCGAACGACGCGTCCGGCATGTCCAGGCTATCCAGCAGTAACAGATAGCCGAGGTGAAAGATTTTCAGGCTATCGTCCAGCCGCTCGAAGGCCGGAAGATCCAGCAGACGATTGGCGCCAGGAGAGTGGAAAAAGGTGCGCTGGCCGCTGGGGTCGGTCATTACCTGCGACATGGATGTGGGGGCAAAGCTGGTGCGCTCTACCCGCTGGCGGTTAACGTGATACTGGTCGAGCATCGCCATAATGTAATCGCCGTCGTTATCTTCGCCAATCAGCCCCACCGCCTGCAAAGGCAGACCTGTGTGCATTTTTGCCAGCGTAAGCAGGACGTTGAGCGGAGCGCCTCCGGTGGCGCGTTCGCTGTGGGTGATCTCTGCCAGCCAGCCGCGCTCTGGCCAGTTGACGACCTGGTGAACATGATCCACCAGCATATTGCCTGCGGCGATAATGCCCTTGCGTTCCATCAGGCTTGCCCCGCGCTGCCGAAGATACGCATCTGCTCAGCCACGGTGTCGGTGATCGCCTCTTCAATGCCCAGCAGCAACTCTGCGAACTCGTCATAAATCGGCTGTCGGTTGGCCATCCGCTGCTCAACCGAGGTCAACGCCGCCTGCGACATACCGGTATAGAAATTGATTTTATGAATTCCCAGTTCGATGGCGCGGCGGAAATCCGCATCGCTAATACCGGAACCCCCATGCAGCACCAGCGGCAGACCGGTCTGCTGACGAATGGCGTCGAGCCGGGCGAAATCCAGCTTCGGCTCACCTTTGTATTTGCCGTGCGCATTGCCGATCGCCACCGCCAGGGCATCAATACCGGTTTGATCGACGAAATCACGGGCGAGCCGCGGATCGGTAAAGAATGCTTCATCCGCATGACCGTAGAGCGCCCCCCCTTCATCGCCTCCCACCGCCCCCAGTTCGGCCTCTACCGACACCCCAACCGCATGGCACATTTTCACCACTTCGCGGGTCTGGCGAATATTCTCCTCGTAGCTGAGGGTGGAGCCGTCGAACATCACCGAACTGAATCCTAAGCGCAATGCCCGCACTACCGCCTCAAAATGGAGGCCATGATCGAGGTTAAGTACCACAGGGATATCATGTCGGGCAGCTTCGAACCTCACCGCTTCCACCAGCGAGTCGAGGGAGAGATACTTAAAATGCACTTCAGCGATGTTGATAATAAACGGGGAGTTTTCTTGCCGGGCGGCGGCAAACAGCGCCCGCAGGAAATGGGAGTCGAGAACGTTAAACGCCCCCAGGGCATAGCGATGCTCACGGGCGTGAGCCAGCCCGTCGGCGAGAGAGATTAATGGCATGGTTCACTCCTTACAGGCGAAACAGGTTGTACTCGTTGCACAGCACCAGCACGGCGGGCTCGTCCTCTTCGACAGGGTTGTAGCGGGCTAATGGCTGCAAAAAGTGGTTATCGTGTTCATCGTCATTGACCGATGACACCTCGCCAACCAGCACATCGCCAAAGCCGCGCTCGCCCCAGAAGCTGTGATACAAACCCGGCGTCAGGCAGATGCTCTCGCCAGGCGTCAGGCGTAGCTGACTTCCCGGTGCATGAGTCTGGATGTTGCCGTCGATAACCACCGTCACGTCGGTGTTTTCGGTCTCTTCGTGCCCGTCCGCATTCCACAGCTCGATAATTAAATTTCCCCCACCGCGGTTAACGATGTCTTCGCGTTTTCGCCAGTGGAAGTGCATGGGGGTAACTTGCCCGTCGCGGACGTGCATGATTTTTTCGGCGTAGCACTTCTCATAAGGCATGCCGTTGGGTGAACCGTTGCGCAGGGTAAACAGCGTCAGCCCCTGGGCGTAAAAGTTATTGCTGCCAAAGGTCGTCACGTCCCAGCCCAGTTTCAGGTCAAATACTTCACACCAGGCGTGGCGATCCAACTGCTGCCACTGGGTGGGGGGAAAGCTGGCGAAAGGGGGTAAATGCACATTGTGCATCGAGAAAAATTGCCGTGTGTGGCCGAGGATTTCGTTTATGTCGGAGCGTTTCATGGGGACTCCTTGAATGATGTGCTGTCCCCCTCACCCCGCCCCTCTCCCTCAAGGGAGAGGGAGGAAAGCTCCTGCGGCCTTCAGGCGGGAGAGGGTGAGGGGAAACAGGCCGCACAACGGTTACTTCACCGTCCAGCCTTTGTAATTACCCACACTGTTCTTATCAATCATCGTGACCGGGATCAGCACCGGCTCTTTTGGTGCCGGTTTGCCCTGCAGGATGTCATAGCCAATCTCGACCGCTTTGGCCGCCATCACCTGCGGGTCCTGCGCCGGGGTTGCCACGAACAGCGAGTTCTCCCGCTTCAGCGCCTCTTCCGCATCCGGGCTGCCATCCACCCCCACGATAAAGAACTCCTTACGCTGTGCCTGTTTTGCTGCCAGATCGGCGCCGATCGCCGTAGGATCGTTTATCGCGAAGACCCCATCAATCTTCGGATTAGCCGCCAGCAGGGAGGTCATCACCTCCAGCCCGCCTTCGCGGCTCCCTTTGGCGTTCTGGTTATCGGAAAGCACTTTGATATCCGGATGACGCTTGAACTCGGTCTGGCAGCCTTCCACGCGGTTTTGTACCGCAGAGACCGGCGGCCCGTTGATGATCACCACATTGCCTTTGCCTTTCAGGCGATCAGTAATGTATTTGCAGGCCATCTCCCCCGCCTGGGTGTTATCGGAGGTGATGGTCGCGTCGGCACCTTCTGCCGCCACGTCAACCGCGACCACAATAATGCCCGCCTCCTTCGCCCGCTTCACCGCCGGGCCGATACCCTTAGAATCTGCGGCGTTGAGAATGATCATGTCGACCTTCGCCGCAATAAAGTTATCAATCTGCGACACCTGTTGACCGAGGTCGTAGCCGCTGGAGACCAGCGTCACTTTCACGTTATCCCCCGCCAGTTTGCGCGCTTCCAGCTCGGCGCCTTTGGTGATCTGCACAAAGAACGGGTTGGCGAGGTCACCTACCGTCACGCCGATGGACTTCAGTTCTTTCGCCTGCACAAACGGCGTTGCGGCAAGCAGTGCGCCGGCACAGAGCGCGGTAACAAGAGGTTTTAAACGCATACTTTTTTCCTCGATTCGTAGGGTATTGTTGTTATGCACTTTGATGGTGTCGGGTACGGTATTTATCGATCAGCACTGCAATGATGATCACCGCCCCTTTGATCACCAGTTGCCAGAAATAAGAGACCCCCATCAGGGTCATGCCGTTATTAAGCGTGGCGATAATCAGCGCCCCCACCAGAGTGCCGGTGATGGTGCCAATGCCCCCCACAAAGCTGGTTCCGCCGAGGATCACCGCCGCAATGGCGTCCAGCTCATAGCCGGTGCCCAGGTTGCCGTTGGCGCTGTAGAGGCGGGAAGCGCTCATCACGCCACCCAGGCCAGAGAGCAGGCCGCTCATGCCGTAGACAAACAACAGCACCATCCATACCTTGATGCCGGTTAAGCGCGCCGCCTGCATGTTGCCGCCGACTGCGTAGATGTGTACCCCCAGGGTGGTGCGGCGCAAAATAAACCAGCAGACGACGATCACCGCCAGCGCGATCACCACCAGCCAGGGCACCGGGCCGAGATAGTTATTGCCGATCCACTCGAAGTTGATATTGGAGTTGATCACCGTCGTACCGTCGGCCAGCAGATAGGCCGCTCCGCGCAGCGCGGTATAGGTACCCAGGGTGACAATAAAGGGCGGCAGTCCGGCAAAGGCCACCAGCGCGCCGTTAAACAGCCCCAGCACCATGCCGAGCATCAGCGCCGCCGGCACCGACAACATGGCGAACTCCGGGATTAGCGAGACCACCATCGCCGCCACCGCGGTGGTACCCAGAATCGAGCCCACCGAGAGGTCAATGCCGCCGGTCAAAATAATGAAGGTCATTCCCGCTGCCAGCACGATGTTGATCGACGCCTGGCGGGTAATATTCAGCAGATTACTCTCGGTAAAGAAGTTGGGGGCGATAAAACCAAATACCGCCACGATCAGAATCAAAATCGGCAAAATGCCGATGGTTTGCATCAGATCGCCCATTAGCATTTTTTTGGCGGAGGCCGATTTGGCCACCTGCTGCGGAGTGTTGGAGTGCGTCATGGTTATACCGCCCGTTGATGAGAGTCGTTAACGCCGGTTGCCAGCGTCATGATGTTTTCTTGCGTGATATCCCCGCCGTGCAACTCACCCGCAATGCTGCCTTCACGCATGACATACACCCGATCGCTCATTCCCACCACCTCGGGTAATTCGCTGGAGATCATCAGGATCGCCACCCCTTTGCGGGCCATCTGGTTCATGATCCGGTAGATCTCACTTTTGGCACCGACGTCCACGCCGCGCGTAGGTTCATCGAGGATCAAAATGCGCGGGCCGATAGCGACCCAGCGGGAGATAAGCAGTTTTTGCTGATTGCCGCCCGACAGGCCACCCGCCCGCACCTGTGAGTGGGGGACGCGGATATTGAGCAGGGCGATGGCATCGTCCGAGATCGACTGGGCTTTTTTGCGGTTTAACATTCCCCAACTGGCATCGCGCTCGAGCGTCGCCATGGTGATGTTCTCCTGGGCTGCCAGTTCCAGGAACAGCCCCTGTTCTTTGCGGTTTTCGGTTAAAAAGCCGATGCCCTGGTCGATGGCCGCGCGAGGGGAGTGAATGACTACCGGCTCGCCGTCCACCTCAATCATGCCGCCGGTGGCCTTGCGCACCCCGAAGATCAGCTGCGCCAGTTCGGAACGCCCCGCCCCGACAAGCCCGGCCAGACCCACGATTTCTCCGGATCTTACCTGCAGGCTGCACGGCTGTACTTTGCCGCTGTCGGTCAGGTGATGAACGTTGAGCCGCGGGCTGCCGAGAGGGATATCCCGCTCTTTGTTAAACAGATCGCTGAGAGGCCGGCCCACCATCATGCGCACCAGCTCCGGGGCGTTAAGCCTGTCGCGGGTCAGGCTACCTACGTATTGCCCGTCGCGCAGCACGCTGACGCGGTCGGAAAGCTCGTACACCTCTGCCATGCGGTGGCTGATGTAGATGATCGCCATCCCTTCATCACGCAGGCGCATAATGAGTTCGAACAGGCGGTGAGTTTCGCGTGAGGAGAGGGCGGCGGTGGGTTCGTCCATCACCAGGATGCGGCTATTGCGGTGCAGGGCGCGGGCAATCTCCACCTGCTGCTGCTCGGCGATGGTCAGCCTCATCACCTGGTCGGTGGCCTTGAACTGGGCGCCGAGACGGTCAATTACCGCCTGCGCCTGGGCGGCCATCTCTTTGCGCTGCACCAGCCCGCCGCGTGACAGTTCGCTGCCGAGGAAGATGTTTTCCGCCACGGTGAGGTTGGGGGCCAGCTGCATCTCCTGGTAGATCAGGGTGATACCTGCGGCCAGCGCATCCTTTGGCCCTTTGATATGAAACGGCTGACCATCAATCAGGATCTCACCGCTGGTGGCGGTATAGGCGCCTGCGAGGATCTTCATCAGCGTGCTTTTCCCGGCGCCGTTTTCGCCCATCAGGGCATGGATTTCGCCGGGGAAGACCGTCAGATCCACACCCTTAAGCGCATGGAAGTTGCCAAAGGTTTTGGCAATGTTGCGCATCTCTAAGACCGGGGTCCTGCTCATGGCGGCTCTCCTGAGGGGGTAGATATCCGCACTTCATCACACCCTGATAAATGCAAAATGTCAGAAGCCATTCATATTTGTCATAGTTATGAATAAGTAATGTGGATCACATTTCCCCTCACCCTAACCCTCTCCCCGTAGGGGAGAGGGGACCGCGCGGTGCATGCTTTTCCCCAAAGGAGCCGCACGGTGCATGCCTTTCTCCCTCGCCCCACCGGGGAGAGGGGACCGCACGGTGCATGCCTTTCCCCCTCGCCCCTTTGGGGAGAGGGCCGGGGTGAGGGGACAAAAAACGCCGAGGAACTTAACCCTATGTCATCACGCCGCCCCTCGTTTTTTGCCAGCGCCCGCGGCCGCCTGTTGATCTTCAATCTACTGGTCGTTGCGGTAACGCTGATGGTAAGCGGGGTGGCGATACTCGGGTTTCGCCACGCCAGCCAGATTCAGGAGCAGGTGCAGCAGCAGACGCTGGACGACATGACCGGCAGCATGAATCTGGCGCGGGAGACGGCGAATGTGGCCACCTCCGCAGTACGTTTATCGCAGGTGGTAGGCGCGCTGGAGTACAAAAGCGAAGCGGAACGGCTGAAGCAGACGCAAATGGCGCTGCGCAGTTCGCTGGAGACGCTGGCAGCGGCGCCGCTGGCCCGCAAAGAGCCTGCGCTGGTGGCGCGAATTATTGAGCGCAGTAATGCGTTGCAGCAAAGCGTCACCGGGATGCTGGAGCGCGGCCAGCGCCGCCATCTGGAGCGCAATGCGTTACTGAGCGCACTCTGGCAGAGCCAGAGTTATTTACGACACCTGCAGGATATTAACCGCCGCTTTGGCGGTAACCAGCCGGATGGGCAGTTACTGAGCGAGATGGCGCGGTTACTGATCGCGGCCATCGAAACCCCCTCTCCCCGGGCGACCATTCAGCAACTAGAGGCGGTGATGGCCTCGCTGCCGCACGCCGCCGCGCAGCCTCTGGTTAATTTCGTGCTGCCGGACTTTAACGCCGAGTTACGCAGACTGGCTCCCTTATCCAGGCAACTGGAGGAGAGCGATCTGGCCATTAGCTGGTATATGTTCCACATCAAGGCGCTGGTAGCGATATTGAACAGCGACATTAATCTCTATGTGGAGCAGGTGGCGGCGGCCTCCGAACTGCGTACCCGCCAGAGCCACCAGGAGCTGCGCTCAATCAGCCTGTTTATCACGGTGTTTGCCCTGCTGGCGCTGGTGATCACCGGTTTTGCCGGCTGGTATATCTATCGCAATCTGGGGTCGAACCTGACGGCGATCTCCCGGGCGATGTCACGCCTTGCTCATGGTGAGCAGGAGGTGTCGGTACCCGGTCTGCAACGCCGGGATGAACTGGGGGAACTGGCGCGTTCGTTCAGCGTCTTTGCCCGAAATACCGCGTCTCTGCAGCACACGACCCGGTTGCTGAAGGAGAAGAGTGGCCAGATGGAGATTGACCGTATCGAACGTCAGGGGCTGGAAGAGGCGCTGCTGCATAGCCAGAAGATGAAGGCCGTCGGGCAACTGACGGGCGGACTGGCGCATGATTTTAACAATCTGTTGGCGGTGATTATTGGCAGCCTGGAGCTGATTGACCCTGCATCGCCAGAGGCGTCACGGGTGGGGCGCGCCCTGAAAGCGGCGGAGCGCGGGGCGCTCCTCACGCAGCGCTTGCTGGCCTTTTCGCGTAAGCAGTCGCTGCATCCACGGGCGATAGAGATGAAACCGATGCTGGAAAACCTCGGGGAGCTGATGCGCCACTCGCTGCCCGCCACGCTTTCGCTGGACATCGAAGCCCAGCACCCGGCATGGCCGGCGTGGATCGACGTCAGTCAGCTGGAAAACGCCATTATCAATCTGGTGATGAACGCACGCGATGCGATGGAGGGGCAGAGTGGCGTGATTAAGATCCGCACCTGGAACCAGCGCGTGACCCGTAGCGACGGGCGGCGACAGGACATGGTGGCGCTGGAGGTTATCGATCATGGCTGCGGCATGTCACAGGCGATCAAAGCCCAGGTATTTGAGCCCTTCTTCACCACCAAACAGACCGGGAGCGGCAGCGGGCTGGGGTTGTCGATGGTCTATGGCTTTGTGCGTCAGTCTGGCGGGCGGGTCGAGATCGAGAGTGCGCCGGGACAGGGCACCGTCGTCAGGCTGCAGCTGCCACGGGCTACCCAGCAGGCAGTGATCCACAGCGAAACGACGCATGCGGAAGCGGCACCGCACAGTGACCGGCTGGTACTGGTGCTGGAGGACGAAGCCGATGTGCGTCAGACGTTGTGCGAACAGCTGCACCAACTGGGTTATCTGACTCTGGAGGCTGAAACCGGCCAGCAGGCACTGCGGATGCTGGAGGCCTCGCCGGATATTGAGATCTTTATCAGTGATTTAATGCTGCCTGGCGCGTTAAGCGGCGCTGAGGTGATCAACCATGTTCGCGTCCATTTCCCCCACCTGCCGCTGCTGCTGATGAGCGGCCAGGATCTGCGCCCGGCCCATAACCCTGCGCTGCCCGACGTGGAGCTGTTGCGTAAACCTTTTACCCGCGCTCAGCTGGCGCAGGCGCTGCGGAAGGTGACGCTGAATTGAGATTCCTCCGCTACTCGCGTTATCGGCCTTTCATTACCGTAAAGCCAGCCCCTTTGCGAGACTGGCTCTATGAAACGTTACTCTACCGCCCTGATATTTTGCCTGCTGTCTTTCACCAGTCAGCTGGCGCATGCCGATATTGTTGATGACGCCATTGGCAATATTCAGCAGGCGATCAACGACGCCTATAACCCTAATAGCAACCGCAACAATGATGACGACGATCGTTATGATCAGAGACGGCGTAGCGACAGCCGTCAGTATGACGAGCGCCGCAGGCAGCTAGAGGACCGTCGCCAGCGCCTGGATGAGCGTCAGCGCCAGCTTGATGATGACAGGCGTCGCTTAGAGGATGATGAGCGCAGGCTGGAAGAGGATTATGATCGGTGACATTGTGCGGTCTGATGCCCTCACCCCGACCCTCTCCCACGGGGAGAGGGAGGAAAACCGTTCCGACTCTCTCGCACGGGGAGAGGGAGGAAATCCGTTCCGGCCCTCTCGTACGGGAAGAGGGAGGAAATCGGTTCCGGCTTTCCTGAAGGGAGAAAACTAGTCCAGCGCCAGCACCATCCCGTCATACCCTGCTTCAAACCCTTCCGGTAGCGGGTTATCCATCATCCACACGTCGAATTGATGACTAATGTGGGTGAGGATCACCTGCGGACAGCCAATGACCTCATTTAGCGCAATCACGGTATTTAAATCGCAGTGGTTGCGCGGCGCTTCATCGCGCGGTGCGTGGCTGCAGTCGATGATAATCACCTGCGGTTGGTTACTGAGTAAGAACTTGACCGTTTTCTCGGGCAGCGTGCTGGTATCCGAAAGCCACGCTACGCGGCTATGGGCGCTTTCCAGCAGGTAGCCAAACGTGAGTTTTGAGTGGTTAAGCGGCAGGGGCGTGACCCGCAGCCCCTGGAGTTCAAAAACCACAAAGGGCTCAAGCGTATGGCTAAAATCCAGCAGCCCAGGGTGTTTAAACAAATCGTCGCAGCCCGCGTCGTCCGGCGGGCCGTAGACCGGTATGGTCGCGCCCACGCCCCAGCGAAGCGGGAACAGCCCCTGAACATGATCCATATGGTAATGGGTGAGGAGAAATTGCTGGAAGCTGCCCGCGGGCCAGTCATCCATCAATTGCGGGATCCCCGCATCCAGCAAGGTCACTGCGTCGTTGAATTTGACCACCGCGCTACAGGGACGGCGGCG
>ERZ773187.1964-NODE-1964-length-14182-cov-17.606640_pt1 | contig 14182 bp, 13 predicted proteins | sample MGYA00511242_ERZ773187 | MGnify/ENA primary metagenome ERZ773187 (study PRJEB29015, sample SAMEA2737744) | human gut metagenome | biome: human gut; feature: human-associated habitat; material: faeces | place: China | collected 2012 ... | reverse complement strand
ACTTTCACCGCAGCCTTTATCTGGCTCTGGCGATAACGCTTGCATAGTTCCTTGACCCATTGCAAGTAATCTTTATCCAATATGTTTATCGGTTTATTCATACCTTTATTCCTTTTCCACATTACTATTAAAGCTTATACAGCCCAACAGCTTCATAATCTTATTCTTCAAACGATGACTTTCTGTGAATTGTTGTACAAGCGTAGTTTTATAAAATGCGAATATAGTGATTTCTTTTAATAAATATCTGATTCAAGGCTAATCTTTAACAAGATATAACAAAGAAAATTTGAGTAATAACTACTCAGCACCCATTGAAGCACCACTATAAGCATAAGTAATCGTCTTACGGCTGTACTGCAACAAGAATTGCATTTGTAACATGCAAATTTAAACGCATTGAATTTCCGTTCTTCACTGCAGTTTCTGCGATGGAGTGTAACTTGGCAAAATCATCGGCACCGCTATCTGTTCGGAAACAAGCGCTGATCTGCTGCTTTATCTTGATTTTCCAAATTGCTTTTACGTGGAGCAAGACAAGTAGGAAAGACATCAACAGAAAGGTATCGACTATAGAATTCGTACATCACTCGAAAACTTTTCGTGTTATGACGACATCCGAGTATTTCCTCTTTATGCAATTAAAAACATATTCAACCAAAAGATATAGATATGTAGATTCTAACTTAAAAGTGTACCACCTAACTATAGGGAGGAAAGTATGTAATGGAGTATCTATCCGCCAAGTCTGGTGGTGAACGCCGACGAGTTGCAAGAGTGCTTCATACGCCAGAGTTACCCTTCTGCAACGATGCCATACCGATGAGCCGGAATCTCTATACTCAATTGTCCTGGACCAGACAGAAGCATCTCCAAGGAAGACATAGAAAAGGGTGACATGCTAAAAAGCCGTCGCTACCGCAACCGTCGTTTGGGTGACTTCTTGAAAGAGCTTGACGTCCTTGGTTACTATTCCTGTTCATGAAGGATGTAGTGAAAGTTCGGAAACAGATATACTTGGTTCGGAAAGAGGTTCGGAAACAAAAACGAAAAGTTCGGAAAGAAGTTCGGAAACAAAGGACTTGATTATAAAACAAGATCCACATATAACAGCCGCTGAAATCGCAATGCAATTGAATATGTCTTCACGAGGAATTGAGAAGCAAATACGTAAACTTCGTGAATTAGGAAAAATTAAACGAACAGGTGGTAGATTTGGAGGCTATTGGGAAATCGTAATATTAGACAAAGTATAAAACGGCATACTTCAAAGTGGATGAAAAGGAAATGCTCACCCTTTGGCTTGCTGATAAAATTCTAAGCGATTTAGAGGGTGAAGAGGATTTGAAACTTACAGCCATTGAAACAGCAAAAGATGAGTTAATGGATATTAATCGCTAATTCGCAGCAAACAATTCATCTTCTGATATAAACAACGCAAGATTGATTTCTTGCATACAATGGGAACTTTATGGTATCATTTACGCTTGATGCCGTAAAGTTTCTTTTGATTTACAGATACTTACAAAATACATACTGGTTCAAGTATGAAACCGTAAGAGATTTCGTACTTTTTATATGTTTTTGGGTGACCTTTATGAGTAAGCAACGTTTTTGCATCAAGCAAAATGGCAGGCAACGCTTCTATATGCATATTTTCCGTATTCTACTGCAAAAACAGTCGCAATTGCGACAAAAGTTGCAGTAAGAATCGTCTAAAGTTAAAAATATGGTAATAGAGCGAAAGGAATACATATCTCTGCTTATGCAGAAAAGATGGAATGGAAAGGTAAAGATTATCACCGGCATCAGACGCTGCGGAAAATCATACCTACCCCCGTATCCGCAATCTATAGGGTTTAGTGGAATTTTGCTTGCAAAGCGACAAAATTTATTTTATTGTACATATTCCTTGCACAACAGAAATGTTGCAGACATAAAATCCCCTTACCCCACACAAAGCGACTTGAGGTAATACGCCGGTTTAACCAGAAAAGCATTTTTTAACCAAAGTCAGTCTGGAACAGGTTGGCATAAGCATAGTTGTCTGAGTAAATGTTCAATACGTGCCTACCTGACATCTTAATCCATTTTGGAAGTTTCGTTCATGTCATCGTAGATGCGTTCCTTGCCACCACAAAGATATACGCACATCAGAGAGCGTAGGATTTTACTATATTGATAACCAAACATTGTGCATCTCAATCCCAAGGTGGCATCTATAGTTTGAACTAAAAGAGCATCAAATGTTCCGCAAGTTGCGGAACAATCTAAAAATCGTCCGCAGTTTGCGGACGATTTCAAATTGCTTTTTCTTATTCCTTGGGCCCATCATCGCCGTATCATTGACAAATGTAAGGATGATATGGACAAAGCCCTGTTCTTTGCAAGAAAGACATGGGAAAATAACTCTTTTTATCGTTCAAGATTTCCACAAAGGTTGTTCTTTCCAATTCTCAGGAAATCCCATAGCAACAATATCAATATTTGGATATTCTTCCAACAGAACATTTATCTTATTGCGGAAAGTATTCGATGGATTGATAATGTTCAAGAGATACTGAATCATACAAAGAACAAAATATACGTGCTGAGTTCCTTTAGTTGGCAATGTAACAAAAGGAAAAGTCGTCCTCCTTGGCATCATTGGGGTTATACCAAACGTCTTGTTCCATAATCGGCTATGATGAGCACAGATATTCCGCACATACGTGATAGTATGCAACCATGACACCATAATCGTATCTGCTACCCCAAAATATTTGGCTATCTGTCTTCTGCATCTCCGCCTTGCTTCTATTATACTCATCTTCAACTTTAGCCAAAGTCTTCGCATGTTTTGCTGGAGTTGAGAACAAAGAAGAATCAGTAAACCACCATCCATCATATTCTTGTGACATGATATAAGAAAATTGTGTTCTTACAGCAATCTCAATTTTCTCTATTTCAGAAAGAACCAACTTACGCAATGCCGAATCAAACTTATATATGGAATAAGCATTATCAAAAGAAGCCCCATCCTTGAATATGTGCCTTTGCTTATCTTTCAGTAAAGGATACCAATAGCCACTCAACCTATAATAACTGACATTTTGCAAAATGCAGTTAGCCCGTACTTCATCCTCGAAATACATACCTCTTTGTTTCATTGCTCATCAAAACTTTTTTGCTCCTTTGGATATGCAATCTTATTCATAAGCATACAAAAAAAAAGACTCACCCTGAGCGCGCTGTTCTAAAGGGAAGCGGGGTGAGTATGTTACTGCAAAGGTATAAATTTTATTCGAAACAACAAAACTTTTTCGCAAAAAGTTTCTCAAAAGTTATGTAAAGGGGCACAATTAGAAGGAAGAAGTTTATGTTTGCAGCCATGATTATGGCTTCAGAAAGCAACTATCATGTAAAGCCACTACTCTTTATGAAATTTTGAATTTAAACGGCTATGATTATAAAAAGAGATTATTATTTACAGCAACTCATATCGAGTAAGTCTAACAATCTCATAAAGATTGTAACCGGAATTAGAAGAAGCGGCAAATCGTTTCTTCTCTTCAACTTGTTTCACAATCATTTGATAGAAACAGGAATAAGTGAAGACCACATAATAGAAATTGCATTAGATAATCGCCTCAACAAGAATGCGCTTCATTAAAAAGAATCGACGATTCCTTTAAGAAGATAATCATAATACGCGATGACATAAAACCATATCATGACAACAATGGATTTTATATTGTCGGGTTAATAGATTTCTTACTAAGCCGGATTTGATGGAACAATTATAGAAATCGGAGATCAAAGATTTCGATGACGCAGTATCGAACGCATATTGCAGACGGGATATTAGAAAAGCGTAGAATCTCACTATATTGATAACCAAACAATGTGCATCTCAATCCCAAGGTGGAATCTATGGTTTGAGCTAAAAGAGCATCAAATTGCTCCATAATCGAAAAAATTCCCCCAAAAGGAGTGAGTTTCTCAGATTTTATTTGTAGTTTTGCCATGTCATTCAGAATTTTGTTTGTTTTTATTTTGCAACACTAAGATAAGTGAAATTTCTGACATGACAAAAATCCTGAGCAACTTATTGTTGCTCAGGTGCTTATAAAAAATGTCAAATTATAGTGTTGCGGAAATAAGGTTTTCCATAACTTTTAGACGGATTTCTCAACGTACTGGAACCTTACTACAAGGGTGGCGAGTACGCCTTCATCAAAATAAAATCCACATTGTTTCATCTCTCTTTTCAGAAAAGAAATATGAACCAATGTGGATATAGTGTGATTATGTTTTTTTGAAACACAAGGCATTAATTCTGTATCATAATCTTAAAGGTATTGTTACCAATGCGTAAAATAAATAGTCCATCTTTATTTACATCGATTTTATTTGCATACCCATTATATATAGTATCTCCTGTCACGTCATAAAGTCTTTTAACTATATTAGGATTACTATTTTCTATAACTATGGTTCTGTTTACGACAGAAACGTTACACTTTGAAGAGTCAACCGATTTTATGCCAGTTGTAAAAGCATCATCGCCCAATTCTGTTATCTCGATTTGATTATTTTTTAGCCTATAAGTAGGACTACTAAATATTTTGTCATCCTTGTTTTGAATTTTAAATTGGAATAAATATGATAGCTCTGGGACTAATGAAGAAAACTTATAGGACACTCGCTCTGTAGAATTAATGTTTGACAAATTAATTTCATTATAACTATCAAAGCCTTCTATTTTATATTTTAACCATTTCTTTTGAATATCATTCTCACCCTTTATGATACTACAAGCCAAAATATTACTAGCAAAATTTACTCCATAGAATCGAGGTTCTACTTCTTTTACATTTGTATGTCGAGCATCTATTATTCTCCATGCCCCATTTCTTGAATTATTTTTAGGGTCTCTGTATTTGCTTCGTTGTAAACTTATGTAATATTGATACATATCACTTGAAATTGGTATTGTTACTGCATAGTCATAACCATTGTCAATACAAACACCATCAACATAAGATTCTGACTTGGTATCGGAATCTAACGAGTTCTTATAGTAGAATCTTGCTCTATCATATTTATCATCAAATCCACCATTATCAACTCGGCTTCCCATTCCTCCAAACAAAGCGTGTACCATAGCTGCATTCTTCGATAATTGAATAATACCTTCACCGCCCCACATAGAGGTTTTGAAGTTTGATGCTTCTATTGCCCTAAATCTTTCCTCACCTTTAAAATAATAAGATAGCATTAAACTTGGAGAATAATTATACAATAAGCTATCTATTTTTATTGTTCCATCATCGCCAATTTTATAATACTTATCAATATCTTCTTTACTCCCTCCAAAACTATATTTTGCAACTTTTTTAACATAAATTTGCGGTTTGTAAGAACGTATATTTTCTATGTTGTCGCATTTAAGAACCAACGAGTATGGTGTCGCAGAGTCAAGGGATAACTCAGCGGCAATTGGTAGAGTCTTTACAGAAATATCATTGCTGACGAACTCGTAGCCATTTAAATTATATGCAACTTTAGCAATATAAGAACTATCCTCTTCCAAGTTAAATGCGGTAATCAGTCCTAAGCTGTCAATTGGATAATTATAACTTGCATTTAAAGACTTAGAATATACTCGTAATGTTGCAGATGTGTTATCTATTCCTTTGGCATCGCAATTCTGCTTAAATGTTATTCTGTCGTATGAAGTTTCTATTAATGAGAATTCTATTTTAGGAGTTTGCGTAACAAAGTTACCTACCTCTACATATTCAACAGGACGATCTTCTATAGTGTATTGATATTCTTGAGTTGGTAACAACTTAGCGATATGGATAGGTGATTTTGATACGACAGTTGAAATTTTATTACCTTGAACATCAGCTATCACACAATTGTATTCACTTTCGACATTATCAAAAACATATATATCAACACAACCATGTTGGGGAATGGCATAGGTAAAGAAGTTCTTTACGAAGTCCATCTTACCATTAATTTTAACCCATTTCAACAATGATTCACTTGTCTCTTTATATGAATCTATAAATTCATTTGCATCATCAAGAGAGGTTACTGAAGATAGGAGCGTTGAATTGCTATCTTTTTCAAAAAGAGGTATTTCAAAAGAAGCAGTAGCTGTACCGCCCACACGTTGAGCGGAAACACTTCCATCATTGTACATATTTGCAATAAAACAGTTCTTAATAGTTGCACAAATACCTGCAGCTGTTGCAATGGCATATTTCGCCTTAGACGAAATACTTCCATGATTGATGCAATTAAAAAATTGCATCTTCTTATCGACATTGTTAATTTCCGCAACAATGCCTGATGCACAAGAGTAGCCTTCAGCTAATGTTGATGTTACATTTCCATTGTTTATCAAATTGAACAAGTTGGTCTTACTGACTTTAGCTGCTATGCCACCTACATATTGCCCATTATTTGAGATTTCTCCGTAATTATAGCAGCGATTTATGAGGCTATTAGCTTGAGAACGTCCAACTATACCACCAGTTTCTTGAATGCAAGAACTAACACTCGGATATTTTACTGTAGATGTAATTGCACCTCTATTTGAGCTACCTAAAATTTTTCCTCCTTGTAGGTTACCACAAATACCACCTGTGATAGATATATATGAAGAACTTGCGATTATTTTTCCTTGATTCTCGCAACAAACAATAGAGCCATTATTATAACCTGTAATTCCACCACTGCTGATAGCATTATTGATGTCGTAGGCATATGTCGCATTTATTTTTCCTAAATTTTTGCAATTTATAATACAGCCACTATTACTTGCGCAAATGCCTCCTATAACAGCACCTTTTTCTGAATTTACCGAATAAAATGAAATCTCTGCGTTATTGACACAACTCTTAATTATGCCATAGTTGTTAGCACAAATAGTTCCAACATTATAAGCTAATCTTATATAACCGCTTTCATCAATTACTAATGAATCAATGACTCCATAAACATTTGAAAATAGAGGATATTTTAAATTCTTTATTTTATGATTATTCCCTTTAAAGTAACCATAAAAATTCCTTATAGTGGACTTTAGACTGGCTACATCAATATCTGTTCGCAACTCTATCGTGTCTGTAAACTCTGTCGGCGATTTTGACAAGTTCTCAATAAAAGAGTCAAACTCTTTTTGGCTTGTTATTAGAAGTTTCTTCGTATTTCCTCCAGCATTGGACACACAACAGCTGCAAGAAACAATCAAAACTAATAGATATTTATACAACTGCATAATAAAATGATAAAAAGGCGTGTAACCGTTCCAATGCTTGCATTTCTATAGGTTACCGCCAAGTGACCTTCACGTACAACAAGCACGGAACAGTCCACGCCTTATGAGCGTGAACCTTCCTACTGCTTGTCCTCGTACGTTGAAAATTGGCGGTATTCATAGAAAGAGAACAAGAGCATTAAAGCTCAATATCCAAAAAGTATAGAACGGAAACGCTTAGTTAAAAATTTTGAGGTAAACCTCAGTTTAAGTCTCTATTGAGGAATAGCAATTCTTAGAATCGCACAATCCTTAGCGTTTCATTCTTGTGTATCTATCTGTTTCTTATTAAATCTATTTTAAGTTCGACAATCTGTTAATTTGCAACTCTTATGATTGGCATACAATCCGCACATTGTGCATTGCCTTGCAAAAATAGCTAAAAGTATCGGAATAAAAGAAGAAGTCCCAATAAATCAACGCAAAACATACGTAAAAAGGATGAAATTGAGCCATATTTCGTGTTTTGCTTATATTGGGATCAAATTCATACTGCATTATTATAGTTTGGATACAAGCAGATATAGTACCCGATATTTGGCTATGCCAGTACCAACAGGTTAAATAGCAAGGCTACTTGCCTGGGGTAAAAGTATTAGGGATCGGCGTGTTTGACATACATCCTCTCCCTAATAGCTTATCTATCGTCTTAGTCCTCTTTTTTTATTGGTTTCATCATCTTTGTCGCTTGTCGCAAGCATCGTCTTATCCATTCTATCTCATCTTCATCCTTGTCACGTCCCCAATCCTCGGTATCGCTACCGCCACCTCCTTGGCTTTCTGCAAAGCTTGTAGCCTCGTTGATGTAGCCAAAATACAGGTACATTGTACAATAGACAATTTTGTCGCCATAATTAATGAAGTCCATTGCAAATCTATCGTCAAATAGGCTGCTGTCGTGAATGCTCGTCAGACGAGGATAGATGTCTGCTATCCCTGCCAACGCTTTCATACCAGCCTGCGCCCAAATCTTATTGACTAAAGTCCCCCCCTACAAAATAGGGCTTTTGCAGGGGTGGGAAACTTATTCTCTACCCCTCCAGAAGTTCCTGCTATGCTCTCCAAGCGGTCCCTCGGGGACCACGTGATGGGGAACCGGTGAACATGAGACGAGCAACCGGTGCTCACGAGGCGGGCAACAAGTGCCCAAACTAAGGACTACAATTTGGGCAATATTCTGTTATGTCAATTAGTCTGTTCTATAAAAACTTATTGGCTTCATTCCTTCCTCCTCACCCAAACCTTATGGCTATGCTGACCTGTGGAACGGATAGGCGAATCAGCAGCAGCACAGATTTCACGAAGCTCCAGCGAGGCTGCAGTACGGCTCAGATTATTGATATAGGCATAGTCGGTGAGACCGATGAAACCATTCTCATCGATAACCTTCAAGGCTCGGGCGATGCGCTGCTCCCGGGTATAGATTTCCTTGCGAATCACCTTCACGCCGCTCATGTCTCGCTCCAGATCACAGTCGGTAGCCAGTTTCGCATCCTTCACCAACTCTGGCGAAGGCTTGAAGTTGACACTCTTCACGCCCACCTTACGATAAATCATCTTGTCACTATCGTCCTGTATCTCCCTTGGCTTATCATCCTCGAAGTCGAGCGAGAGAGAAAAGGTACCGAGTTCATCGAAGGTTACATTGTAACCCATGGAAAGCAGACGCACGAGCATATCGCGCACATCCGCCACCGCAGCTTCTATCATACTGGAAGGCAACGCACGACTATACATTTTCATCTTGTCGATGAACTCTGACTGAGACAATGTACGATTGACTACCATCTTGGGATAGACCCTGCGCTTGCCCGTATTACGGAGGTCTGTCATCTCTACTAACTTGTACTTTGGCATAGATTCCTTTCTTTGTTATTAAAGTTTATAATCTTAAGTAGGATAATCCTTACAACTCTATTCAGTTGTTCTTTCTCCTACGAGATAGTTATGTTCAGCAACGGCGAACCTATGTTCAACGACGTTGAACTTACATTCAGCAACGTTGAACTTATATTCAACGACGCTGAACATAACTTATCCGTAGGCAAAGATACAACTTTATATAGGAAAAAGCAAGATTTCTCTCTTATTTAACACAAAAAATAGGTACACCATCATCTGACGTACCTATTTTTTATCTTTATGTTCATCCAAAAATCGGATTTCCCCAACTGAAAAATAGTTTTTCAACCTAAAGTTCAGTTTTCTTTCCGCTCTTCTTCCTCTGTTTCCCCTTCAGTCTGTTTCTTGATGTATTCAGTAGGCTGACATCCGAAATATTTCTTGAAACTTGTGGTGAAATAGGAAGGAGTGGCAAAACCCACCAGGAAGCTGATTTCGGCTATGCTATGTTCATTGCGCAGAATCATTTCCGCAGCAGTATTGAGTCGGATGCGACGGATAAACTCCTTGACGCTTTCTCCAGTAAGAGCCTTCATCTTGGTGTAGAGGCTCGTACGGCTCATCAGCATCTCACGGGCAAAGATATCGGTGGAGAACTTATCATCGCTCAAATGTTTCTTGACGACAGTAAGTGCATTCTCCATCCATTCCTCATCGAGAGAGTTGACCGTGATCTTCGGCGGCTCAATCTTCTTGGAATGGCGGTAACGCTCTATCATCTGCTTGTGAGTACGCAGGATATTGAAGATTTTAGCCTTGACAATGGCCAGCGAGGTAAGAATCAGATTCACCTCATTCTCTGACAATATCGCCAAAGCCTCCTTACCATTGGAAGCCTCATAGACCTGATAATTTTCAGAAAGCGATTGACTCAGATAATGCCTGATTTCCCGGTTATCTTCTACAACCAATACCTATTATGAGGCAGCCCATCATTCACACCCAAATGTGAGAACAATGGCTTTTCCGTATATTTACCGAATATTGGCAAACATAGGATATATATAGCAAAGAATATCAAGATTATTTCACAATAACCTATAACTTAAACCATGCAACCAGTGGCAAATGGTCACTATACCCTCCTAAATACCTGGGACCCAAAAAGGTACGAAATGGCTTCTTACCACCATATTTATCGTCTTCCTGCAAAAGGAAAGGCAAATCTCCCACCTCACAAGCGATTTTCTGCCCTACCAAAGACTGACTACACAACATCTGATCAAGACTGCGCCAGTCTCCATGGTAACGATAAGTACCCTTGGCTCCATTCCGTCCATGCGCATCCTGACTGATATTCACCAACTGATGACGCTCCAGCAACTGCAATGCAGGAGAATCGGAATAATCATTGAAATCACCCGTCACAATAATCTTAGCACCATGATTAAAAGAATTGATAGAATCTACAGCCTGCGATAACTGACTGGCAACTTGCAGACGATAAGGACGGGTAGCAGCCTCGCCTCCCCTGCGACTTGGGGCATGAACTACAAAAACATGAAGCGTATCTTTCCCCATCAAAATTCCTTTGGCATAAAGAATATCACGAGTGGGACGAGTTTCAGGCAAACGCTTGATACGTATAGCATGATGGTGCAGCAGCCGGAATGAAAAAGGCTGGTACATCAATGCTACATCTATGCCACGCTCATCCGGTGAAGAAGTCATCACATATTCATAACCAGCCTTGCGCAACAGAGAACGCTTGGTCAAAGCAATCATGGCAGAATCATTTTCTACTTCACAGAGAGCCACCAAATCCGGCAAATGCCATTGATTTTGGCGTCCCTTACCTTGCAACTGATTTTTCTTGCTCTGGCTTAGACTGCTATTATATATATAATAAGGTGTAGCCAACTCTCCTAAAGCAATAATTTCCTGGGAAAGATGATTGATTTTCTTCCAATATCGGGTTCTTGTCCAGTGATAATCACTCTCTGGCAGAAACTCCGTATCATTCTTCAGAGAATCATGTACGGTATCGAAAAGGTTTTCACAATTCAACTCTACAAACGTGAAAAAAGAAGATAAAAGAAGAGATAAAAACATAATTATGAGATTTTAAAGTAGTATCCACACATGAAAATACAAATTTTAGAAGGTTTCTCAACAAAATAGCATTGATTTTCTGCCTATTCTCTTTGTCAAGTCAGATTTTTACATTATCTTTGCAGACAGATTGCTGTTCATGCCATCTTACAAGCAATCCAAACTATCCACAAAGGGTTCCATAGTTTAATGGATAGAACGGAGGTTTCCTAAACCTTTGATCCGAGTTCGATTCTCGGTGGAATCACATGGAGATAGTTGTCAGCATTCAAGCTGAATCGATAAAAGGTCGCTTCCTTTCTGGAATGCGACCTTTTATTATATCTTTCAGTTCCTCAAATCATTGAAATGTCCTTCATTCAAAATATTCACTTCATAGAATATCCTCTTTAGGACATTCACATTCTCTTTGGAACATTTTCTCCATCTGGTTTTCACCAGACGGAGAAATTATTCATGTTAATTCGCTTCTATATGGTTATTGATCTGCCCAGTATTACTTAACAGCAACAACCTCTGCCTCAGCAGGCTCTTCCTTAATCTTACGACCAAGAACGATGTAAGCCATTGGAGAAGCAATGAAGATAGAAGACAAAGTACCGAATACAACACCCAAAATCATAGCGAATGCGAAGCTGCGGATACTGTCACCACCGAGGATGAAGATACAGAGCAACACAATCAAGGTAGAAGTTGAAGTATTGATAGTACGTGCCAATGTCTCATTGATAGAAGCATTGAAAATCTGCTGGCGATCACCCTTAGGATGAAGCTTCATGTTCTCACGGATACGGTCGAACACAACCACCTTATCATTGATAGAGTAACCAACCACGGTCAGGATAGCACCGATGAAGGTCTGGTCAATCTCCAATGAGAATGGTACAAGACCCCACAAGAGTGAGTAGAAACCGACAACAGTCAAAGCATCAAATGCAAGAGCGATAGTAGAACCTACAGAGAATGCTACGTTGCGGAAACGGAGCAAAATGTAGAGGAAGATTGCTATCAATGCGAAAAGCACACTGTAGATAGCACCCATTGTAATATCCTTAGCTACAGAAGGACCTACCTTTGTACTACTGATGATAGAACCGCCCTGGCGTACATCTGGATTCTTGAAAGCCTCAACATTCTGCTGAGAAACCAAACCAGCCTTCTTCAATGAGTTATAGAGGATTGTTTCAGCCTCATCATCTACTGTAGGACTGTTGCTCTCAATCATATAGTTGGTAGATACACGGATGGTTCTTCCATCTGTACCGATAGCAATAGCACTTGTGTTAGCCTTGGTTCCATCTGCATTGACAAATGCATCACCAAGAACGGTACGAATCTGCTCTGGTTCTACGGCTTTCTCAAACTGAACTACATAGTTGCGACCACCAGTGAAGTCAATACTCTTGCTCAAGCCACGAACTACAAAGCTACCAATAAATACGACAGCTGCTACAACTGCTACAGTAAAGGTAGTCTTGTACATAGACATGAACTTGTACTTCTTGCCCTGCATCAAGTTGTGAGAAACTGGAGTATCAAACTTGCAATGCATCCACTTGTCGTGATTCAACTTATAATCGTAAACCAAACGAGTCAAGAATACAGCAGTAAAGAATGATACAACAATACCGATAATCCAGGTTGTAGCGAAACCACGAACAGGACCTGTACCAGTAACAAGCAGGATAACACCTGTAATCAAAGATGTCAAGTTAGAGTCGAAGATAGCAGAGAAAGCATTACCATAACCGGCAGCCACAGCCTGCTTCATACCCTTGCCAGAACGGAGTTCTTCCTTGATACGCTCGTAAATAAGCACGTTAGCATCCACGGCCGTACCCAAAGACAAGACCATACCGGCAAGACCCGGCAACGTCAAGGCAGCTTGGAATGACGTCAAGATACCTAATGTGAAGAATACATTGACAAGCAATGCAAGGTTAGCCATCATACCAGGAATGATGTTGTACATCATCACCATGTAAACCATCAAGAGTACGAAAGCCACAACGAATGAGATGATACCCATCTGGATAGACTGTGCACCGAGAGTAGGACCAACAACCTCTTCCTGAACAATACGAGCAGGAGCTGGCATACGACCAGACTTCAAAGTGTTAGCCAAATCCTTCGTATCTTCGATAGTGAAGTTACCAGTAATCTGAGAACTACCGCCGGCAATCTCACCGTTTACACGAGGAGCAGAATAAACTACACCATCCAAAACAATGGCAATAGCCTTACCTACGTTAGCCTTAGTCATCTGAGCCCATCTACGAGCACCCTCAGTATTCATCTTCATGCTTACACATGGAGCACCAGTAGTAGGTTCAAACTCGTCCTTAGCATCAGTAATCACATCACCCTCCAATGGAGCGCGACCTGTACTGGTAGTCACCTTCAAGGCATGGAGCTCATAGATGTTCTTCACATTCAAATGGTCAGCTGGTTTAGCACTCCAGAGCAACTTCAAGTCTGAAGGCAACACCTGCTTAGCCAAAGCAGAATGGATCAACTTGTTGATAGCTGCAGTATCGCGAACACTTGCATAACCCACAGTGCTCAAGCCCTGACCAGGAACCAACTGCAAACGAGCCAGCAATGGATGAGCCTTGATGGCAGCAGCACTCTGCTTTTCAGCATTGATCTTAGACTTAGCCTCATCACCCTTCTTGAGGTTCAACTTAGGAGCAGCCTTAGCAGGTTCTGCCTTTGCAACTTCATTCTTAGCAGAATCAGCAGCAACAGAATCCTTAGCCTCTACCTCATGGTCGCCATTAGCAAGACGAGTGTCAAGCTGCTGGAGATAAGGAGCAATTTCCTCAGAGTTATATGTCTCCCAGAACTCAAGGTTAGCGCTACCCTGAAGCATCTTACGCATACGCTCTGGCTGGCTGATACCAGGCATTTCTA